>ERZ838577.3671-NODE-3671-length-14156-cov-3.366357_pt1 | contig 14156 bp, 9 predicted proteins | sample MGYA00519682_ERZ838577 | MGnify/ENA primary metagenome ERZ838577 (study PRJEB31850, sample SAMEA3708838) | human gut metagenome | biome: human gut; feature: human-associated habitat; material: faeces | place: China | collected 2014 ...
ACGGTTTGCGACACCTCTCTGCCGGACGAGCTGCCCGAAGCGGAGAGCATTACGGTACCGTCGGGATGGAAGGCTCCCGGTATTGCCCTGCGCGATTTTAATCCGGGAGATATCTACGGCTATCCCGGACGGTGGAACGACGCAGACACCGGAGTTCTGCGCCGCCGGGTGCACATTTCGGCAGAGCCGGGCGAGAGAGTATTTCTGAATGCCGAGGGCGTGGCTCAGCGCTGCGCGCTCTACGTCGGCACAAGACACATATGCGATCACGACGAGATGTTTCTTCCGCTGCATGCAGATATTACCGACGGCATAGCGGACGGTGAAGCGGAGATAACCTTTGTCTGCACATCGTTCGAGAGCACGACTCTGACGTCCGGGTCGGTCAAGACTACGGGACTGACCGGATCATGGTTCGGCAGCAACCTGCGCGGAATATGGGGCGACATCTCACTCGAGATATTGCCGCAGAGCCATATCTCCGACCTCGCGATACGCTGCTCCGTGCGGCGCGGAGAGATATCCGTACTGCCCGAGCTGTCGGATGCCCCGGACGGAGCGCGGATGCATTACGAGGTGCTCGACGGCGAGCGCGCCGTGCTGTCGTTCGACGGCGGCTGCGGGGAGGCAGTCTGCCGATGGACGGATGCCGAGTACTGGGACACGGACCATCCGAAGCTGTATCGGCTGCGCGCCGAGCTTGTCTGCGGCGGCACGGTCCTCGACAGCCGCACCGAGCGATTCGGCTTTCGCGAGATATGGACGGAGGGGACAAAATTCATCCTCAACGGCAAGCCGATAAATCTGCGCGGCGACTCGTGGCACTTTCAGGGACCTATACAGATGACCAAGCAGTATGCACTTAACTGGTACGAGTTGTGTCGGCAAAGCGGTGTAAACTACGTTCGTCTGCATGCCGAGCCGCACCCGCGATACTATCTCGATGCAGCAGACGAGGTCGGAATGCTCATAGTCGACGAGACTGCGATATACGGCTCCGGCAAGGGTATGGATGCCGCACATCCGCAGTATCTCGAGCGCTGCGGCAGACACGCCGTTCGCCTTGTCCGCCGCGACCGAAATCATCCCTGCGTTATTTTCTGGAGCATCGAAAACGAGATGCGATGGGTCGACGGGCGCGATGAATTCAAGCTGCATATCCCCGATTGGATGGAGGCAATGCACCGCGAGGACCCGACGCGCCTGATATCGCTCGACGGAGACAATCGGCTGCTGCCGTACGAGATGACCGAGATAGAGAGCTACCACTATAACATCGACGGCACGATAGCCCAGTGGCGGCGCGAAAAGCCGCTGACGGTAGGCGAACACGGCGGAATGTGGTTCGTATGCCCTCAGAACGCGAGCGCCTATGTCGGGCTCGGCGCATATGACGATTTCGAGCCGTGCGCTATCGGCTTTGCAGCAAAGGAGAGACTGTTTCAGGAGGATGCGCGCCGAAAGGGCGTATCGGGCATCTCGACTTTCAACTTTGCCTACTACTTTACCCGCAGTATGCCGGACGAGGATATATACACCGGCGATCCGCGGCTGCCGAAGATACCGAAGTATTCGCTGACGATAAACAACGGTATGCTGCCGCCGGAATACCCGCTCTGCCGCGAGAATCCGGTAATGGCGTTCATGCGCGAGGCGTACCGTCCGGTAACGATAATACGCCGCGAGTACAACAGCAGCTTTTACGACGGAGAACCGCTGCGCCGCAGCTTTGACGTATACAATGACACACGCGAGGCGCACGAGGTAACGGTCGAATGCCGATTTTCGATATCGGGCGCCGAATACCGCACCGAGCTGCGCTTCACACAGCAGCCCGCCGAACACAAAACCGCCGAATTCACCCTACCGCTTCCCGAGCTTTCGGAGCGCGGATATGCCGAGCTTGTACTGACGCTGCGGCACGAGGGCGCAGAGCAGTTCACGCTCCGGCAGGACTACAACATATACCCGCGCGGCATGCGCACCGAGCCGCTCCGCCTGACACACCGTGTATTCGTATACGGCAGCGACGGCAACAGAGATCTGATCTCGCCGCTCTGCCCCGATTGCACATACATCGGCACTCCCGCCGAGCTTGAGCACTGTCTTGAGCGTCTCGGCGACGGTGACATCCTCGTGCTCGGCGAGCACCTGACCGACGATCCCGAGCCTATGCGTGCCGCTCTGCGCGAGTTTGTACGCTCGGGCGGCAGATTGATAGTTCTTGCACAGTCGACCTATATAATAGGCGAGCTGAGCATGACCGACGGCGACTTTTTCAGCGCACATGCGGGCAATCCCGAGCATCCCCTGCTGCGCGGCATTACCGATGCGGATATGATATTCTGGGGTCCGACGGTGACAGAGGAGCGCCCCGAGCCGTTTATTCACCGCTGCTACGAAAAGCCGGCAGGCGGCGGGTACACCTTTGTACTCGAGTGCGCTGCAGGTGATTATGCCGACGGCGGCGACCTATGGTCTCCGCTGATGGCGGCACAGCTCGGGCGCGGCACCATCCTGCTCTGTCAGATAGAGCTCGGCGAGAATTACTCCGCAGTTCCGCAGGCGGCTCAGCTGCTGCGCAATATGCTGGAATATGCCGATACGACAGCTTCTCGCAGATACCGCAAGGTCTATTCGGCAGGGACGGAGGCGGCAGCTCTGCTCGACCGTCTCGGTACACCGCACACATCACTCCGTCCCGCAGCCTTGGCGCATCGTGACGAGAACGGCATCTGCCTCGCCGACGGCAGCGCGGATACCGATGCACTTGCCGCATTTGCACGTGCGGGATGGGATGTGCTCATCATCTCACCGAGTGCCGACCGTCTCTCACATTCGGTCGGCAGACACATTGCCCTGCGCCCGGCTGAGCTGTCGCATGCGAAGGTCACGGGCGACCCGCTGACGCGCGGCATATCCCCCGTTGACCTATTCCGCTATGACAAGATACCGATGTCTCCGAGGCAGGTCGAAAACAAGCGTCTTGCCTTTTCGTCGGTAGAAATCGAGGGCGGAGAGGCGCTCGTCTGTGATGTTCCGAACACTATATGGGAGGATTCGTTCTGGCATCGTATACGCCGCGAGGCACTCATAATCCCTATGGTCAGCATGAACCGCGAGCACCCGCGCGAGCCGCTGACGCTCGTCTCACGTTTTCCGTTCGGCGACGGCAGCATGACCGTATCTACGCTCACCGCGCGCACGGACGACGAAAAGGATATACGGGTATACGCACAGCTGCTGTCCGGACTCGGCGCACAGACAGATGCCGCGCTGTTCGACTGCGAGCACAAGGAAGAGCGCGATGCGGTACAGTACTTTATGACACTGCCGATAGAGCCTTGGCAGGATATTGACCGCGCACGCGAATACTACACCGACCCGCAGTTTTCGCTGAACAATCTCGGCGAAGGGCTGTACGGATGGATGCTAAAGGTCGAGCGCGACCGCGAAAGCGGCATAATAACCGTACCAAACAGCGCCGGCAGGCACTATTTTTTGACCGCCTTTGCCGACAAGGAACGCACCGAGCGCATAAAGGCAAGGCTGTGGGGAAGTGTTCCGCTGAGGCTGTACGTCGACGGAGGCGAGGTGTACGAGGAGGAGCTGACAATGACCTCCGGCAGGCACAGGATAGTTATCGAAGCAGACAATACCTCGAGTGAGCCGCTGCGCTTCCGAATGCTGCTGCTAGGTGAGGACGGCAGACCGCTGCCCGATCTGCGCATTCGCCTGACGATAGACGAGGTCGACCCTAAGTAAAACGCCCGCCGTGAGCAGCACGGCAGACATCACAAGCATATAAATATAACATATAACCGAAGGAGAAGAAAATGTTTGACGCTGTACGGATCAAGAACGAATGCGTAGAATGGATAAGAGAATTCTTTGAAGAGAACGGACGCGGCTGCAACGCCGTGGTAGGTATCTCGGGTGGTAAGGACAGCTCTGTTGCGGCGGCGCTCTGCGTCGAGGCGCTCGGCAAAGACCGCGTGATAGGCGTGCTCATGCCCTGCGGTGTTCAGCCCGATATCGACTCTGCCGAGCTGCTCGTTTCCCATCTCGAAATTAAGCACTATGTTGTCAACGTAAAGGCTGCCGTCGACGGACTGACCTCGGCACTGCCCTTTGAGCTGTCGACGCAGACAAGGACCAACATACCGCCCCGCGTGCGCATGACCGCACTGTATGCCGTTGCGCAGAGCCATAACGGACGAGTCGTAAACACCTGCAATCTCTCCGAGGACTGGGTAGGCTACTCGACAAGATACGGTGATGCCGCAGGAGATTTCAGTCCGCTGTCGGGTCTTACCGTTACCGAGGTCAAGGCGATAGGTCGCGCGCTCGGTCTGCCGGACTGTCTCGTTGACAAAGTACCGTCCGACGGACTGTGCGGAAAGACGGACGAGGACAACCTCGGCTTTACCTACGCCGAGCTTGACCGCTATATCCGCACCGGCGAGATAGACGACGCGGACAAAAAAGCAAACATCGACCGCCGTCACCGTCTGAATCTCTTCAAGCTTCAGCTTATGCCGGCATTCAAGCCGAAGCTGTAAAAGCACAGCTCCGAAAAAAGGGGCGGCTCCGACATCGGCAGCGCCCCAATCACAACAAGAGGTAGTGCCATGAAAAAGAAAAACATAAGAAATACAAAGGGACGTATAGTCTCGACGGCATGGAAGCTGTTCTACGAGCAGGGCTACGAGGACACGACGGTCGACGATATCATCTATGAATCCGAAACCTCCAAGGGTTCATTTTACCACTATTTCAGCGGAAAGGATGCTCTGCTCTCCTCGCTCTCCTATCTCTTTGACGATAAATATGAGGAGCTGAGCGACCGACTCGACGGTATGGGATATATCGAGCAGCTGCTCTTCCTCAACCGCGAGCTGTTCCGCATGATAGAGGACACCGTTTCCATCGAGCTGCTCGCCCGTCTGCTCTCCTCTCAGCTGATAACCAAGAGCGAAAAACACCTGCTCGACCACGATCGCACATACTATAAGCTGCTGCGCTCGATAATCCTTGCGGGGCAGCAGAGCGGAGAGCTGCGCGACGACGTATCGGTAAACGATATAGTCAAGGCTTATGCGATGTACGAACGAGCCATAATGTACGACTGGTGCCTCTGCGGCGGCGACTATTCGCTCTGCTCGTACAGCGCGCGAATGTTGCCTATGCTGATGCGCTCATATACCTCCGAAGCGGCTGCCGCCGAAAAGACATGTACAGAGGAAAGCCGCACTAATCAATAGTGCTGTAAAATACCGCAGCATATGACTGAGACCGCCCTGCAATGTGCAGGTTTAGTTTTCATATCGGACCTTCATCACAAGAATAAGAAAAATAAGGACGGAGCATCGGCACTCCGCCTTTATTTTTTCTTATCGGGATAGCAATTCCCGTTTTCACACACAGCTGCTTTGTTACGTAAATTTTATCAAAAAAAACAAGAAAAAAATTTAGTCTGTTTTTTCGCTTTTAAAATGTACGTACATTAGTCTATTAAAATATCGCTTAATTACAACGAATATCATTGAAATATCCGATTTTGATATCAAAAAAAGTATGTACTTTATTCTGTATTTCAGTCTAACTAAAATTGTGATAGAATAACGAAAATTATGAATTCCTTGAAAGGCATATATCATGACAACATCAGAATGGGTGATACTTGCCGCCATCGTTCTCTACATGATAATGATGATAGCGATCGGCGTCGGAGTATCAAGAAAAACAAAAACATCCGATGATTTCTACCTCGGCGGAAGAAAGCTCGGACCGCTCGTCACCGCGATGAGTGCGGAGGCTTCTGACATGAGCGCATATCTGCTCATGGGCATCCCGGGACTTGCGCTCATGTGCGGACTTGCAGAGGCGACATGGACCGCGATCGGTCTTGCCGTAGGTACCTACCTCAACTGGCTCTTTGTCGCAAAGCGCCTGCGCATCTACTCCGAGAAGATCGGCGCGGTGACCGTACCGTCCTTCTTCTCACGCCGCTTCGGCGATAAGCACCACATGCTCTCCGCCGTTGCCGCAATCGTTATAATCATCTTCTTCATCCCCTACACCGCTTCCGGCTTCTCGGCATGCGGCAAGCTCTTCTCGAATATGTTCGGCATCGACTATATGACCGCAATGATAATCAGCGCGGTAGTTATAGTTCTGTACTGTGCGCTCGGCGGATTCCTTGCGGCATCGACCACCGACCTTATTCAGAGCATCATCATGACGGTTGCGCTCTTTGTCGTGCTCGGTCTCGGTGAGGGCTTCATCGGCGGCTTTGACAAGGTGTTTGCAAACATTCGTTCGCTCGACGGCTTTACCGACCTCTTCCGCGGCTTTGACGTTGCAAAGGGAACGGCATCGAGCTACGGCGCGATATCGGTCGTCTCCACACTCGCATGGGGTCTCGGCTACTTCGGTATGCCCCACATCCTGCTCCGCTTTATGGCGATAAGCGACCCCGATGAGCTCAAAAAATCCCGCCGCATTGCCTCTGTATGGGTGGTTATCTCGATGGCTATCGCGATACTCATCGGCGTCGTCGGCTACAGCCTGATGAACGCGGGCATCGTCGGTCCCTACGCTTCAAACTCCGAGGCAGAGACCATTATCGTTGATATCTCGAGATATATAAGCGGTTTCGGCTTTATCCCTTCGTTCGTTGCGGGAATATTCATCTCCGGTATCCTCGCATCCACAATGTCGACCGCAGACTCGCAGCTCATAGCTGCATCCTCGAGCATTACGCAGGATATCCTCGTCGACACCATGCATGTACGCCTCTCCGAGCGCGCTAAGATGATACTTGCCCGTGTCACGGTCGTTGTCATCTCGGTCATAGGTATCTTCCTCGCACGCGACCCGAGCTCCTCGGTATTCCGTATCGTTTCGTTCGCATGGGCGGGCTTCGGCGCTGCATTCGGCCCCGTTATCCTCTGCGCACTCTTCTGGAGACGCACCACCAAGTGGGGCGCACTCGCGGGCATGATAGGCGGCGGCGCTACCGTATTCATTTGGAAGTTCATCATTCGCGAAGCATTCAAGGGCACTGTACTCGATATCTATGAGCTGCTGCCCGCATTCATAGTTGCGATACTCCTGACCGTTATCGTCAGCCTTGCGACCAAGGCTCCCGATAAGGAGGTAACGGAGACCTTCGACGCAGTTCGCACAACAAAGTAATCGCCTCACATCGGCGCGGCTCTTCATATCAAATCCTTGAATGTATACCGCCGCAGCAGCCGAAAGCAAAAGCATTTTTTCAAACGGGATCGCCGCAAGCGGTCCCGTTTTTGCTTCGAAGGCGATTCTCGGTCTGCGCTTTTTTGCAAAAAGCATTGATTTTATATATGTATTTGTGATATAATCGAGACACAAGGGTAACGGTATATTTTTGCCGCACCCGCAACCGAAAAGTATCGGAGGATATTCCAATGGAAAAACTGGAAAAGATAGGCGCACAGGTATTTACCGTTCGCGACTTTATGAATACAGAGGACGATATTAAGCGTACCTTTGAACGCCTGAAGAAGCTCGGCTACGATGAGATACAGACCGCAGGACACCCGACCGATGGCGATATCTCCTACGAGGCATACGGAAAGCTCGCACGCGATGCCGGTCTTGATATCATCGGTACGCACGATATATACGAGAAATACCGCGACGAATTTCCGAGAGCACTCGAGGAGCATAAGGCGCTCGGTCTCGCAGACAACATCATGGGCATCGGCGGCTGGTGGGCAGACACCGTTGAGGAATATGAGCAGCTCGTCGTCGACCTGAACAAGATGGCGGCGGATGCCGAAAAGGCAGGCTACCGCTTCAGCTACCATCAGCATAACCACGAGTTCATCCGTCTCCCCGACGGAAGAATTCCGTATGACATGATAATCGACAACACCTCTCCAAACCTCGTATTCACCCTTGATACCTACTGGGCGCATCACGGCGGCTGCGATGTCCGCCATCTCATAGAGGACCGTCTCGGCAGCCGTCTCGCAATCGTCCACCTCAAGGATATGGCTATCAAGCGCGTAAACGACATGCCTACCCCCTATTATACCGAGGTCGGTCAGGGCAACATGTGGTGGGAGGGACTCATCGAATCCTGCCAGAAGGTCGGCTGCAAGCATTATATCGTTGAGCTTGACAACTGCCCCGGCGATCCGTTCGAGTCACTGCGGATAAGCAGTGAGTTCCTGCATTCGAGATTCTTCTGATAACCGCAGAGACCTGCACGATTCGGCTCGCGGCTTTCCCCGGCAAGAGAGCGGGCACAGTTGCTCTGCATACCGTACATCGGCGCGCGGAGCGGGAAGCGATTAATATTCATAGGTACAAGAGCGGAACAAGAGCTGCTCTTGTACCTTTAATTTCTGAGAAAAACAAGACTGCCGCGGCACACGGCAGCCGAAAAGAAAGATATATGGCTAACATTAAAAAATACATAGGAAGCAAGGCATTCTACCGCTCGGTTCTTGCGGTAGCGGTGCCGATAATGATACAGAACGGAATAACGAATTTTGTCAGCCTGCTCGACAACATTATGGTCGGGCGGCTCGGCACAGAGGTAATGTCGGGCGTATCCATCGTCAATCAGCTGCTGTTCGTTCTGCAGCTGCTGCTCTTCGGTGCGGTATCTGCGGCGGGAATATTCACCGCGCAGTATCACGGCACGGGAAACACGGACGGCGTTCGCTATACCTTTCGCTTCAAGATAATAGTCAATCTCCTGACGGCAGCGTTCGGCATCGCAATTTTTTTATGCTTCGGCGACGGGCTGATATCGCTTTTTCTGCACGCAGACGGCTCGGGCGCAGACACGGCGCTGACGCTTGCGGAGGGCAAAAAATACCTGCTTGCGGCGCTGTTCGGACTTATACCGTATGCGCTTTCTCAGGCGTATTCGTCAACGCTTCGCGAGACCGGCAGCGCTATGATCCCGATGGTCGCAAGCATCGCGGCGGTCGTGACTAACTTCTGTCTGAATCTCATACTCATCTTCGGTCTGCTCGGCGCGCCCAGGCTCGGTGCGGTAGGCGCTGCGATAGCGACTGTTACCTCGCGCTTTGTCGAGCTCGCCGTGCTCGCTGTATGGACGCACAAAAACAAGCTTCGCTGCCCGTTCGCGGTCGGCGCGTTCCGCTCGCTCTACATTCCGGGGCATCTCGTCCGCGAGATAACGGTCAAGGGTATGCCGCTCATGCTCAATGAGGGTCTGTGGGTATTCGGCATGACATTTCGAAATCAGATATACTCGGGCGCGGGACTTACCGTCGTTGCGGCGCAGAACATCTGTCTCACGGTCGCTGAGGTATTCGATATCGTCTACAAGTCGCTCGGCAGCGCTATCGCCATCATACTCGGCAACCATCTCGGCGCCGACAGGATAGAAGAGGCAAAGGACGCAAACCGCAAGATGATAGCCTTTTCAATGTGCTGCACGGTAGTGATAAGCGGACTGCTCATCGCACTCTCGCCCCTCTTTCCGCGCATTTACAATACGACAGACGAGGTGCGCTCGCTCGCGACCTTTATGATAATAATCACCGCTGCGGCAACGCCGTTCGCCGCCTTCGGCTACTGCTCGTACTTCACGCTGCGCTCGGGTGGAAAAATACTCGTCACCATGCTGTTCGACAGTATTTTCATGTGCTTTTTCGTCGCTCCGCTCGCGTATCTGCTGATGAACATCGTCGGGCTTGAGATACATACCGCCTTTATTATAGTCACATTTACCGACATCATCAAGGCGCTGATCGGATATCTGCTGCTCCGCCGCGGCGACTGGGCAAACAAGCTCGTTGAATAATATGCCCCTGCCGTCCGGCACCTCAGCCGGGCGGTATTTTGTTTGATTATTATTACAAGCGAAATGTGCGGCGGTGTTTGTCGACAATTATTGCTGTTTGCAAAAGATTATCGAGTCGAGAAAACAATTTTTCGGTAAATATTGACTTTGTACAGATATTTTGCTATAATCATGTCGGGGAGATCATCCCATAAAACGAAGATCTGGAAAGGAGAAAATTCGTATGAAAAAGTGGAGATGTACCGTTTGCGGTGAAATAATTGAGTCTGATGTCCGTCCCGACCTCTGCCCCCGCTGCAAAGCAACAGGAGACAAGTTCGTTGAGGTAAAGGACGACGAGGGGATGACATGGGCTGCCGAGCATGTTGTCGGCATTGCAAAGGACTGCCCGCAGGAGATCATTGACGGTCTCCGCGCTAATTTTGAGGGCGAGTGCTCCGAGGTCGGCATGTATCTCGCTATGTCGAGAGTCGCACACAGAGAGGGCTATCCCGAGATAGGTCTGTACTGGGAGAAGGCAGCACTTGAGGAGGCTGAGCACGCAGCTAAGTTCGCAGAAATGCTCGGCGAGTGCGTTACCGATTCCACCGAGCGCAACCTTGCCATGCGTGTAGAGGCTGAGTGCGGCGCGACCAAGGGTAAGACCGAGCTCGCAGCTCTCGCAAAGAAGCTGAACCTCGATGCCATTCACGACACCGTCCATGAGATGGCAAGAGACGAAGCCCGCCATGGCAAGGCCTTCGCAGGTCTGCTCAAGAGATATTTCGGTAAGTGATCGGGCATCGGCGCAGCCGCACGGCATGCCGAGCACGATGCTATACAAGCGCCGACGGTTACGGCAAAAACAGCGATATCGGGGACATGTTCGCCCCCGATATCGCTGTTTTACTTTCTGAATTATTCCGTAGTATCTGCATCCAACCGCAGCTGTGACACTGTTCGGGCTTTTGCGCAAGGTCCATACCTCGATCTAAATATATTAAACCTCTGAACGGTGTCGCAAGCATTAATCGCGCTGCATCCGCACATTGTCAGATTCCGACCTCATTTTCGCTCTCTCTGCCGCCAAAGAATGCATCTGCATTTTCGAGCGTAGTTGCGGCGATATTATGCAGCGCCTCATACGTCAGGTAGCCCTGATGTGAGGTGACGACGACATTCGGCAGCGAGATAAGCAGGCGCAATGTGTCGGCGATATCGACCTTTGCCGAGTTATCGCTGAAGAACAGCCCCGCTTCCTCCTCATAAACATCAAGCCCCGCAGCGCGTATCTTTCCGCCCTTGAGACCCGCGAGCAGCGCCGCAGAGTCGATAAGCCCGCCGCGCGACGTGTTGATTATCACAACGCGGTCCTTCATGCGCGCGATGGTATCGGCGTTTATCATGTGATAGTTTTCATCGGTCAGCGGGCAGTGCAGCGAGATGACATTGCTCTCCTCTATCAAACGGTCGAGCGGAACGTACTCCGCTTCAAGCGACGGATTCGGATACGGGTCGGACGCGAGCACGCGCATGCCGAAGCCGCGGCAGATGTTTGCAAAGGCGTAGCCTATCTTGCCCGTACCTACGACGCCGACCGTCTTTCCGTACAGGGTATGTCCTGTCAGGTCGGTCAGGTCGAAATTGAAATCACGCGAGCGGATATATGCCTTGTGTATCTTTCGCTCGAGCGTCAGCAGCAGCGCCATCGCATGCTCCGCGATAGCGTGCGGCGAGTAGGCGGGCACGCGCATAACGCGCAGTCTGCCCTTTGCAGCGGACAGATCGACATTGTTGTAGCCCGCGCAGCGGACGAGCAGCAGCCCGATACCCATATCGCACAGCCGGTCTATAACCGCGCGGTCGACGGTATCGTTTACAAAGCAGCACACGGCATCCTTCCCGCGCGCGAGCTCGACCGAGTCGATGCTCAGCTTTGTGTCGTACCAGCGCAGCTCGTATCTGCCGTCGTTCACCGCCTCAAAGGCTTCTATATCATATTTTTTCGAGTCAAAAAACGCAATTGTTTTCATTTTTTCCTCCCTGCCGCATGGCACACATATTTAGTATTACACATTTTTTCGTTTCTATTAATCTAAGACAATGCCGTCACGTCTTGATAGACATATTAAACGCGCATCTGCGAATTAATAATTGCACGATATATGCATAAATACTCCGAAATAACAGCAAAATTATCATCTCACAGCTCGGTATCGGGAAATCCGAAGCCCGCGACTGCGGTCGTCGGCAGCGAAAAGACCACCGCTCCCGACTCGGTATCGGGTCCCGCCATCATGAGCACGGCGCGCATGATGGCAGCCTTATTTTCGGTATCGGAGACGATGAGAATTACCTCCTTCTCCTCGGCAATGGAGATATTATGAAATTTCTCCGCACCGCTGCCTGTGCCCTTTCCGTGCAGCACGGTACCGCCGCGTGCTCCCGCCTCGCGGGCTGCGTTCATAACGCGATCGGTCTGCCCCTTGCCCGCAATTATCACTATCAGCTCGTGCGAGCAGCTCTGCGGCGGCGCGCTCTTTTCCATCGGCTCGTTTCCTCTCAGCATTGCCATTGTCTTGCCTCCTCCTACGCTTTTTATCGGCACGGCGATGACTATCCCGTGCCCCGGTACACCGAGATGCAGTCTGCGTCGCTGCTCCTCTATAAGCACCCTTGTTTTCTCACGCGATGCGACCGACAGCATTACCTGCCGCTCGCTCGACTCTATTCCGAGCAGCTCGCGCATACTTCCCGTCGCCGTTCCTCTGCCGTGCATACTCACGCATATCGGAACGGACAGCTCGCCGCAGAGCTGCTCAAGATGCGGCATCGCCTCGGGCTTGGTTATCGAAATAACATAGTTCATGCGGACTCCTCCCACAGCTCGATAATATCGTAATCGCCGTAGCTCTCGGTCTCGGGCTGACGCTTCGGCGCGATCCTGCCGTAGTAAAAACCGACGAGCTGTATAGACAGCAGCGGCATCATTGCGACAAGCGCGACTATTCCGAAAGCATCCGACAGCACATCCCCGCCGAGCGCGAGACTCGCGCCCATCATAAAGCGAAGCATAAAGGTTGCGGTCATCGGACCCGATGCGACACCGCCCGAATCGAATGCAATGGCGGTATATATGTCGGGTACGAAGAACGACAGCAGGAGCGAGGCGGCATAGCCGGGCACAGTAAACCAGAGCAGCGATATTCCGGTCATCACGCGCAGCATTGAGAGCGCCATTGCGAGAGCTATCGCGAACGACAGGCTGCGCTTTATGACCTTGCCTGATATCGCGCCCGCACTGACCTCTTCTATCTGATGCTCGAGCACTGCGACCGCAGGCTCAGCCGAGATAATGAACCATCCGAGCAGCGCCGACAGCGGGATAAGCAGATACCTCAGCCACCCCTCGGTCATAGCAGCGCCGAGTGCCGCACCGAGCGCGGAAAAGCCGACGTTTACGCCCGTGAGAAAAAGAACGAGCCCGACGTATGTATACGCTATACCGAACAGCACCGAAAGGAATCTCCGACGGCTCATGCGAAAAACGAGCAGCTGAAATATCAGAAAGATAGCGATTATCGGCAGCATAGCGACCGCCGTCTCCCTGATATAAACGGGCAGCGCCGAGATAAAGCCCCGACCTATCTCAACGGTGCTGCCGTAGCTTGCAGATACAAGTTCGAATGCGCCCTCGCTGTCACCAACGAGAAGTCCGAGCAGCATAACGGCGATTATCGGACCTATCGAGCAAAGCGCGACAAGTCCGAAGCTGTCCGCTTCCGCGCGGTCGTCCCTTCGCACATTTGAAACTCCCACGCCAAGTGCAAGTATGAACGGTACGGTCATCGGTCCCGTTGTGACTCCGCCCGAATCAAAGGCGATGGAAAGAAAGCGCGGGTCGGTGAGCGATGCGAGCAGAAAAACGACGGCATAGCTTCCGAGCAGCACCCATCTGAGCCTGACACCGTACATTATGCGGAGCATGCACACCGACATGAACAGCCCCACGCCCGCGCCAACGACAGCGAGCAGAACCGTGCTGTCGATATGCGGAACGGTGTCCGCGAGCACCTGAAGATCGGGCTCGGCTATCGTTATCGCAAAGCCGAGAATAAACGACACACCGAGTATGAGCGGGAGATTTTTTGTCCGCGTCAATGCCGTTCCTATCTTGTTTCCTATCTCGGTCATCGAGTGCTCCGCGCCGAGCGAAAACAGTCCCATTCCGGCCACGAGCATGACCGTGCCCAAAAGAAATGAGAGCAGCAGCTCCGGCTGCATCGGTGCTATGCATAGGCAGAGCAGCGTTACTATCAGCATTATCGGCAGCACCGACAGCGCA
>ERZ838577.3694-NODE-3694-length-14060-cov-3.235630_pt1 | contig 14060 bp, 5 predicted proteins | sample MGYA00519682_ERZ838577 | MGnify/ENA primary metagenome ERZ838577 (study PRJEB31850, sample SAMEA3708838) | human gut metagenome | biome: human gut; feature: human-associated habitat; material: faeces | place: China | collected 2014 ...
AGATATAAGCAATGGTAGAGGCTACATCAAATTGCATCATACTCTCTGTGAAGTTATAGCCTTTTTTTATATTCTTACCGGAGATGATAAAAGGAGTTTGCATTTCTTCCATTGTTTTACCGCCGTGTCCTTTATTGATACCCCCATGGTCAGCAGTTAAGATAAAGATCGTTTCGTCCCAAATACCAGCTTCTTTTACGGCATTTAGTATTTCGCTTATATATCCATCCAATTCTTCTAATTTTTGATAATATGTTTCTGTATCATGTCCACTTTGATGTCCTACATGATCAGGCTCATCAAAGAAAATGCCTACGAAAGCTGGTTTCTTTTCTTTTATATATGCACAAGAATGGGTTGCAACAGCTTTATCAGCCTTTCCTGAAGGATCATCTTCGGCTTTTACATGCATTTCTTTACTCATAGCCTTCATTTCTGCCAGATACTCTAATCCGTTCCATTGACAAAAGAATCCGATTTCAGCTTGAGGGTTAGCATCTCTGAATAACCCCCAGATGCTGGGGAAAATGCCATAATGGCTAAGTACACGAGAGGGTAATTCCGGCGTTTTCGATCCCCATTCTGTGTATCCGTGTAATTCTGGACCTGCACCCATAAACATAGAAGCCCAGTTTACAGCGCTTGAAGATGGTAGTACAGATCGCTTTTCCAGGGTGTATGATCCATTTTTCATTAATTGTTTTACAGTGGGCATATTAGCTTTTTCCATACTGTAAGCACCCCAACCGTCTAATCCAATAAATACTACGTGTTTAGCTTTCCATTTAGCGCCGAATGAAGGTGTACATGATAGCAGTAAAGCAAGGCAAAAGATAAGCTTAAAGAATTTGTTATTCATGATTATTTAAAATTAGATTAAGAGTAATTCTGTTCACAAAGATAATCGGTCCATTCCATAACTTTCTGCCTATAAAAGAGCTATTTATTACAAAATAGTACATGATATAGTCTATTTTTAGCTCTTTAATTATAAAAAATAGAATTGTACAATATTGGAGTATTGATGAACAAAAATGTGTATCAGGTAAAATCCTTATTCATACTTTTGTGCAGATAAAATACAAGCCTAATAGTAACTTTAAACAAAAAAACTATCGCTTATGAAAAATGTGATTATTACTTCAGTCTTAGCTCTAATGCTTGCAACAGGTGCAAATGCGAAAAACATTTATGTTAGCCCGGATGGTTCTGCATCTAATAATGGTGAGTCCTGGAATTCTCCGATTAGTGATCTCGGTACAGCTTATTCAAAAGCATCCAAAGGCGATGTTATCTATATGGCAGGTGGTACTTATATGACTACTACTACTATTAATATGGTAGAAGGAGTACATGTATATGGTGGATTTGCCAAAGGTGAAACATCTATAGAAAATCGTGTACGTCCCAATGCTGCTACAGAGCCTTGGAAGTTTACGAACGAAACAATAATTACCAGTGGAAATCAAACTTTCCGTCTGGTAGACCGTGTGGATAAAGATAATTTTTGGGTTAATACTATTATAGACGGTATTACTTTCAAAAACAATGTTTCAACAGACGGTCGTGTTCTCTATCTTAGAAACTCTGTAACTCTTCAAAATTGTCAGATTTTAGATAATGCTTGTACTAATACAGTGGTTTATGGCGAAGAAAATACAATAGTTCGTGACTGCTATTTTTCTGGCAATAATACCAGTAATCCTGAAAAAGAGGCAGTAACTCTTCAGCTGCGTGGATGTCACTCAGAGTATTTCCCAGGTAATCAGTTATACGATTGTGTTTTTGAAGGTAATAAAGTACCCAGTTTATCTATTTATAATACAGCAGAGCAAGTTAGTGATCAAGACGGTACATTGGTAACAAATTGTATTTTTAGAAATAATGTATCTTCTTGTATCCAGATTAATAATCAGTGGGCTAAACGTTATTTGAAAATTACTCACTGTTTGTTTGAGGGAAATACTTCTAGTAATATAGGCACTGTTCTTTCTGGTAATTCAGAAGTATATTATGATTTTGCCTTCAATATTATTCGTAATAACACAAATGCTACTCCTGCTGGTGAATCCTGGAGAAATGCAATCATTGCTACAAAAAAGAATGCACAAATTGAGAACTGTTTAATTGTAAATAATTCTTCGGAAAATCTCTTGATTGATTTGCAGGGTAGTACAATCTACAATAATACAATTGCTAATAATAAAGGTACTGTATATGTAGGTGAGAGTTATGCAACAGTGATGAATTCAATTATGGTGAATAATCAGGCAACTCATAATAACAAAGCAGTTTATGCAATTGATAACTCAGCAGTGCGGTTTTGTGCTTCTGATATAGAGATTACTAACAGTTCTACAGATAGTAACACCCCTGCTTTCTTTGAAGATAATATTATAGAAGCTGCTCCGTTTGTTAAGTCTACTACTTTTGTTGGATCTACTACGGATGCCGCTAATATTCAGGCCATAAAAGATGCAGATTTTTCTTTGACCAGCAACTCTGCATGTGTGAATACAGGTTCTGTTGACTTTATAGATGAGTTTTTTATGACTCAGGAATGGATTGATGAATTCATGAACAAAGATATAGCAGGTAATGAACGTATTGTAGATGGTAAAATCAATATGGGTGCTTATCAAGGAGGAAAAGGCACAGGTATTAACAATACCAGCATTGAAGAAGGCATGAATTGTAATGTAATTGTTGATGGAGGTATGATTTATATATCATCTGAAAAAGACGGTTATGTAACTCTATATAATGTAAATGGAGCAATGGTTGCATCTACAGAAATTGTAGGTGGCAATGCTTCTATCCCAGCAGCTCAGAAGGGGCTCTGTTTGGTTAAAGTTATAACAGGTAATCAAGTTAAAACTTTTAAAGTAGTTATTAAGTAATAACTGATACTATACGAAGAACGGTGTTACACCGTTCTTCGTATCTTCCTTTTTTAATAATTTAAAATTATAACACTATGAAGAAAGTCATTTTATTGTCAGTGAAATTCGTCTGCTTTTTCATTGTCAGTTTTTTATTGACACAAACGACTCTTGCACAATCGGTCTCCTCTATTATGGGTAAGGTCCTCGACAGCACTGGAGAAAGCGTAATCGGGGCATCGGTTTTAGTGAAAGGTACTACAAGCGGTACAATAACCGATATTGATGGAAATTTTAAACTGGATAATGTTCCTTCTAATGCTACGTTGGTAGTCTCATATATCGGTTATCAGACACAGGAAATTCCCGTTGCAGGAAAGAAGAATTTTACTGTCAAACTTGCTGATGATACACAAACTTTGGATGAAGTTGTTGTTGTCGGATATGGTGTACAGCGAAAGTCTGACCTTACAGGTTCTGTTGCTTCTGTAAAAGGAAGCGATGTGATCAAGAGTGCACCTGCGGCAGATATCACTTCTTCTCTTCAAGGACGTTTGGCTGGTGTAAGTATCGTATCCTCTTCTGGACAGCCAGGTTCTTCTTCTACTATTCGTGTGCGTGGTATGAACTCTATACAAGCTGATAGTGGTCCGTTGGTAGTTATTGATGGTTTTATTGGTGGCTCGCTTAGTTCATTAAATCCTTCGGATATTGCATCTATTGAAGTGTTGAAAGATGCTTCTGCTACTGCTATTTATGGTTCTCGTGGTGCGAATGGTGTAATATTAGTAACCACTCGTAATCCGGAAGCAGGTAAAGTAAGAGTAGAATACAGTGGTTATGTAAATTTTAAAACTCCTTATAATCTTCCGGATGTAATGGAACCAGGTGATTTTGCAAGATTAGCAAATGAATATGGAGCAGCGCTTAGACCGGCTAATGAGGATGGTACCCCATATCGTTTTTATTCAGACGAGCAAATCAAAGCTTTTGATAGAGGTGAAAATGTATATGATTATGTAGGAAATATTTTCCGTGATGTTGCTATAGAGAACAATCATGAACTTTCAATTTCCGGTGGTAGTGAAAAAACTAAATTTTTATTCTCAGGAAGTTACAATAATAATCAAGGTACTGCTAAGAGTTCAAGTGCAGACACTTATAATTATCGTTTAAAGGTTGATACAGAGATCAAACCCTGGCTAAAATTTGGTGCTAATCTTTGGGGTAATTATTCTAAGAGCCAAGGGCCTCGTTTTAGTCAGTATCGTGGAGTTTTGATAGAATCTTTGATTTTTCCGAATACCATTTTACCCAAAGATGAAAACGGAAAATACAATAACGCAAATCTGACTGGCCCTCAGTATAATCCGATGGGACATATTTGGGAGATAGATAGTAATGGATATAGATATACTTCTCGTATTCAGGGTTATGCTGATGTTACTATTCTTAAAGGTCTGACTTTTAGAATGACGCAAGGATTTACTTTTGGAGATTATGTGGCTCGGTCAACTTATGGTAGAGATAGTTATACTACAGTGATGGCTAATGGGGATAAGACAAGTGCTACGGCTACAAGTACGCAGAATTATAGTTGGACAAATCAGAATATACTATCCTATGTGAAAGAGTTCAATAGAAACCATAGAATTAATGCCACAGCTGTATTTGAACAAATGTATTCGGATGACTTTATTCATAAGACAGAGGCTAAAGGAGGATTGGTATCGACTGTTATTGGTGCAAATAATACCGCTTTGGGTGATATAATGTATGCTTCTGGCGATAGAACTAAAACAACGATGATGTCTTGGATGGGACGTGTAAACTATGTGTTTATGGATCGTTATATGTTAACGGCCTCTTGGCGTTATGACGGTTCTTCCCGATTGAATAAAGACAATAGATGGGAACAATTTCCTTCTGTTGCTTTGGCATGGAATGCAAAACAGGAAAGTTTCTTACGAAATGTGGACTTTTTAAGTCAATTGAAATTACGTTTGGGATATGGTGAAACAGGTAATCAGGCTGTAGCAGCTTATTCAGAATATACCAAACTGAAAGCTACAAGAAATGATCAGAATCATTTGGCTTTATCTACTGAGCGTATTGGAACCCCTAATCTAAGATGGGAAAGAACGCAACAATGGAATGGTGGTATCGATTTTGGTGCATTTAATAACCGTTTGACTGTTTCATTAGATGTTTATCATAAGTTGAGTAAAGATGTACTCTTAGAGGTAGATGCTCCGCATTATACAGGTTTCTCAAGCCGACTGGAGAATGCTGCCCATATTTTGAATAAAGGCTTTGAAATAACTATTGGGGCAGATCCAGTTGCTACCAGAGATTTTAATTGGAATACCAATATCACTTTGTCTCATAATAAAGGTACTATTGAAGAACTGTATAGCGACAAATCTTATATGGTTATTAGTGGAAATTATGAAAATAGATACTTCCGTAATGTAAAGGGGCAAAAACTAGGTACTATGTGGGGATATGTCAGTGATGGTGTATGGAAGTCATGGGAATTGGCGGATGCTCCTAAGGGGACAGCGGCAGGTTCGTATAAATTTAAAGACATTGATGGTGTAGAAGGTATTAATGAAGATGACCAGACTGCTATTGGTAATGGGCAACCGTCTTTCCAGTGGGGATGGAATAATACACTGACTTATAAGAATTTCGATTTGGGTATATTTGTTATGGGAGTGCATGGGTTTGATATTTATAACTATACGCGTGAAGCTCGTTTTGCTTCAAATGGCCTTATCTCTCTTGGACCTAATCCGGAATGGGCAAATCGTTGGACACCAGAAAACGAGAATACGGATATAGTGGGTTTTGTAGACGGGATTAATGCTTTGACTCCTTCTTCTCAGTTTGTTGAAAAAGGTGATTTTGTAAAGGTAAAAAGTATAACATTGGGATATTCTTTATCAAACACAACTTTGAGTAAAGCGGGGATTAGCAAACTTAGAGTTTATGCGTCTATTCAGAATCCATTCCTGTTTACAGGATATTCTGGTATCGATCCGGAAGTAACTTTGAAGAGTCCATTGACTTCTGGTATTGATTGGGGATATTATCCTAATGGGCGTAACTATTTGATAGGACTTAATTTTGCATTCTAAAATTAAAATCACAAAGTATGAAAAAACTAATTATAACATTGGGGATTAGTGGTATATTGTTTGCTGGATGTGTAGATTTATCTCAGGAGCCTCTGAGTTTTCCTACACCTGAGAACATTGAATATACAGAAGAGAACGTAACAAGTTTGACAAATGGTTTATACACTTCTCTTTGGGGAGGTAACTATGCATACAATTGCCGTACCATATTGATGGGATTGGGGGCAGATGATGTTGCTTGTGGTTCTTATAGTAAACGTGGTGTTTATTGGGATCAATTACATATTGATATGGGAAGCATGGAGAATGATTTTATGACCATGTGGGATAATATGTATAAACTTATACAAGGAAGTAATCAGTTAATTGAGGGTTTGGAGGCAACATCTTCAATGACTACAGAGGAGAAAAAACAATATTTGGGTGAAGCTTATTTCATGAGAGCATTTGCTCATTTTAATTTAGTCCGTTGGTTTGGTGATGTACCTGCATTTACTGATTCAAAATGTGCGAAAGATTTCTTGGGTAATACAACAATTACTCGAAATAAAGTAGAGGATATTTATAAAAAGCTGATTGTTCCCGATTTGCAGTTTGCTGAAATGCTATTGCCTAATCGTGGGCGTACTACTGCTCCTAATTCCACAGTATCTAAATGGGCTGCTAAAGCTTGTTTGGCAGAGGTTTATTTGACAATGGCTGGTTGGCCGCTGAAACAAACTCAGTATTATGCTGATGCAAGAGATAAGGCTTTTGAGATAATTGACAAGGGTGGATATGATTTGTTGCCACATTATGAGGATCTTTGGAAAGAAGCTACTAAAAGTGATGATACGGAACATATTTTTGCTTTGAATCATTCTACTACCATGTATAGTAATTATGGTAAATCATATTTTATTATTGAAGAGTCTACTGCAGCTTGGTCTGACTATGTTGCTGATCCTTATTTCTATGAAAACTATCCGGATGATGAACGTAAAGAGTTTAATTTTATAGATGAATTTATAATTAACAGAAGAAAAGTCAGTTATAAAAATACTACAATGAAGTCTCCTGCTATTAATAAGTATCGTGATTATGGTGGTGTGAGCTCTGCACAGTCTTTGGGTATTACTCCGATTTATCGTTATGCAGATGTTTTGTTAATGTATGCTGAGGCTCAGAATAAAGCAGAGCATACTCCTAATACATTGGCTTACAAATGTATTAATGATGTTAGGAAACGCGCTATGGGTGGTGTTGAAAACCCATTGACTCCCGGTTTGAGTGAAGAAGATTTTGATAAAGCTGTATTGATGAAAGAGGTTGGGAATTCTTCTGTGAATTTAAGCGTTGGTTCCAACTTGTCAGGACAGAAAAAGTGTGGGATGCTAATCAACTCAATCCGGACATGAAAGCGGGAATTGATAAATATGGTGTTACTAAAAATAATAGAGATGTCTATTTGATGCCCCTTCCTTCTGCAGAGGTACAAGCTTGTGGATTCACTCAAAATCCTCGTTAATAGCTTTTTGTTAGTTAGAATATAATTCGGAGAAGTTACTTTTTTAAAAGTAACTTCTCCACAAAACCAATAAAATTTATGAAAAACATTTTCTTAACACTGTCCTTTCTGGGCTATGCCGGATTGGCTTCGGCGTGGTTTGCTCCGGCTGCAATAACGTGGTATGAAGAGAATATTCAGACTACGGAAATTTTGGCTACAGCTGAGAATCTGATTAAGGATTCTGGCTTTGATAATGCAGATTTTTCAAAAACATTTACTGATGAACCGCGTGTATATGGTTCATGGGTTACTTATACAGATGCGAAAGAAACCAATACTGTATCTTATGAAGTGGTAACCGATCCTGTCCGTGGTAAAGTCGGTTCATTTACTGGCAGATCACTTTCTTGGTATACTTCTTTTTTCGCACAACGTATTGAAACTACTGCTAAAAAAGGTATTTATAAGCTCTCCTTCTGGGGTAAATCTGCAAATGGCGGTAAAGTGAAAGCTTTTTTTAGAACTACCACGGCTAGTGATACTGATGGTTCAACTTATTTTATAAAGTATACTGATCAGCCAACTGACCCCACTGCAAAATGGCGTGGTACTTACTATAATCAAAGTTTGTCTACGGAGTGGAAAGAATATTCGGTAGAGTTTGATTTTACAAAGGTCGGTAAGACTATGTACGATATGACATTGAACGATGCTGTCGATGCAACTGATGTGGATTTAACTAATTTTACTCTCTGCTTCCAAGGTGAAAATGCTGATAAAAATATTCTGATTGACGATGTTAAACTTGAACTGGTGAAAGATTTGTCAGAACCGGAGCAGCCGGAAGAACCGGGAGATGCTTTAATAAAAGATTCAGGTTTTGATAATGCAGATTTCGCTAAGACCTTTGATACAACTCCTTCAGTTTTCGGTGAATGGGTAACTTATAAAGACCCTAAGAATGAAAAAAATGAGGTTAGTTATGCGGTTGTTGATGATGCTACTAAAGGTAAAGTAGCTTCTTATACAGGTAAACCATCTTCTTGGTATACTTCTTTCTTTGCTCAACGAATCGAAACTACTGCGAAAAAAGGTATTTATAAACTTTCTTTCTGGGGTAAATCAACTGATGGTGGTAAAGTAAAAACCTATATTCGTCTAACGGATGCTGCAGGAGGAGATGTACAGAAATTCTTTATTAAGGAAACCGGAAAACCGTCTGATCCTGCATCGAAATGGTATGGGTCTTTTTATAGTACATCATTGACTACTGAATGGACAGAATATTCTGTAGAATTTGACTTTACGAAAACAATTGCTAGTATGTATAGTGTACCATTAAGTGACGCTAAAGATGCAGACGAGGTAGATTGGACTAATTTTAGTATTTGTTTTCAAGGTGATATTGAAGCTAAAACTATTTTAATAGATGATGTAAAATTGGAATTAGTAAAGGATTTGTCTGAGCCGGAACCTGAAGAACCGACTGATCTAATAAAAGATGCCGATTTTAATGATGCTGATTTTACAAAAACGTTTGATGCAAGTCCTGCTATTTTTGGTGAATGGTTGACTTATAAAGATCCTGCTAACGAAAAAGCTGCAATAAGTTATGCGGTTGTTGACGATGCTACCAAAGGTAAAGTGGCTTCTTACACAGGTAAACCATCTTCATGGTATACATCATTCTTTGCACAACGTATTGAGACTACAGCTAAAAAAGGTATTTATAAACTCTCTTTCTGGGGTAAGTCTGCAGATGGTGGTAAAGCAAAAGTCTTTATTCGTTTGACTGACGCTGGTGGTAAGGATGTACAGAAATTCTTTATTAAGGAAACCGGAAAACCGTCTGATCCTGCATCAAAATGGTATGGCTCTTATTTTAACACGTCTTTAACTACCGAATGGGCAGAATATTCTGTAGAATTTGACCTTACGAAGACAATTACCAGCATGTATAGTGTACCGTTAAGTGATGCAAAAGATGCTGATGAAATTGATTTAACTAATTTCAGTATTTGTTTCCAGGGAGATGTTGCAGATAAAACTATCTTGATAGATAATGTATCATTTATCCTTGTGAAGGATTTATCGGATCCTGAGGAACCCGATCAACCGGGAGAGAATTTGGTAAAAGATTCAGGTTTTGAATCAAATCCGGATTTGACCTTACAATTGGAAGAACCGAAGGTTCTCGGGCAATGGGTTGCTTATAAAGATCAACAGTACGAAACCAAACCAGTTACTATTACTGTAAGTGACGATGCAACTCAGGGAAAAGTAGTAGCTATCACGGGACAAACATTCTCCTGGTATACAACAGTATTATCTCAACGTATTGAAGGAACTATTCCTCAAGGTATTTATCGTTTCTCCTTCTTGGGTCGTTCAGATGATGGTGGGCAATTGAGAATCTATACACGTACGACGGATGCTGATAATAGTAATACGAACAATTTCTTTATAAAAGAAACTGGAAAACCAAGTGATCCGACACAAAAATGGTACGGATGTTGGCAGAACTTTACTTTAACTAGTACGTGGAAAGAGTATTATGTTGACTTTAACCTATCAAAAACAGCTAATAGTATGTATCAGTGGACCTTTGATCAGGGTATTGTTAAAAATGCTACAGACGTTGATTTAACTAACATGAATATTTGTTTCTTAGGTAACAAAGAAAATGCAACGGTTTATATTGATAATGTGAGCTTTACTAAGATAGCTGATATTGATGAAGAAGATCAGAAATTGATTATCCAGTATGATTTTGAAGAAGCAACAGTACCTTCAGAGTGGAAAGCTACCGGTAGTGAACTTAGTCTGACTAAAGAACATTTCAAGAAGGGAGTACAAGCTTTGTGCTGGAATGCTGCTGATAAAGCAACATTAGAACTTCCGTTCAATAAGAATTTGGCTGTAAGTCCTCAGAATGCTGCATTCTTCAATATTTATAGTACGAGTGCTAATAATGATACTATTTACACAGAATTCTTGGATGCTAATGATAAGGTTGTTAAGAAAGCTACTATTCTGGTAAATTTCAAAGGCTGGCGTGAGTTCAGTCGTGCATATGATGAATATGCTAATAAGGCGAATGCAAGTGTGAAGAAAGTACGTTTTATCTATGCTGCTAAGGAAGGTAACGGACAAAAGATTCTTCTTGATAATGTAGACTTTAATGCTGTTGTTGATAGTAAACGCCAGTATCCCGATATGATGGTATTGGATACTGAATATCTGAATGCAGACAATTCTCGCTTATTGAAAGTATACAACTTCGGTGCGGATGTAGTTCCAGGAACAGCAACAGAGGCAGAGATTGCAGATTTGAATACATTGAAACCTCAATTTGCGAGAACACCTGTAGGAAATACTGGTAAAATCAGAGAATTGCTTAGTAAAGTGTCTGCGATGAATATTGTAAGAAACAGCGATGGTACTGTATCAGGTAATGTAATGCCAACTCCTAAGGAACTGACTTTGGATTATTTGAAAGAGTTATCTTCTGATATTGAGATTATGGCAGCATCTGTCAATAACCAGCAAGTGAAGACGGCATTCAATAATCTGGTTGATCTGATCATTGATCAAGGTATTTTGTATAATTTTAGTGGACTCACTTATAGTGATTATACGAATGTGAAGGGCATTCCGGCTGGATTCCTCAATGCTATGAATGCTTATACAGATGAACAAAGAACCGAAATTGTGAAAGGTGTAAAATGGATGATCGAGTTTAATTTAGCTTATGCTCCTTTGGAATATATCCTGTCACAATTTAGTTCGGACTATATTTATAACTTCTTGCCTAATCTGTATACATGTGCAGTCAATGTTGCTGATCAGAATGAGGCTGTAGAAAATCTGAAAGGCCTGACTCAATTGTTGGAGAATGCAAGTGAGTATGCTCCAGGTAGTAATGATATCCTTAAACCGGACGGTACAGGGTTCCACCATAATACGCAATATAATAATTATATGTATGCATATAATACTTGGGTAGAATATATCAGCTATTTGAAAGGTACAAGTTTCCGTATTAACAAAGATGCCTATGAACGTATCAAAAAAGCGGTAGTAACATTGTATATGATGTCTACTAAATCAGAAAATGATATCCATCTTTTTGCTAATAGCATGGCAGGACGTCATCCATTGGTAGGTGGTACTGAAATCACATTCAAAAAAGACTTGTTTAAGAAGCTGATCGAAACAGGTGGTGATATCCTTGGTACAGGTATTGATGCTGAACTGGCTGCTCAATACAATTACTTCTTTATGGAAGATTTCTATACAGGAGTCAATAAAGCTGATGTAGACGGATTCTATCAGTTCAATTATAGCCCTGCCGGTATCTATCGTCAGAATAATTGGGTAGCTACGATGCGTTGTCCGACTACTAAGTTCTGGGGAGGTGAGGTTTGTAGTAAAACGAACCGTTTTGGACGTTATCAGGCACACGGAACTCTTGAAGTGATGTATGATGGTGCAATGGAGAACTCCGGTTTCCCGAAAAAGAATGCAAGCCTTGGTACTAAAGTGACTGGTGGATGGGATTGGAATGTAGAAGCAGGTGCAACCACTGTACATTATACTTCCTGGAAAGAAATGATGCCTAACAAGAATGTGACTGATCGTTTTGATCAATATTCAAAAACAACCAACTTTGCCGGTGCTTTAGCATGGAAAGATTGTGGTATGTTTGGTGCTGAATTTGATCAGGATGATTCTTGGGGTAGTCTACGTTTTGTACCGACCAACCTGACATTTAAGAAATCTGTATATGCATTTGATGGAATGTTGATCAGTTTGGGTAGCAATATCTCTGCATCCGGAGCTTATGGTGACGACATGATTACTGCAACCAATTTATTCCAGGGTATTGACTCTGAAGTAAGTGGTGATCTGGTAGTAAACGGTGAAACAATGGCAGCTGGTGCGGAAGCTAAAACAAATGATTCGTCAGCAGATTTATGGATGGTTACACCACAAGGTACCGGATATTTTGTACCACAAGGTAATGATCCGATTATCATTAAGCATGGTGAACAAAGTTCTCCGAATGAAACCGGTGATAATGTAGATGATCCTGTGACTGTAACTGCTGCCAAAGCATATATTAATCATGGTGTAAAAACTTCTGGTAAAGAATATGTTTTTGTAGCCGTTCCGGCAACGAATGCAACTGATATGGCAGAACTGGCAGCTAAGATGGCTAACAAGGGAGGTGAAATTTTTGAGATAAAAGCTCAGAATGAAAAACTTCACGCGCTGGCTTACAAACCTGCCAAAGTTACAGCTTATTCTATCTTTACAGCTGTAGACGGTTTGAACTTCGGTCGTCTGAAATCTACTGCTTCAGAAATGTTGTTGATGGAGAAACCCGGCGTTAATGATAAGATGCTTTCATTGGCTATTTCTAATCCTAACTTACGTCCGCAAGCGGATAATGTTTACGGTTGGGTAGCTACTCCTACACAAACCAGCATTGTTTTGGATGGAGAGTGGGTTCTGAATGGTGATGCAATCGACGGTGTTACTATCACTCCACAAAGTGATAAAACTACAAAGATTGATCTGACTCTTACTGAGGGAGAACCTGTATATATTGACTTAGTTGATAAAGACGCTGTAGGCATAACCACAGTAGATCAGTCAGAACAGGCACACGTTTATACAGCCGGACACGACGTATTTGTTGTAAATGCTGTGGGAACAGCTATGGTATATGATGTTGCCGGACAGGTTATTAAATCTGTTGACGTAGACGGATCGGCACGTTTCACTCTTGATCAGCAAGGATGTTATATTGTGAAGATCAGTGATAAAACAGTGAAGGTTGTAATTAGATAACCTTTCGATTTCGTAATTTTTCTAACCTTTGATTGGAACCGACTCCTTTGGGAGTCGGTTTTAATTTTTGTGTGATTTTCTTTTATTAGATATAATAATCGCAATTTGCGAAATATATAGATTATAATTGTTTAAATTTGCCTCAAGTACAGGCTACACAAATAATGGAGTAAACTATTTGAAAAGATACAAGAAAGAGCCATTTCCTTATGTACATGATTCTGAAACAGGGGTTGTATATACTGTAAAAAGTTTACTGAATTGGAATACAAAATATAGGAAGAGATAATTTTATGAAGAAAAATATTGTAATAAAAACGCAGATGAACGCTAAAATTTACGCAAAGATTGAATGAAATCTGCGTTAATTTGCGTTCATCTGTGTTTCTAAAGAGACCTACGGATAGCTTGGTCCGGCTTTTGACTTTTACCCTCTCTTTCTGAGAAAGTTGTCACAAGTTATGTTTTTTAAGCAGGCTTGTTTATCAGTCAGGCGTTTTATATCTATTTTCTCTCACCATCATCTTTCAATAATAATTCTCTTTTCTTCCTGAAAATAAAGTATTTTCTTCCAATAAAAAGATATCTTTCTTCCTAATAAATCTATAACCGTAACTTTCGGTTATAAAACCAAAAGTTTTGATTATATAACTAAAAGTTTTGTTTATACAACCAAAAGTTGTGGTTATAGTT
>ERZ838577.3714-NODE-3714-length-13991-cov-2.417049_pt1 | contig 13991 bp, 8 predicted proteins | sample MGYA00519682_ERZ838577 | MGnify/ENA primary metagenome ERZ838577 (study PRJEB31850, sample SAMEA3708838) | human gut metagenome | biome: human gut; feature: human-associated habitat; material: faeces | place: China | collected 2014 ...
CGGAGCGGGGGAGCTGACCGTTTACCTGAAAATAATGCTGCCGCAGGCGCTGCCGATCATGATGTCTATGATGATCATGACCATTATCGGTTCCTGGAACGATTATATGACCAACTATCTCTATCTGCCCGCGCACCCCACGGTGGCGTACGGCGTAAACAGCATTTACACGCAATTCGTCAAAAACGGAAATAACTATCCCGTGGCTTTCGCGGTGATGGTGTTTACCAGCGGTATCGTGCTGGTCATCTACGCGTTTTTCAGCAAGACAATCATGTCCAGCCTGAGCGCGGGAGGAATAAAAGGATAATTTATGAATAAATTCAGAAAAGGAAGTATCTGTATTATGGCTGCATTGATGTTGTCCCTGTCCGCTTTCGGCGGGTGCGGAACGAAACCCGAAACGAAAGAACTGCCCGATTACGACAAAACAGGCACGGATATCATGATATCTTCATGGGGATGTCCGAAACCGAATGCCGAGGAGTTCCAAATATACAAGGAATGCGGTTTCAACGCTATGTTTTTGACGCAGGTCAATTCTTATTACGACGGTTATCCCGACTGCAAGGATCCTGCTGATTTATGGGAAAAATATCTTACGCTCGGCGACGAGTTCGGCCTGGACATATATCCGCATATGCACAACGCGTATCAGGCAGACCTTTCTCAGAAGATGGTGGATACGGCGAAAAAACATCCCTCGTATGCGGGCATGCATTGGGCGGACGAACCTGCACCCGATAAATTCGGGGATATCGCGGCGCGCGTGCCCGCGTATGAAAGCGCGCTGCCCGGCACGACGTTCTGCGTCAATCTGCTGCCGTCGTACTCGGTGCTGTTTGCCGAAGATAAGATAACGTCTTACCAAAATTATATCGAAAGTTACTGTAAGAGCGTGCTCTCTCTCGTCGAGGGGGAAAAATATCTTTCGGTCGATTCTTATCCAATCGTACAGCAGGGGCTTTATTGCATGGATTATTTGTTCGACCTCGGCGTGCTTGCGAAATACGCAAAAAAATACGACGCAAATTCTCATATGTGTATCCAGTCCATCATGTGGGACAACGAGGGAGGCAACGGCAATTCCGACCACTTCCGCAAACTGACGGAGGAGGATATCCGTATTCAGGTGTATACTTCCCTGGCCTTCGGGATCCATTCGCTATCCTATTTCACTTACGCGCCCTGCGGCGGCATGGAGGTTGAAAAAAGCTGCGTCGATGCCGAGGGGAACAAAACGGAATATTATGATTACGTAAAGACCGTCAATCGGGAACTGAATGACTTTTCCAAAATATATACTTCATTCACATGGAACGGCGTGATGACGCTTAAAGAGGGGAACAGAGTTCCGGCTGCGTTCATGAGCCTGAATGAATTGACCGACATCTTGTATACGGTGGAGGATTTGGATTCCGTCGCTTCGGCGGCGGCTAACGGCAACGTCGTGTGCGGCGTGTTCGAAGACGGCGAGAAAAACGAAGGATTCCTGTTCGTCAACTATGCCGACAGTAAGGAAAACAAAAAGGTTACGATCGATCTCGGTTTTACTGCCGCGAATAAACTGCTCGTTGTGAGAAAGGGCGAAAAGACGATTGTTGACGTTAAAAACAAGCAGTATTCACTTGAGCTCGACATGTGCGAAGGCGTGTTTGCGGTGCCGTATGTCGGCTGAGGGACGTTATGAAAAAGAAAGTTTTACATCTCGTATGCAATGCGCATATCGATCCCGTTTGGCAATGGGATTGGAACGAAGGCGCTACCGCTGCCCTGGCGACCTTTTGGTCGGCGGCCGAACTGGCGGAGGAATTCGATTACATATTCTGTCATAACGAAGCGCTTTTATATGAATACATAGAAAAATATGCGCCCGATCTCTTTGAAAAAATCCGAGTTCTCGCGGCGGCGGGGAAGTGGCACGTTACGGGCGGATGGTATCTGCAGCCCGACTGCGATCTGCCGAGCGGAGAGGCCTTTATACGGACGATTATGCTCGGGAAAAAATATTTCAAAGAAAAATTCGGAAAAGAACCGACCACCGCGGTCAATTACGATTCTTTCGGGCATTCGCGAGGCTTGGTGCAGATTCTGGCGAAATGCGGATACGACAGCTATGTTTTCTGCCGCCCGCTCAAAAACATGATGGCTCTGCCCGACAGCCTGTTTACTTGGAAAGGCTACGACGGAAGTTCCGTTACCGCCGTGCGCATAGAGGACGAAACGATCTATTGTTCGGAACTCGGTAAAGCGAAAAACGATATCCTGCGCAAGGCGGAACAGTTCAAAAACAAGGATACGGGACTGATCTTATGGGGCGTAGGCAACCACGGAGGCGGTGCGTCGCGCAAAGATCTCAGGGATATAGAAGAGCTGAAAGCGGAAAAAAAGGACGAATGGGAAATCGTTCACAGCACGCCGGAAGAATATTTTAAGGCAGTCAAGCCGACAATCGTTTTGGAAAAAAGCCTGTATCCGTGTTTCGTCAAGGCTTACACTTCGATGAACAGCATCAAGCAGAAGCATATCGAACTTGAAAACAGGATTTTTATCACCGAAAAACTCGCGGCGCTTGCCGCGCTGTGTAAAAAGCAGGAATATGACCGCAAGTCGATAGAACAGGCGGAAAAAGCCTTGGCGTGCCTGCAGTTTCACGACGTTTTCAGCGGTACTTGTACGGAAGACGGCGAAAGAAGCAGTCTGCAGAAAGCCGCTTTTGCGGAAGAGCTTTTAAACGAAGTGTACATGAAGGCGTTTTTGTCGTTTGCCGACGAACACCGTTCCGCGGCGGCGGGTGAATATCCTATGTTCGTTTTCAATTCTTCACCATATGTGCGCGAAACCGTACTCGAAGGAGAGTTTCTCGCGGAGAAAATGGTGGTTTCCGATACGAGGTTAAGACAGGTGAAAGTCCGATTTGACGGGCGCGACGTGCCTTCCCAGCTCATTAAGGAAGTATCCAACATCAACGGCGACAGGCGAAAACGCGTGGCGATCCGAGCCGCTCTGCCCCCTTTTTCCGTCAGCCGTTTTGATTGCCGGCTGGAAGACGCGGCTCTCAGCCGCCCCGTAACGCCCGAAGGCGACATTGTCTTTGACGACGGCATAAAACGCGCCGTGATCGATAGAACGAGCGGTCTTTTGACCGGATTCCGCGTGGGTAACAGAGAATATCTTGCGGGCGGTTCGTTCGGGCTTTATATGTATGACGACAACGCCGACCCTTGGGGGTGGCATATGCGCAAGGTCGGAAAGCGATGCAGGCCGTTCAGACTTTCCGCCTGTAAAAAGGGGATATTCGAAGGGCTGAAAAACGTCAGGATAACGGAAGACGGCGCCGTCTTTACCGAAGTTGAATGTCTGTTTGAAGGGGGCGCGAGCTTTGCGCGGATATCCTATAAATTTTATAAAGGCCTGCCTTATGCGGACGTACAGGCCGACGTATTCTGGAACGAACGTGAAAAAGCGCTCAAATTAGGCGCCGAGTTCGTTTCGGGCGGCGACTTCACCGCACAGGAAACATTCGGCAAGGAAAAGATGCCTAAAAACGGCGACGAATTCTTTGTGCATAGATTTGTTGCGGCGGAATTCGGCAAAGAGGCGCTCGCCGTCCTCAACGATTGTACGTACGGCGCCGCCGTGTCGGGAAACAAGCTTTATTATACGCTTCTGAACGGTTCGGCCTACTGCGCGCATCCCGTAGAAGATCGTCCGATCATTGCCGAAAATCGGTTCATACCTTTTATTGAGGTTGGGCGGCACCGTTTCGGGTTCCGCATAGGAGTGTTCCCCGTAGAAGAACTTGAAAACGCCGCCGCGGAATTCAACGACAAGCTTCCCATGCTGAACGTTTTTCCGCACGGGAACGGAGAGATCACGCCGCCCGCCGTGCGCATCTCCGAAAGATCCGTATGCATGGAGGCTTTCGGAAAATGCGGACAGGGTTGGTTTATTAGGTTGTTTAACAACAACGCCGAAAAACATTGCGCAAATATCGAAATATGCGGTAAATGCGCGCGGGCGGAACTGAAAGCGTTTGAAGTAAAAACGTTTCTTTTCGACGGCGAGAGGATCGCCGAAAGCGGAATTGTCGTCTGACGGGGCGCGGGGCGGGGGCAATGTTCATTCATTACTTTCTTACGGTGTTGACGGCCGTCTTCGTCGCGCTCAGCGCTTTGGGCAAAAAGTACAGCAACGCGCGGAGCATGCGGGAGAAGATGCTCAATATCGGCGTCTTTTCCGCGATCGTCGCGCTTTGCATGTGGGCGGCGTTCTTTTTCTCGGGAGAAAAGATCGGGCTTACCGTCGTGCTGTACGGGGCGGTGTTTGCAGTCAATTTCGTCATATGCAATTACGCTCTTTACGCCGCGATGGAATACGGGAGCCTGTCCAAGACCAATCTCGTGAATGCGTTGAGTCTGGTCATTCCCACTTCGGCGGGAATAATTTTCTGGCAGGAAAAATATAATCCGTGGCTGTTTTTCTCGGCGCTCGCGCTCATGACGGTTTCTCTTCTGCTCATTGTTTTGAACAAACGGGAGGCCCGCGCGGCACACGGGGGAAAATGGCTTCTTTTCAACTCGATCGCTTTTCTGACGAACGGGCTTTCGAGCGTGATACAAAAGAGCGAGCAGACGGCGATGGGCGGCGCGGGTGTTTTTTCAATGACGGCTTTGAGCTTTTCTTTCGTTGCGATATTCGCCCTTGCCGTTTATATTCCTGCGGCTTGTGCGAAAAGATCGTTCGGAAGCGATTTTTTGTCGCTAAAAAACAACAAAAAGAGTTTACTTTTCAACGCGGCCGGCGTGGGGATCGTCAATCTGTCCGTCACTTATCTTTCCACAAGGGTAACAGGCGCTTTTCTGTATCCCTGCGTTCTGGGCGGGTCGGTTATCGTCGCCGCAGTGTTCTCCGCCGTTTTTTTTAAGGAAAAACTCAGTTTAAAGGCGGCCGTCGGCATAGCCGCGGGAGTCGCCGCGATAGTTTTATTCAGTTTATGAGGGACAAATGGAAAATTTCTTTAAAAACAACGTTTTTACGATCGAGGAAAAGACGGAATCGCCGTTCATGAACAAATACGGCGTTTACCAGGACGGAACCACGCCTATGTATCGGGATACGGACGGCAGGCTCTGGGCGATGAGCGGACATACGCATATGGGGCATATAGGCATGTTCTGCGGTACTTGTCTGGACGATTTGAAAGAAGTTTATCCCATCGATACCGCTTTCGACGTCGGCAGGGCGGGCAGCGCTTTCTGCGGGGTGAAATATCCCGAAGATATCCTGCCGCGCGGTTCTATCTGGCCTTTCGGGTTATATATCTGTCCGGGAACGCACAGGTTTTTCTGTTTTTTTCACAACGAATCGGGGTGGAACGGCCACGGCACAGGGTACGTTATAGACGGCAAGGGGGACGGCGAACCCGATTTCAGACATATCGGACTGATGCATTCGGATGACGAGGGGCGTACATGGACGTTCGACCGCTGGGTGCTGACTTCGGAGCAAGTCTGTTTCAGTGAAAAATACATACCCGACCACACCGTCGTGAAAGGACAAAAAAAGGGGCTCACGTGCCTTGGGTGCGGCGATTTTTCGCTCTTTGCCGAACCTGACGGGGAATATATCTATCTTTACTATAATCTTTTAAAAATAGATTCGGAAACGGGACTTTGGCAGTCCTGCGACGTTTACGCTGCCCGCACGAGAAAGCGCAGCGACGGCGTGATGGGCGATTTCGTCAAATATTATAACGGCGAATTCTGCGAAGCTGGCAATCTCGGCAAAGAAAGTCCCATAGTGTTTAATGCGTGGCATCCGCGCGTGGTCTATTCCAAAGAACATAAAATTTTCGTCATGTCTTCCACGCATACCAACTGTAACGTCGATTCGAAAAATCTCGTGGACGGCATCATGGAACTGCGGACGAGCCCTGACATGCTCTGCTGGAGCGAGCCGCGGCGGGTGATTTATAACGGTACGTATTTCGGCAATCACTATACGGCGATCGTTTCGGAAGACAACAGCGGGCAGCCTTATGTCGTGGGAGATTCGTTTTCAATTCTTTCGGGACATAACGGCACGGACGTCATGCGATTTAAAGCGAAGATCGGTTGAAGATATGGGTTGGACGGAATTAAAACGGGAACTGGAAAAAGACCTCTCAGATTATAAGAGCATTCCGTTTTGGAGCTGGAACAACAAGCTCGACGAACAGGAACTCGTACGGCAGGCGGAGTGGATGCATGATGTCGGAATCGGCGGCTTTATTATACATGCGCGCACAGGTTTAAAGACGGAATATCTCGGCGAAAAATGGTTTTCCTGCGTAGAGGCATGCCTCGATACGGCAAAGAGGTTGGGCATGCGCGCATGGATATACGACGACAACGGCTGGCCGAGCGGTTTTGCGGGCGGCTTGTTGCTGAAAAAAGAGGAATACAGGGCGCAGTACCTCGAATACAAAACGTTGCCCTTTTTCGATCGCGCCGCTTTCGCCGTGTTCAAGGCCGAAAACGGCGGATACGTGCGTATAAAAAGCGAGCGGAAAGACGAGGCGGCGTATCATACCGTGTATCTGCGCACAAGCCCTTCGAATACGGATATCTTAAATCCCGAAGTGACGGAAGCTTTTATAAACGTCACGCACGAACGATATTATTCGCGGTTCGGCAGTCGTTTCGGAAAGGAGTTCGTCGGGTTTTTTACGGACGAACCGCAGTATTACAGGTGGGCCACGCCTTATTCCCGCACGGCGGAAAGAGAATATCACGCGCGCTACGGCGAAGATTTAAAGGATGGGCTTATCTATCTTTTCGTGCAGAGCGAGAAGGGGTACCCTTTCAGAGTGCGGTATTATACTCTGCTCAACCGACTGTATACGGAAAATTATTATAAACGACTGTACAACTGGTGCGAGGCTCATAACTGTAAGCTGACGGGGCATTCCGTGGAGGAGGGGAGCCTGCACGGGCAGATGTGGGGCGGCGCGGGCGTCATGCCTACATATGAGTACGAACATATTCCCGCCATAGACTGGCTTGGTCGGACGTGCGGAAATCTTCTCGCCCCTTTGCAAGTGGCGAGTGCGTCGGCACAGCTGGGGAAAAAACGCGTGCTGACAGAAACTTTCGGCTGCGCGGGATACGACGTGAATTACAGAGAACTGAAACATCTTGCCGAATATCAGTATTTCTGCGGCGTAAATATGATGTGCCAGCATCTCGTACCCTATTCCGTCGCCGGGCAGGGAAAAATAGACCATCCTCCCGTTTTTTCGGCGCATACAGGCTCACAGCGGGCGTTCGCCGTATTTAACGACTATTTCACTAAACTCGGATTTATCGTCGCAAACACGTCGGCAAACGTTGACGTTGCGGTTTTGCTCCCCATGCAGAGCGCGTATTTGGATTATGTGCGGGAAGACGACGGCGAGAGCGTTCGGTCATTGGAGGAAGATCTTGAAAATCTGCTCGCTTTCCTGAATAAAAACGGCGTTACGTACGAACTGCTCGACGAAACGTTGCTAGCAAAATACGGAAAGGCGGAAAAGAACGTTCTTACCGTGGGGAACAGCAGTTATAAAACGGTCATTTTACCGAAACTGAAGTCCGTTGCGGGCGCCACGCTGAAATTATTGCAGGAATTCTGCGGCAGATTGTTGGTGTCGGCGCCCGTCGGATATATCGACGGAAAACGAGCCGACGCGCGACTTTTATCCAACTGTTCGCTGAACGATATCGTAAACGGCAGGAGAGTGCGCGCAAGGGTAACGGAAGGGAAATGTTTCGTTACGTCGAGAAGCGGCGTGTTCGGCGAGTTTATTTTCGTAAAAAATCTTTCGGGAAAAAGGGCGGCGAAAGTCGAAATAGACGGTTTATCGGCGGAATACGTGAAGGCGGAGATCGGAACGCTTTCCGTTGCGCCTGCCGAGGACGAAATTTTGCTCCGCGCTGGAGAAGGCTGCGTTTTTATCAAGGACGTTCCTTTGAAGAACGAGAGGATAAAGCGTTTTTCCGAAGATAAAACGGACGAGTTTTCCGTCGTGAAAACAACCGAAAACTACCTTCTTTTGGATCATGCGGAGGTAGGTTTCGACGGGGAGATTTTTTCTCGGGAAAGGCCGTTGCCCGACATAGCGGAAGAGTTGCTCCGCATGGATTATAAAGGTACGGTATGGGTAAGGCATAACTTCTTCGCAAAAGAAAAAATGCCGCTGAAACTGTTCGCCGAAAAGAGCGATTTTTTGAAATTGACGCTGAACGGAAAGTCTTTAAAAAGAACGCAAAGCGCTTTCGACGTCAATTTTTTCGAAAGCGACCTGACCCCTTACGTAAACGAAGGAAAAAACGAGATAATATATGAATTAAAATATTTTCAGCATGAGGGCGTACATTTCGCGCTGTTCGATCCCCGCGCGACGGAGAGCCTGCGGAATTGCCTGTATTACGATACGGCGTTGGAAAATATGTACGTCGCCGGCGATTTTCGCGTCGGTGAAGACCGCGCATTGTATAAAACGAAAGGCCGTCCTCAAAAATTCGGCGATCTGACGGCCGAGGGTTTTCCTTTTTTCAAGGGAACATTTACGCTCGCGGGCGGGTATCGTTGGAACGGCAGAGAAAAAATATTTCTGCGTTTAAGCGGACGATATGCGGCTGCGGAAGCGAAGATCAACGGAAGAACCTGCGCTTTCGTTTTACGGGAAGAAATGGAGATCACTGAGTTGCTGAAAATCGGAGATAACGTGATCGAAATAGAAGTTATTTCAGGACTGAGAAATTTTTTCGGGCCGCATCATTTTGCACTCGAAGCGGAGCCGACGGGTGTCAGCCCGTACTGTTTCACTATGCGGGGCAGTTGGAAAAACGGCCGTTCCCCCGATTACACAGAACATTACAATACTATGCCTTTCGGCATGAAAAAAATCGAATTTATAAAATGCTGATATTACGCCCGACGGAAAAATTCGTCGGGCGTATTTATCGATAAAGCAATTTTGTTATGGAAAATATTTCTTATTTATGTTATAGATAAATAAGAGGTGAATTTCATGATTGCGATCGATGAAAAATATATCAGATTTGAAACGAAAAGCACAACGTTATTGTACGCAATAAAACGTGCTCATAATAATCCCGCTTGGGATAATAATCAGTTTAAGGTGTTTTTAGAACCGATTTATTACGGTGAAAAAATCGCGGCGCAGAACGATTATGAAGCGCTGAGGACGAAAACGCATACTTTCAATACTTCCGTTTCCTGTTTCGGAAATTTCGATAACAGAGAGCCTATGCTCCTTTTAAAAAATGCGGACGGTTCCTTGGTTTCGGATTTCAGTTATGTCGAAACGAAGGCTGTTAAACGGCCCGTATGCGGAGGAATGCCCTCCGCGCACGGAATGAAGGAAACCGCGGAAATCGTTTATGAAGACGAACGTTGCGGACTGCGGCTGATAAATTCCCTTTCGGCAAGCGACGACTGTGATGCGATCGTCAGTTCGTATAGATTGGAAAACCGTTCTTCCGTACCTGTAACCATTATGCGGCTGATGAGTTTACAGCTGGATTTAACGGGGCGAAATTTTACGATATATTCTTATGACGGCGCATGGGGCAAAGAACGGTACGAAACCAAAAGAAAACTCGATATCGGCGTCGCGTTGACGGAATCGCTGACGGGAACGTCTTCCCATACCCATAATCCGTTTTTTATGCTTTGCGACGAACGGTTCTCATCCTGGTACGGATTCAATTTGATTTACAGCGGCAGTCATAAGGCGAGCGTGGAGGTGTCGCCTTTCAATACCGTCAGAGTCATGAACGGTATCAACGATTTCGCATTTGAATATGATCTGGCGGCGGGTGAAACTTTTTATACGCCGCAATCCGTTCTTACTTACGCGGGGACAAAAGACGATATTACGCTGCGTATGCATGAATTCGTACGGAAACATATCGTGCGCGGAAAGTTCGCGGATGCGGAAAGACCGATCGTCGTAAATAACTGGGAGGCAACTTACTTCGATTTTACGCGCACTAAGATCATGGATATCGCTAAAACGGGGGCGGAACTCGGCGCGGAACTGTTCGTTCTGGACGATGGGTGGTTTTCCACGAGGAATACGGCACAAAGCGGATTGGGCGACTGGTATGACAATATGGAAAAAACAGGCGGACTTAACGGTTTGGCGCGGGATATCCGCGGTTTGGGATTGAAATTTGGAATATGGATTGAACCGGAGATGGTAAATATAGACAGCGAACTCTTTCGCCGTCACCCGGAATATGCTTCTCTCGTGCCCGGCCGCGAACCGATGGTCCACCGTTTTCAGTATAGCCTCGACCTATCTGACAACGAAGTGGCGGAATATGTCTATGCGTCCGTCTGCCGCGTGATCGAACTCTGTTCCGCCGACTATGTGAAATGGGACTTTAACCGTATAATGACGGAATTTTACTCTCCGAAACTGAAAAATCAAGGTGAATACGATTATCGTTATATGTGCAACCTTTATTCCGTACTGCAGCGGCTGATTGAAAAATTCCCCGACGTGCTGTTTGAATCTTGCGCTGGCGGAGGCGGACGTTTCGATCTGGGACTGCTCTGTTTTATGCCGCAGGTTTGGACAAGCGATAATACGGACGCAAGGATGCGCGTGTTTATACAGCAGGGGACGCTGTGCGGGTACCCGCAGAATACCCTTACCGCACACGTTTCCCATTGTCCGAACTATCTTACAAAAAATTCCACATCGCTGGAAAACAGATTCAATGTGGCCGCAATCGGTTGTCTCGGTTATGAGTTCGATCTTTCCGCACTGACAAAACGCAACAAATACGCCGTGCGCTGTCAGATAAAGTGGTATAAAAAATATCGCCGTATTCTGCAGAAAGGCAATTATTACGTGTTGGACAGCATTTTCGATAACGAAGAGGATTATTTCGGATGGATCGTAGTGTCGGAAGACAAGACGGCTGCAGTCGCCATGATCGGTTACAAGAGTTTTCCCGCGTGCGGATTGGCGAAATACCGTTTGAAAGGCTTAAAGGACGAATTTACGTATAAGGTATGCGCGCGGAAACAGGACAATGCCGAACAAATTGCATTTACGGCGACGGGAAAACTTCTCAACAACGGCAACATCGATTTCGGCGCTGTTGACGCGGAAACGGATCGTGCGGAAAACTCCGGTTCCATATATACAAAGATATTCGCGATAGAAAAAATATAACGAAAAAGCAATGCGGCGCGCATTGCTTTTTTATTGCGAAGAATGACGCTGTATGATCTTACGGTATTCGGAAGGGGAAATGCCGATCGTTTTTTTGAACAATTCCGTAAAATAAACGGGGTTGCTTATGCCTATATCCGAGGCAATCTTCGTGATGGATGCGTCCGTTTCCGCAAGCAGAAGTTTCGCTTTTTCTATGCGTACGAGGTTGAGATAGCGGATGGGGCTGATGTTAAACTGTTTTTTGAACTGATGCAAAAAATAACTTTTGTTCATGAAGCACATTTTTGCCAGGCTCTCTAAATTGAGATCTTCGGTATAGTGATTCAACATATATTCTTTGAGATCGTTGAGGTAATGGTCGCACGGAGGATCGGCGTTTTTTGAGGCGGAGCGGTTTTCCATGCGGATGATATCTATCAGTATCTGCGTAAAGTACGCCTGTACTTTATTGATGAAACTGTATTTTTTAGCCATGAGTTCCGAAAGGAGCTCTTTTATGTTTCTGTAAATGAGATTGTTGGAATTGTAGAAAGAGTGAAGCAGATATCCCTGGTTGGATATGCAGTTTATATCCTTTCCTTCAAGGTGCAGATTATCCACGGCAAAACAGTAATATGTGAGGGGCATGGCCTTTTCCTTAGAATACTGCATGTGCACCTGTTTGGAATTTACCACGAGCACGTCGTGTGCTTTTATCGGAATAATCCTGTTTTTGCATTCGAAATAACCCTGCCCGTTTTCAAAATAGAAGATCTCAAGGTGCGTGTGCATGTGCCTGTCCGTTTCGCCCTTGACGCCGTTCTTGATCTTTGAAAAAGTCAGCAAAATCGGTCTATGCCTGTTCAGTTCGTCGTCGGTGAGATTGTTTTCGCCGATATAATAGTAATTATAGAAATACGCCATGATCGTGCCTTTGCAATTTAACTCGGTAAGCTGCTGAATTAATATGTGTAAAATAATATAATATAAGCCTTACTCCCTGTCAATACCGACAAAAGATACAAAGCAATTTTGTTATGTTTTGTAGTTTTTTTGTTATGGAAAAGAGAGATTTTTTAAGTTAAAATGAAGTTATCCAAAACAAGACAAGGAAATTTTCGTATGAAAAACGGGTATGTAATGACGTCTTCCGAAAGAAAGGGGAATTTCTGCTGGCCTTCTGTCGCAAGGATTCCCGACGGACGGCTGGCGGTGGCGGCATCGGGGTTCCGCCTCGGGCACGTATGCCCTTTCGGCAAAGTCGCGGTTTCATTTTCAGAAGACGAGGGCGAAAGCTGGAGCGCGCCGCGCGTCGTTTTCGATTCGCCTTTGGACGACCGCGACGCAGGGATTTGTTCGTGGAAAGGAAAAATCGTTCTGACGACTTTCAACAACACACTATATTTTCAGAAAAAATTTGCCGAAGAATATTATTCTGGAAATGACAAAGCTGAAATATTAAAATACATATCTTCCGTATCGAAAGAGCAGGAAAGGGAGTTTTTAGGCTCTTATTATCTGATTACCGACTGCGAAATGAATATACTGCGCAAGGGAAAACTGCCGATCAGTTCGCCGCACGGCATGTCCGTTTTACGGGACGGCAGCCTGTTTTATGCGGGGAGAACCTACGGACACGAAGATATCACGGGTAGAAAAAACGATATGGTCAACAGAATAGGCGTAATGAAGAGCGAAGACGGCGAAAATTTCGGCAAACCGCATTGGATTGATCTTCCCGAAAAAGAAGTTTCCGAGGGAGTGCTTTTCTGCGAACCGTATGCCGTACAGTTGAGTTCGGGCAGGATACTGTTGCAGATCCGTGCGCAGAAAGAGGGGCTGTTTACTGTTTATCAATGTTTTTCGGACGACGGCGGCAGGACGTTCGGCGTCCCGCAGAAACTGCGCGTACCCGAAGGGGAGATGCGCGGATCGCCGCCGCACCTTCTGGAAACTTCGGGCGGAGAGCTCGTGCTCACATACGGTTATCGGGAAAAACCCTACGGCCAGCGCGCGCGTATAAGCCGCGACGGCGGAGAGAACTGGGGAGAGGAGATTGTGCTTCGCGCCGACGGAACGAGTTGGGATTTGGGATATCCCGCAACGGCGGAGTGTGCCGACGGCAGTCTGATTACGGTGTATTATCAGATACCGGAAGGCTGTAAAAACAGAAGTATTATGTACACGAAATGGAGTTTGCAGAGATGAATAAAAGAATACTTGTACCGTTGGTTACCCCGTTTAGAGAAGACGAAAGCGTGGACTACGAAGTTTTGAAAAAACTTGTGAAATATGAACTCGACGAGGGCGCGGACGGCGTATATGTGGGCGGTTCCTCGGCGGAATGCTATCTTTTGAATTTTGAGGAACGGAAAAAAATACTTGAAACGGTGATCCGTGCCGCCGACGGAGCTTTCGTGGTGGCAAATATCGGGTCAATCGGAACATTGATGGCGGAAGAAATGGCTATGCATGCAAAACATGCGGGCGCCGACGCGATTTCAAGCGTGCCGCCGTTCTATTTCGGATATACTTTTGCGGAAGTTTCCTCTTATTACAAAGATTTAGTGAAAAAAACGAAAATTCCGCTCATGCTCTACAATATCCCCGCGAACACGAAAAGAAATTTCACGCTGGAAGAAATGGAAAGCCTGCTGAAGGAAGATTATATGGACTATTTGAAATTCACGGATACGGATTTTTTCATGATGGAACAGTTGAAAAGCCATACGGGAAAAACGATTTATTCGGGGAAAGACGAAAATTTCCTTTC
>ERZ838577.3720-NODE-3720-length-13968-cov-5.001222_pt1 | contig 13968 bp, 16 predicted proteins | sample MGYA00519682_ERZ838577 | MGnify/ENA primary metagenome ERZ838577 (study PRJEB31850, sample SAMEA3708838) | human gut metagenome | biome: human gut; feature: human-associated habitat; material: faeces | place: China | collected 2014 ...
TTCCCGCCGGTGAACACCGGCACCCCCTTGCCGCCGGTCGGCGGCAATCCCCTTTAGCCGGTGGGCACCGGCTAAGTTATTCCAGATAAATGGCTGCGTCCATTTTTTCAGTAACATATCCGACCGCCGCCGCCTGCGGCACACTCTGCCGCAGCTCATCAAGGCACTGCGCGGCATCCTCCTCCGGCAGCGCGATCAGCAGGCCGCCGCTCGTCTGCGGGTCATACAGAATATCCTGCATCGGCCGCGCGATCTCGCGCGTCAGTCTGACGCCGGCTTCGGCGTAATCCCGGTTGCGGTACGCGCCGGACGGGACAAGCCCCATGTCGGCGAACGCCCACGCTTCTTTGTGGAACGGCACGTTTTCCGTCTGAATGTGCACCGTGACGCCGCTGCCCTGCGCCATCTCGAACGAGTGGCCGAGCAGCGCGAAGCCGGTCACATCCGTGCAGCTGTGCACCGGATACTTTACCATCACGTCGCGTGCGGCCTTGTTGAGCGTCGCCATCTGGCGGTAGATACGCTCGGTCAGCGCCTTTTCGGCAAGACCGGCCTTCGCGGCGGTCGTGATGATGCCGATGCCGAGCGGCTTGGTCAGCAGGAGCACATCACCCGGCTGCGCGCCGCTGTTCGTGAGCACCTTTCTGGGGTGCACGAAGCCGGACACGGCGAGACCGTAGAGCGGCTCCGCGCCCTCGATGGTATGACCGCCCGTGATGATCGCGCCGGCCTCATAGGCCTTGTCGTAGCCGCCGCGCAGAATATCCTGCACGGTCTCCTTCGCCATGCCGGGCGCGAGACACATGATATTGAGCGCGAGCTTCGGCTCGCCGCCCATGGCGTATACGTCGCTCAGCGCGTTCGCCGCCGCGATCTGGCCGAACAGGAACGGATCGTCCACGATGGGCGGGAAAAAATCGGTCGTCTGTACGAGCGCGGTATTTTCGTCGAGCACATAAACGCTCGCATCGTCGCTCTTGTCGTAGCCGACGATGAGGCGGGGGTCGGTATGTGTCCTGAAGCCGTCGAGCAGCCGCGCGAGCGTGCCGGCGCCGACCTTCGCGCCGCAGCCTGCGCACGAGGCGAGCTTTGTTAGCTTTACTTCGGTTTCCATGGTAAAAAACGTCCTTTCCGGCCGCGCCGTTTTGTATGAGCGGCATGAAATCTGCGTCTATTATAGCATAAATTTGTGCCCAGTGCAAAAAACTCTTGTGTTTTGCGGCTTTATCCGATATAATGATAGAAGTATCTATATAACATTACACAGGGAGGTGTAATTACAATGTTCATGGCACTGGATAAAATGCCCGCAGCAGGCGACTACGGTACGCTCCTGGCACAGTTTCTTCCGCTGGTTGTACTGATCGTCGTTTTCTATTTCGTACTGATCCGTCCGCAGCGTAAGCGCGACAAGCAGGAGCGCGAGATGCGCAACTCCATTTCGGTTGGCGACGAGATCTCGACCATCGGCGGCTTTATCGGCCGCGTTGTCAGCATCAAGGACGACACGCTGGTCATCGAGTCCTCGAGCGACCGCACCAAGCTCAAGATCTACCGCTGGGCGATCCGCGGCAAGGAAGCTCCGGCTACCGAGACCGTTGAGGCTCCGAAGGAAGCAAAGGACGCAAAGAAGTAAGCGCTTCTCTGCGGCATAAAAGAGTATCTTGCTGAATAGGTTTCCATATCCATATTCGGCGGGAGGATGGGACATATGAGGAAAACCAATGAGGGCGCGTCACCGGTTCGGCCGGTTCTTTTCGGCGCGGCAGCCGGACTGCTCGCCACGCTCGTTCTGATGCTGGTGTGCGCCGTTCTGGTCCATCAAGGGACGCTCGGGGAGGAATTGATCCCCACGATATCGCTCGCCTGTCTGGCGGTCGGATGTATGCTCGCCTCGTTTCTCGCGGCGCGGCGTCTGCCCGACGGCAGGCTCGCCATCGCAGTCGCAGGCGGACCGGTGGTTTTTCTGATTTTGCTGGCTGTCTGCGCGCTCGCGTTGTCGCAGCCCGTCCGATTCGGTCGCACAGCCGTCAGTCTGCTCTGTGCAGTCGCGGCTTCGGTGCTCGGCACTGCTGCCGGCATCTATATGCGTACAAAAAACAAACACAGTCATCTGAAAAAGTAGGAGGGAAACATCCATGAAGCACGTATCTACCCTGACCTCTGCAACCCTGAAGCAGACCGCAGCACACGGCGGCTGCGGCGAGTGCCAGACTTCCTGCCAGTCCGCTTGCAAGACTTCTTGCACCGTGGCTAACCAGAAGTGCGAGCACGCTAAGTAATCGCAGATTTCAAATGAGCATGGGCGCGCCTTGGGCGCGCCTTGCTATGTATATCGGAGGAAATAACAAGAAATGATCCATCGTTACCAGAAAAAAGGTCTGAATTTTGTCCTGGACGTCAACTCCGGCGCAGTCCATCTGCTCGACGATATCAGCTATGCGGTTTCCGGTCTGATCGACGAGAACATGACCGAGAAGTGCCCGGAGAGCGTTGTCGAGGCGCTGCCGCAGTACGCGGCGGACGACGTGCGCGAGGCATACGGCGAGCTGTACGAGCTGAAAAAGGCAGGCCAGCTTTTCGCGGAGGACGACTACATCGACGTCAGCCGCTACATTCCGGTCGGCGCACCGGTCAAGGCGCTCTGTCTGCACGTCGCGCACGACTGCAATCTGCGCTGCAAGTACTGCTTCGCGTCCACCGGCGACTTCGGTCAGGGCCGCAAGATCATGCCGCCCGAGGTCGCGAAGAAGGCGATCGACTTCGTTATCGCGCGTTCGGGCAAGCGCCGCAACATCGAGGTGGACTTCTTCGGCGGCGAGCCGCTCATGGCGTGGGACACCGTTACCCAGACGGTCGACTACGCGCGCTCCATCGAGGAGCAGCACGGCAAGAAGTTCCGCTTCACCATCACCACCAACGGCCTGCTGCTCGACGAGGACAAGCGCAGGTACATCAACGAGAACATGGACAACTGCGTTCTGTCGCTCGACGGCCGACGCGAGGTCAACGATGAGTTCCGCAAGACCGTCGCAGGCACCGGCAGCTATGACACCATCGTTCCGAAGTTCAAGGCGCTCGTCGACGAGCGCGACCCGAACCTCGACTACTATGCACGCGGCACGTTTACCTCGCATAATCTGGATTTTGCCAACGACGTGTTGAGCATCGCGGACGCGGGCTTCGACCGTCTGTCCGTCGAGCCGGTAACGGCTGATCCGGGCTGCGGCTACGACCTCACCGAGGACGATCTGCCGAAGATCGAGGCAGAGTACGACCGCCTGACCGACATCATGCTCGAGCGCAGGAAGGAAGGCAAGCCGTTTACCTTCTTCCACTTCATGGTCGACCTCGATCAGGGCCCGTGCGTGGTCAAGCGCCTGCGCGGCTGCGGCGCCGGTTACGAGTACGTTGCGGTCACGCCGGACGGCGACATCTATCCCTGCCATCAGTTCGTCGGCAAGGAGGAGTTCAGGCAGGGCAGCGTGCTCGACCAGTCCTTTGACATGGATATCGCGCAGAAGTTCGCCGGCATGAACATCTATTCCCGCCCGAAATGCCAGAAGTGCTGGGCGAAGTTCTACTGCTCCGGCGGCTGCTCCGCGGCGAACTACAACATGAACCACGATATGAACGACTCCTATGACCTCGGCTGCGAGATGGAGCGCAAGCGTCTCGAGTGTGCAATTTATCTAAAAGCAATGGATAAAATTTGTGAGGAAGAGGCAAAATAACGATTTACAAAAAGAATGTGTAAAATCCGTTGCGAAAAGCGTCGGCGGTGCTTATAATGTCTTTTGTATTTATGTATTTAAAATACTCTCGATAAGGAGATGATATTATGCCGCAGAATGTTCTGGTATCCGTGCTCGGCGAAGGTAAATATCTGACCGCGCTCGTCCGTGCAATTCTGGAAAAGAACATTATTCCGACGCGCTTTCTGTTTCTGTCTGCAAAAAATGAGGCCTCTCTTCAGGCCGCAGAGGGCTATGACGTAACGGTCTGCGAAGATGAGCTTTCCGCTGTCATCAAGAGCGAGATCGTGCTCGTCACTGCGTCCCGACGCGAAATGCCGACCGAGCTCGCGAAGATCTCGAGCAGCTCGCAGAAAAGGGTTGTCGTATCCGTGTGCGACAGCGACAAGGTCGATCTGGCATACCTCAGCGAGCGCATCGTTGCCGCGACCGAGCTGATGGCCGCTGTTCTGCATCGAGATGAAGACGGCAGACTGAGCGCGTCCTACGAGGCGAGCAAGCTCGCGCGTCCGTTCCTGTGCAAGCCCGCACGCGACATCGTTGACACGATGTGCGAGATGCTGAACGAAGAGGGCTGAGCCGCAGCGTTCTAACAGAACGAGACCGGGAATATGCTGTTCTATGGCTTCCGAAAGGGGGAGACGTATGAACAAAAGGCATATTCCCGGTTTTTTTGATGCCCTCGCGCGCACGCCGTCGTTTGTGTTCCTGTGCTCGATGTTTCTGTGCGGCGCGGCGGCAGGCGGACTGACCGGCCTGCATGCGGCGGAGGGAGACTGCGCGCTCGAGCTGACCGCGCTGCTGCGCGAGCTGCCCGGACAGGCCGGAAAGAGCGTGCTCTGCGCGGTGCTGTGGCTCGTGCTGCCGCCTGCGGCGGCGCTGCTCCGTCCGGCGGCGCTCTGGCTGTCCGGCATCGCAGCGGCGCGGGGCTTTGTGCTCGCGCTGTCGCTCGCCGTCGCGGTCGCGCAGGGGGAGGGGGCGGCCGTCCTTGCGGCGGAGGCGCTTCCGGCGGTCATCAGCGTGTCGGCGCTGCTCGCCGCCTGCACGCTCGTGTGGGAATGCACACAGAACGCCGCACCGTGGGCGAAAAGCCGCGCGCCGTTTGCGCTGTGTCTCGCTTCTGCGGCGCTGAGTGCGCTGCTGCGCGTGTTTTTTGCGATTTTACTGGCCGAATAACGCGAATATGGTTGCATTTTTTACTTAGATATGCTAACATTTAGACATATAAAATGTCGGTCTGTCTTTGCGATGCCGATGCTGTCGCGCGACAGCATGAATCAAAAAGCGCTTGCTGCGCAAACGTATGGAAAACGGGGAAAGGCGCCTTGATTTTCATGCGTTCGGACGACTTGACTTCTGCGGAGCCGGAACACGGACTGCCGGAAAAGCACAGTTTTCGACAGTCTTATGGTAATACCGCATAATTGAACAAGAGCGATTTGTGAGTAAATTTTGCGTACTGACGAGGCGCGGCTTTGCGGTAATACTTGATGTATTACCGTGAAATCGCAACAAAGTCAGGGCACAAAATTTCCGCAAAGCGCCGCAGCTTTAATTGTGCGGTGTTGCCTTATATAAAACTATGAAGGGCGGCGGCAAAATGGCGGATGCACAGCAGATCAACGATTTTCTGGTCGATGCCTTCGGGCGCATCAATAAAATTGAAGAGCGTGCGATGACGACCGGACTCGGGAGCGCGATCTCCATCACGGAGATCCACATCATCGAGAAGATCGGTCTGTCTGAGCCGGCGCGCATGAGCGAGATCGCGCATATGCTCGGCGTTACCCTCGCCACGATGACCGTCGCCTGTGACAAGCTGGAGGGGAAGGGGCTTGTGCGCCGCGCGCGCAGCCGCAGCGACCGGCGCGTCGTGCAGGTCACGCTGACCCCGCGCGGACGGGCGGTCTACGAGTATCACCGCGCGTTCCACGAACGCATGATCTCGTCCATTCTGGACACGCTTTCGCCCGAGCAGAGCACTGTTCTGGCGCAGAGCCTTGAAAAACTGCAGGACTTCTTCCTCCGTGAGGAAGCCGCTGCCGAAGGGGAAAACAATGGATAATCTGATATTCTGTCTGAACGCGACCGTGCCGATCTTTGCGATCATCCTGCTCGGACGGCTGCTGCGCGGCCGGAATTTTTTCAGCAAACAGACGCTCGCGGAGATCGACAAGCTGTCGTTCAAGGTGCTGCTGCCCATCCTACTGTTCCGCGACATCGCCGCCGGGCGCATCACAGAGCAGTTCAACGCGAAGTTCTTCTTTTTCAGCGCAGGCGTTACGGCGCTCTACTTTTTCGCCATCTGGGCCGGCGCGGCGCTCTTTCTGCGCGACAAGAGCATGGTCGGCGCGTTCACACAGGGCGCGTTCCGCGGCTCGCAGGCCATCCTCGGCGTTGCATTTGTGCAAAATCTGTACGGAGATGCCGGTCTTGTGCCGCTGATGATCGTGGCGAGCGTGCCGCTCTACAACATCTTCTCGGTGCTCGTGCTGACCGTGACCGCGCCGGACGCGCGCACGGCGGACTATCACGGCGTTGTCAGGCGCACGCTGCGCGGCATCATCACCAACCCGATCATCCTCGGCATTCTCGCCGGTCTGCCGTTTTCGCTGCTGTCGATCGACTTTCCGCCGATGGCGGACAAGTTCCTGAGCATGCTCGGCGGCTGCGCGACGCCGATGGCGCTGCTGAGCATCGGCGCGGGGTTCGAGGGCGCGAAGGCCATCAAAAAGCTCGGCCCGACCTGCGCCGCTGCCTTCATCAAGCTCATCCTGCTGCCGGTCATCTTCCTGCCGATCGCGGTGCACATGGGCTTCCGCGAGCAGGCGCTCGTCGCCATCGTCATCCTGTGCGGCGCGCCGAGCACGGTTTCCGGTTATGTCATGGCGAAGAATATGGGCGGCGACCATGTGCTTTCGTCCTCGATCATCGTGCTGACGACCGTGCTGAGCGCGGTCACGCTGACGCTGACGCTGTTCATTCTGAGATCGTTTGCGCTGATTTGACAATGCCCCTTTTCTCTGGTATCATGGGAACAGTAATGCCGGAGAAAAGGGGTTTTTGTGTTCTCCGGGGAGGAAAAGAGGGGGAAAAGCATGCTGACATATCATCTGGACGCGCAGAGCGGCGTGCCGCTTTACGAGCAGCTTTACCGCGCGGTACGGGCGGACATCATGTCGGGAGCGCTCGCCGGCGGCACGCGCCTGCCGAGCAAGCGTCAGCTCGCGGCGAACCTGCGCATCAGCCAGATCACGGTCGAGACCGCCTACGGTCAGCTTGCCGCAGAAGGCTACATCGTTTCCGCGCCGAGACGAGGCTATTTCGTGCAGGAGCAGATCGCGCCGCCGCCGTCCGTTCATACGGAAACTGTGCACAGAACCGTGGGAAAATATCCGAGAAACGAGCGGTATGATTACGATTTCAAGACGAATATCGTAGATAACGGCTGCTTTCCGTTCTCGACCTGGGCGCATCTATCGCGGCGCGTGCTGAGCGAATATTCCGCGCGCCTGCTCGAGGCGACCGATCCGCGCGGCGTGCTTCAGCTGCGGCAGGAGATTGCGCACTATCTGCATGATTTCCGCGGCATTGCGGTCTCGCCGGAGAATATCGTCGTGGGCGCGGGTCTGGAATATCTGATCGGCCTGCTCATTCAGCTGCTCGGTCACGGGCATGTGTATGCGGTCGAGAACCCGGGCTATCGCAAGCTCGCGCAGATCGTCACGCAGAACAGCGCCGCTCTGCGGCCGATCCCGCTCGACAAGAGCGGTCTGCGCGCCGATGTGCTCGCTGAAAGCGACGCCTCGGTCGTCTATCTCACGCCCTCCCATCATTTTCCGCTCGGCACGGTCATGCCGGTCGCGCGCCGTCTCGAGCTGCTGCGCTGGGCGGCGGGGAAGCCCGGACGCTACATCATCGAGGACGACTACGACAGCGAATTCCGCTATGCCTCACGCCCGATCCCGGCGCTGCGCGAGCTTGACCGCGAGGGCCGCGTCATTTACGTCAACACCTTCTCGAAAAGCCTTGCGCCGGGCCTGCGCATTGGCTATCTCGTGCTGCCGGATGCGCTCATGGCGCGCTACCGCGAGCGTTTTTCGCTGTACGCCGCGACGGTCTCGAGCTTCGATCAGTTTACGCTTGCGGCGTTCATGCACTCCGGCGGCTTTGAGCGCCACATCAGCCGCAGCCGCAAGGTCTATCAGGCGCGGCGCGACGCGCTGATGGCGGCGATCGACCGCGAATTTACCGAGCTGCCGCACGAGATCTCGCGCTCCGAGGCCGGTCTGCACCTGCTGCTCCATATGCGCAACGGTATGCTGGAACGCGAACTTGTCGAGCGAGCGAAGGCCGCAGGTGTGCGCGTTTATGCGCTTTCTGCGTACTATATGCCGCCTGTTCGACCGCCGCGTGCAACGCTCGTGCTCGGCTATGCCGGCATGACCGGAGAGCAGATCGACGAGGCGGCCGCGCGTCTGCGGAGAGCATGGACAAAGGAAATGTGATAAATTTTTCTTGACAAATCGCGCCGCGCGTCCTATACTGAACGTGCAAGCAAGGGTGCCGTGATGAGCGGCTGAGAGGGCGAGAGCCTAACCTTTTGAACCTGTTGGTTAGTACCATCGTAGGGAAGCTGTCGCATCAATCGAAATTCAATGCCCCGGTTTTACCGCAATGGTAGACCGGGGCATTTTTTGCTGCAAAAACATATGCAGCGCCATGGAAAGGAAGGATCATCATGAAGGTAAACGGAGAAGAGCGCTCGCTTCCGCAGGAGGGCACGGTGCTGGGTCTGCTTCGCGAGCTGGGACACGATCCGCAGCGCGTTGCCGTCGAGAAAAACGGCAGCATCGTACCGCGGGCGGCCTTCGCGGAGGAAAAGCTGACCGATGCAGACCATCTCGAGGTCGTGTGCTTCGTGGGCGGCGGCTGATTGCTTCGCCTGAAAGCGAGCTTTCAGGCGAGAGGGGTCGTACCGCATGAATGCGGATACGACCCGGAGAACTCTGCGCGTCGCAGGCGGCACACAGAGTTCTCACTTGTAAAAAAACCGTGATACACAAGGTGAATTGCCGCGCAGCGGCAAGAGAGGGTGGCCTGGGCCATGCTCCCGGTTTTTTTGAATTTGCTTTGCAAATTCTATTTAATGCGCGCTTCCGCGCGGGAGCAGGGAAACGGAGGGCATTTTGCCGCTCGGACAGAAAAAGCGCTTTGTTCCGCGTTTCTGCGCACGAAGGACAGGAGAACCTACATGATTTTAACGAAAGAACAGCTGCATGATGCGCTTGTCGAACGGCACGGCGCGGAGATACAGAAAAAGCTCGACGGCGCGACCGTCGGCATCGCAGGACTCGGCGGACTCGGTTCCAATCTCGCCGTGTTCCTCGCACGTCTCGGCATCGGACATATGATCCTTGTGGATTTCGATGTCGTGGACATCACCAACCTCAACCGACAGCACTACACGATGAAGGATCTCGGCGTGCCGAAGACGCTTGCGCTCGTCGAGCAGCTCGAGGCCATCAATCCGTATCTGAACTACGAGACCTATACCGAGCGCGTGATCCCGGCGAACGTGAAGCGGCTGTTTTCTGAGTGCGACGTCATTGTAGAAGCGTTCGACAAGCCGGATCAGAAGGCGATGCTGATCGAAAACGTTCTTACGCAGCTGCCGGACAAGCCGCTCGTTTCGGGCAGCGGCATGGCAGGCTACGGCTCCGCGAACCTCATCCGCACGGAAAAGCGCTTCGGCCATTTGTACCTGTGCGGCGACGGCAAGAGCGACGTGGCGGACGGTCTCGGTCTGATGGCGCCGCGCGTTGCGGTCTGCTCGGCGCACGAGGGCACGATGGTGCTGCGCCTGCTCATCGGCGAGACAGAGCCGTAACACAGACAAAAAGGGCGAACCAACCGGTTCGCCCCTTGCACGGCTATATTATTTATTCCTCGGGCTGATCCGAACCGCAGTGTGCGCACTTGACGGCTGCGATCGGGATCTCGGAGCAGCAGAACGGGCACTTCTTCGTGGTCGGTGCGGCGGGCGCTTCGGGCTTCTTTCCGATGGAGAGCAGCTTGTTGACCGCCTTGAGCAGGCAGAACAGCACGAGCGCCATGATGAGGAAGTTGATGACCGAGGTCAGGAATGCCCCGTAGCGGAGTTCGATGCCGCCGAGGCTGAGCACAAAACCGCTCAGATCCGTGCCGCCGGCGAGACCGAGGATCGGGTTGATGAGGTTTTCGGTCAGCGAAGTCACAATGGTCGTGAACGCACCGCCGATGATAACACCGATCGCCATGTCCATCACGTTGCCGCGCAGCGCGAAGGCCTTGAATTCTTCGAGAAACTTTTTCATTTTTTCACCCCGTTTACATTATTAACCTTAGTTTACATGCTTGACCGTGACGGGTCAAGACACAAAAGGAGATTTTTATTATGACAGACAAGCTGATTCTCGGCGGACACGAATTTAACAGCCGCTTCATCCTCGGTTCGGGCAAATACTCGCTCGAACTCATCAACGCCGCCGTCAAGAACGCAGGCGCGGAGATCATCACGCTGGCGCTCCGCCGCGCCAATCAGGGCGGCACGGCGAACATCCTCGACTACATCCCTGAGGGCGTGACCCTGCTGCCGAACACCTCGGGCGCACGCACCGCGGACGAGGCCGTCCGCATTGCCCGTCTGTCGCGCGAGTGCGGCTGCGGCGATTTCGTGAAGATCGAGATCATGCGCGACAGCAAGTACCTGCTCCCGGACAATCAGGAGACCATCCGCGCGACCGAGATCCTCGCAAAGGAGGGCTTTGTCGTCATGCCGTATATGTACCCCGATCTGTACGCGGCGCGCGATCTCGTGAATGCGGGCGCGGCCTGCATCATGCCGCTCGCGGCTCCGATCGGCACGAATAAGGGTCTCGCAACGCGCGATTTCATCAAGATCCTCATCGACGAGATCGATCTCCCGATCATCGTTGACGCCGGCATCGGCCGTCCGTCGCAGGCGTGCGAGGCGATGGAGATGGGCGCGGCGGCCATCATGGCGAACACCGCCATCGCGACCGCGGGCGACATCCCGGCAATGGCTGAGGCGTTCAAGAAGGCCATCGAGGCAGGCCGCGCGGCCTATCTTGCCGGTCTGGGCCGTGTACGTGAAACCGCGTCCGCCTCGTCTCCGCTGACCGGATTTTTACAGGACTGATTAGGGAAAAGAAGGGTATTTGTCATGGAAAACGAAAAAACGGAGATCATCTCCGCAAAATATATTACCGCCGAGACCGACCATATGGCCTATCAGCCGGGCATGGACAACATCGGATCGGAAATCCAGGATGAGGTCATCTCGCGCATGAACGCCTACGACGCGGATGCCTATACCGCAGCTGACGTTCTGCGCGCGCTCCGCAAGGACGTTCTCTCGCCCGAGGATTTCGCGGCGCTGCTGTCTCCTGCCGCCCTGCCGTTCCTCGAGCAGATGGCGCAGCGTGCGCAGCTGGAAACGCGCAAGCATTTCGGCAACTCGGTGCAGATGTTCACGCCGCTCTACATCGCAAATTACTGCGAAAACTACTGCATTTACTGCGGCTTCAACTGCCATAACAAGATCCGCCGCGCGAAACTCGACATGGACGAGATCGAGCAGGAGCTCAAGGCCATCGCGGAGACCGGCCTGCAGGAAATTCTGCTGCTGACCGGCGAGAGCCGCGCCATGTCGCCGGTGTCCTACATCGGCGAAGCGGTCAAGCTGGCGCGCAAGTATTTCCGCGTCATCGGCATCGAGATCTATCCGCTGAACGTGGACGAGTACGCTTATCTGCACGAATGCGGCGTGGACTACGTCACCGTATTCCAGGAGACCTATGATGACCAGAAGTACAAAACCCTGCATCTCGGCGGTCACAAGCGCATTTTCCCGTACCGTCTGAACGCGCAGGAGCGCGCCATCATGGGCGGCATGCGCGGCGTCGGCTTCGCGGCGCTGCTCGGTCTGTCCGACTTCCGCAAGGATGCCTTCGCGACCGGTCTGCACGCCTACCTGCTTCAGCGCAAGTATCCGCACGCAGAGATCGCGTTCTCCTGTCCGCGCCTGCGTCCGATCATCAATAACGACAAGATTAACCCGAAGGACGTTCACGAGCCGCAGCTCCTGCAGGTCGTCTGCGCGTACCGCATCTTCATGCCCTACGCCTCCATCACGATCTCGACGCGCGAGCGCGCCGGTTTCCGCGACAACATCATCGGCATCGCCGCGACCAAGATTTCCGCAGGCGTTGATGTCGGTATCGGCGGCCATTCGGGTGAGGAGAAGGGCGACGAGCAGTTCGAGATTTCGGACGGCCGCTCGGTCGACGAGGTCTATAACGCAATCTGCGAGCACGGTCTCCAGCCCGTAATGGCCGACTATCTGTACGTATAAAGCTGCGCATCGTGCATAAGCCGCGGATTTTTCTGCCGCATTTCGCCTTCGGCGAAACAGGCAGAACAGGCGCTCCGCAGAGCGCCGCGTAAAATTCCCTATCAAAGTCCAGCTTTGCCGGACTTTGATACCGATGCCCGCGCCGCCGCGGCGCGGCCTCGTTTGCTGTGCAAACGAGAGGGGGATATCCGGACAAGTTTCCCTGGGAACTTGTTCGGTATCTAAGGGGGACAGCGTCCCCCTTGGAAGCTAAATGCCTGCCGCCGAAGCGCGGCGGACGCATCAGGACAGAGCGCACCGCATGCCTCGATGCGTCGGAAAACGCCGTGCTCCGGAAGCAATAAATTTCACTTCAAGGAGTATCAGTAACCATGAGAAATTATGCAACGCAGATGGATGCCGCGAAGCGCGGCATCGTCACGCCGGAGATCGAGACGGTCGCCCGCAAGGAGAACCGCCCGGTCGAGTTCATCATGGAACGAGTCGCAAAGGGTACGATTGCGATTCCGGCGAACATCAACCACAAAAGCCTGTCCGCGGAAGCGGTCGGCGACGGAACCCACGTCAAGATCAACGTCAATCTCGGCATTTCGGGCGACTGCAAGGACTATGAGATGGAGCTGCGCAAGGTGCGCATGGCCATCGACATGGGCGCGGAATCCATTATGGATCTGTCCAACTACGGCAAGACCAACACGTTCCGCAAACAGCTCATCGATATGTCGCCTGCCATGATCGGCACGGTGCCGATGTACGACGCGATCGGCTATCTTGAGAAGGATTTGCTCGAGATCACCGCGCAGGACTTCCTCCGCGTCGTTGAGGCGCACGCGCAGGAGGGCGTGGACTTCATGACCATTCACGCAGGCATCAACCGACGCGCGGTCGAGGCCTTCATGCGCGAGGGACGAAAAATGAACATCGTCTCGCGCGGCGGCTCGCTGCTGTTCGCGTGGATGCAGATGACGGGCAACGAAAACCCGTTCTTCGAGTATTACGACGATGTTCTGGACATCCTGCGCCGCTACGACGTGACCATCTCGCTCGGTGACGCGCTCCGTCCCGGCTGCATCGACGATGCCTCCGACGCCGGTCAGATCAGTGAGCTGATCGAGCTTGGGAACCTTGCGAAGCGTGCGTGGGACAAGGACGTGCAGGTCATGATCGAGGGTCCCGGCCACATGGCGATGAACGAGATTGCGGCGAATATGCAGATGGAAAAGCGCATCTGCCACGGCGCACCGTTCTATGTGCTCGGGCCGCTCGTCACGGATATTGCCCCCGGCTATGACCATATCACCTCGGCCATCGGCGGCGCGATCGCGGCGCAGGCAGGCGCGAACTTCCTGTGCTACGTCACTCCGGCCGAGCACCTGCGCCTGCCGGACGAGAATGACGTCCGTGAGGGCATCGTCGCGAGCAAGATCGCAGCACACGCGGCGGATATTGCCCTCGGCCTGCCGGGCGCGCGCGACCGTGATAATGCGATGGCGGAGGCGCGCCACAAGCTGGACTGGCCGGCGCAGTTTGCGCTTGCGCTCGACCCGGAAAAGGCGCAGCGCTTTTATGAACAGGTTCCGCCGACCGAGCGTCATACCTGCTCGATGTGCGGCAAGATGTGCGCCGTTCGCACGACGAACATGATCCTTGAAGGGAAAAAGGTAGAGTTCTGCTCGGAAAAGGGCAGCTGCTAAAGACTGTCGAAAAACTTCGTTTTTCCGATAAGCCGTGATTCGCTGCGCAAATGCTGTTTCATGTGCGCTGGCGCGCGGCTGTTTCAGCATCGCGAACATGAAT
>ERZ838577.3725-NODE-3725-length-13947-cov-11.986827_pt1 | contig 13947 bp, 9 predicted proteins | sample MGYA00519682_ERZ838577 | MGnify/ENA primary metagenome ERZ838577 (study PRJEB31850, sample SAMEA3708838) | human gut metagenome | biome: human gut; feature: human-associated habitat; material: faeces | place: China | collected 2014 ...
TTTGGAGCACGGTACTCCTCGCTTTGTCCGGCACAATGATGGGAATGGCACAGGACAGTAATGTAGTTATCTTCGACGGAGATGGAGGTCAGGAATATATATATAAAAAAAAGCATAAATACTATGTTTTAAAAGAAGATGGAATAGCGGACGTCGCTTCTGATCTTTTCAAGAAGAATAAACGCTGGGCAAAAAAAATCTTAAAAAAAGCAGTGCGGAATAAAAATAACGCGGTAGACATATTTGAATTGGTTGAAGGTGCCTATTTCGAACCATATGCAGGTTACTCATTTAAAAATCAATATATATCAGAATATGAATATGGATATAATGATCACGATTTACCATTGGAGAAACACGCTCTTCGCATTCAATTGCCGATCGAACTATTCACTTATGAAAACGTATGGAAACTGTACGAATACATCATGGATCGGATTGACATTCCCGACACTCCTCCTTATATAGCAAGATTTTATGAACCCGAAATCCGGAAAGTCCTGAATGCGCCCCTGGAATAACTTCCAAGCCAAGCGATAACAGACAGCCTGTTATCGCTTGGCTTTTATACCATGACACCGGATCGGAACACCGCCGGCCCCGACTTCATACAAGAAATTGTCCGGACGGTCCGCATAAAGGAATGAAGGGGGCTGAACGATCTCCGAGAACCCGAAGGTCATCCCGCAGAGACTACGCGCATGGGACAGTCCCTCACGCAAGGATCACGATACGACACCCATATATCCGGCCAACGCACCGGATACTGAAACACGACCGGAAGATCGGGATCACAACGGCTGCTGCTCTCGGGACATACAGACCGTAAACCTCTCCGGACGTTCCGGCAACCCTTGACGGGAAGAACCGAGCCTCATTCGGATGGGAATGGGACATCATATCGATCCGGATAAATTATCAACTCCCACGTTCCTCCGAAATACCGGCCCTTGGAATACAGGAAATACCAACCAGGCTGCTCGTCATCCTCAAGACCATACAGGGAGTTTTCCGGATAATCCTTGTACCGGAAGCATCTCGTTTCCTCCGTAGGAGTGAAGAGCCCGGGATTGTCGCCACTGAAGATGATCGTCTTTCCGTGAAAAGGCATCCACCCGATAGGCGATTTCGTTTTGTGCGGATAACGACACAAGGAGCCGGACATCTCGATCTCCAGGTCCTCGGCCTTTATCCTCATCAGAATGTATTCGTCCGCCTCATATTCATCAGAATGGAACACGCGGTGCCCGGTCGCCAGCAGAAGCGAATTGAAAAGTTGTACGAACGGCGCTTTCGCTGCCAACCGGGGCAAGGTGTACTCAACGGGCACCGTGGGGATCGGATTGTCATCATACTGGCTGTTCAGAATATCGGCCAGCGTCTGTCCTGGACAGACGCTTACCCCTAAAACAGCGAAAACGGTGATAAACAGTAGCTTCATAAAGTTAATTTGTATATTTTTCAAAGTCCGCTGCCCGGGACTTCACTGAATTGCGGTTCCGTTTTCATCTCCCCGGACTCGATTAACGTCACATGAGATGCGAGCCAGCTCAGGGGCTCCTTCCCTGACGGCGTTTTCCGTCACTCCGTCCACGAAGAAGCCGGGTATGATCCGTCCCCGAAGTATGCCCCGTTTCACGAGCACCGACCGCCGTGTCGATGCGACCATTCGATTGCTTCGTCTCCGATCGTTATTCCATCCTCGAATGCACAGGTTATCTGATCGGTATGGATTGTCTCTGGAATCTTTTCGCCGCATTCGGAGGGTCTTTTTACCGACGAACCGAACCCGGCTCCCGTCACTATTTATTTACAGGTTAAAGATATACAATCCGGATCAAAATACCAAATTATATTTCCCGCAGGCATCGCCGGAAAAGCGAATCAGCCGCAGATCCGAGGAAATCGTCCAAACTTTCTCTCCTTCAAACAGGACCGGAATACCCCGGCAATTCGCGGACCCGCCGTATCCCGATAACATAAAAGCGACTCCCGGGATGCAGGAAGTTTCCGCCCGCCCGACGTCCGGCGGAACGATTGCCCCAAAATTTCAGTCCGAAACGGGAGCATAGTAAATTGTTTTCGTTTCCGTCCCGGAACGTATTTCCGTTCCGGAGCGGCATATCCCGCACGAATCATTTATAAATTATTATATATAAGGTAAACCAAGTTTATAAAATACATTTCACCCCCCCCCACATGATCGTAAAAAATATTACGATAAAAGTTTGTTTTAATAACATCAATTACTATATTTGTACTCAAAGAACCGATTTATTCAACAAACGGACCCGAACCTAACCTCAACTGCTAACCGAACCATGAAACGCAAATTCGTCTTTTTCGCACTGCTCGCCGCCTGCGTCTCGGCGACCTGCAGCATGTGCGGCAACGACTCGGACACGCCCGAATACGAATTTCCCGACGGGCCGGAACCCGAACCGGAACCCGAACCGGACGCCTATCCCCACGGACTGACCGTAACGGAATTCGCCGACGACCTGGCAGACGGCAAGCGATGCCTGGGATTCGTGGCGACCGCCGATCCGAAAGCCAACCCCAAACTCCGTTTCAACGCCGTGCATCTCCCCGTACAGAAGACCCCCACACGCATCCATGCGGATTTCGACTCGGAAAACAGGGGCAAACCCTGCGTGACGACCAACGCCGGATACTGGTGGGCGGGCAATTCGCTGAGCCTGCTCGTCTCGGGAGGTGTCGTCGAATCCATCGAAAACCAGACGGTCACCCGGGACGGCAAGACCATCTATCCCGTGCGCGCCTCGTTCGGGCAGATGGCTTCCGGGAAGTTCGAAACCCATTGGATCTACTGCGTATCCGACGACGGCAACCGGCCCTACGCCTTCCCTTCGCCGCTGGACAACGACGAGCGCACCGGAACGTACATGCCCGCCCCGCCGACTTCGAAAACCCCGGGTGCCGCGCTCTGGACCCCGCAGGAAGCCGTCGGAGGCGGCCCGATGCTCGTCAAGGAGGGGCGCAACGTCGCCGAGGAGTGCTACTGGCGGGAGGTCTTCGACGGCGGAGGGATCGCCGGAACATCGCGCCAGCCCCGCACGGCGGTCGGCGCGACGGCCGACGGGAAACTGCTGCTGCTGGTCTGCGACGGACGCGGAATGCGCGGCAGCGAAGGCTTCACGCTCGCGGAGCTGGCCGACAAACTCATCGCGCTGGGCGCAGTCGAAGCGATCAACCTCGACGGCGGCGGCTCTTCGACGATGGTGGGATGCGACGGCACGGTGCTCAACCGGCCGAGCGACACGGGCGATGCCGAGACGATCGTCCAGCGCGCCGTCTCCACGGCGATCGTCATCTCTGAAACGAACTGATCCATCCGAACAAACTACAACATCATGAAACGACTTTTCCTTCTCTGCCTCGCGGCGGCGCTCGCCGCCGTCGCATGCGCGAAACGGCAACAGACGCCGAAACCGCTCTACATGTGGTTCGACTGCGAAGCCAACTACGCACGGCTGAGCCACCCCGACTCGATCCGCCACTACGTCTCCCGGCTCCACGACATGGGCTTCACCGACCTGGTGGTGGACGTGAAGTCGATCATGGGCGAAACGCTCTACAAGAGCGACATAGCCCCCTATATGGGCGAATGGGAGGGCGTGACGCGCCCCGAGGACTACGACATGCTGGGCCACTTCATCGAGGAAGGCCACAAACGGGGCATGCGGGTCCACGGCTCGCTCAACGTCTTCGCCGGAGGCCACAACTACTTCGACCGGGGCATCATCTACGGCGAACACGCCGACTGGCAGTCGCTGGTTTACACCGAGGGCCGCATCGTGCCGATCAGCCGGATCAAGAGCAACTACAACGGCATGCTCAATCCGGCGAACCCCGAAGTGCGGGAATACGAGCTGGCCATCCTGAGGGAGTTCGCCGAAAAATACCCCGACGCGGACGGCATCATCTTCGACCGGGTGCGCTTCGACAACATCACCTCCGATTTCAGCCAACTCTCGAAGGAGGCGTTCGAAGCCTATACCGGAGAGCCGGTCGCCGACTTCCCCGGGGACATTCTGCGCTGGTCGCAGGACGCCGAAGGCACGTGGAGCTGGTCGCAGGGGCCGCTCTTCCGCAAATGGATCGAATGGCGCGCCTCGGTCATCAAGCAATTCGTCGTCGAGGCCCGCAGACAGCTCAAGGCGATCAATCCCCGGCTGCTCATCGGCGACTACACGGGCGCCTGGTATCCGACCTACTACTACGTGGGCGTGAACTGGGCCAGCGAGCGCTTCGATCCGGCGCAGTATTTCGACTGGGCCACACCCGAATACAAACGGACGGGGTACGCCGAACTGCTGGACATCTACATGACGGGGCTCTACTACACGCTCGTGACCAAAACCGAGGTTGACGAGGCCAACGAAGCGGTCGGCCAGCGCACCGAAGCCGGCATGACCGACGAACAGAGCTACTGGTACTGCATCGAGGGCGGCGCCGAATGGGCGAAGAAGATCACCGCCGGAGCAGTGCCCGTGACCGGGTCGATCTACGTCGATCAGTACGGCGACGATGCCGAACGATTCACCCGCGCCGTGGCGCAGGCACTCCGCGACACCGACGGACTGATGCTTTTCGACATCGTGCACATCATCGACCGGGGCTGGTGGTCCGAACTGGAGGCCGGCATCGCGGCCGGAGACCCGTCACGTAACGACTGAAACGCAATCTTTCCATAACAAACCCAAACAATCCAACCTTAAACCCATGTAATTCTATGAAAGAGTTTTTCTCCAGATTCAGGAATTCTCTGGCGGCGAGGACGTGTCTATGGACGCTGTTCCTGCTGTTGGCGGGAGTCGGGCCGGCTTTCGCCCAGTCCACCGTCGGAGGTACGGTTACGGACGAACAGGGCAACCCGCTCGTCGGTGTGACCGTGGTGGTCGCCAACTCGACCCAGGGGACGACGACCGACACGAAGGGCCGGTATTCGATCGCCGTTCCGAAAGACGGCACGCTGGAATTCTCCTACATCGGAATGGTCTCGCAGCAGATTCCGGTGGGGGGGGGAATCTCCGCGCTTGACGTCGTTCTGAAAGAGGACTCCGCCCGGCTGGACGAGGTCGTCGTCATCGGCTACGGATCGCAGCGGCGCGCCGACGTGACGGCCGCCGTGTCGCAGATCGACGGCAAGGAGCTCCAGAAGATGCCGATGGCCAACATCTCGCAGGGACTGGCCGGCCGCCTGCCGGGTCTGATCTCCGTGCAGAACTCCGGACAGCCCGGAGCGGACCAGGCCAGCATGACCATCCGCGGCGCCAAGTCGGGCATTCTCTACATCGTGGACGGCGTGCAGCGTTCGATCAACGACATCGACCCCAACGACGTGGAGTCGGTATCGCTGCTCAAGGACGGCGCCGCCGTGGCGGTCTATGGTCTCGAAGCCGCGGGCGGCGTGATGATCGTCACGACGAAAAAGGGCCGGCAGGGGACGATGAATCTTACCTACAAGGGGTCCTACGGAGCCTCGTTCAACACCTCCTATCCCGAATTTCTCGACGGCCCCGGCTACGCCTACTGGTACAACAAGGCGCTCGAGCTGGACGGCCAGAAGCCGATCTTCACGGCCCGGCACGTGCAGATGATGCGCGAAGGAACGAACGGCTGGGGCAACACCAACTGGATCGACGAAATTTTCGGGACCGGCACGACCCAGCAGCACAGCGTCACCTCGACGGGCGGCAGCGACCGCATCAACTACTTCGCCTCGCTGGGCTACATGAACCAGACGGGCAACATCAAGAACTTCGACTACGACCGTTACAACCTGCGCACGAACATCGAAGCCAAGATCGCCCGCAGCCTCACCTTCACACTCGGCGTCGCCGGCCATGTCGGCGACCAGAAATCGCCCGGATTCGCCGCCGGCGGAACCTCCGGCACGAGCGTATCGAGCGCCCCGTGGCTCTCGGTAGCCGAGCAGGCCGCCTACGCCCATCCCTACCTGCCGAAGGAGTACGAGGGAGTTCCCACGGCCAGCCAGAACGACTACGGCAACACGATCAACCCGATCGCAGCCACCGAGTTGTCGGGGTATTCGAAGTCGCAGACCGTCTCCGTGCAGACCAATGCCGCCCTCCAGTGGGATCTTCCGTGGGTCAAGGGACTCCGGCTGAAGGTCATGGGAGCCTACGACCGCAGCACGACCACCTCCAAGATCCTGAGTACGCCTTATTTCGTGATGCTGGCCAGCACGCCCAATTCGACCAGTTCGGAAATCACCTATTCGAAAGCCTCCGACCCGCGCAACAACGCCAACGTGGCCACCGGCAAGAAGACCAACAACCTGACCGAGGGCTTCACCCAGTGGCGCCGCATCACCTCGCAGGCGAGCATCAGCTACACGAACACCTTCGCCGAAAAGCACAAGGTGGATCTCCTGGCGCTCGTCGAGACGCGCGACTACAAAACCAACAACTTCTCGGCCTCGGGCAAGGACATCCCCTTCCCGCAACTGCCCGAGCTGGGCTTCGCGACGACGCCGGCCGACGACCCGATCGGCGGTTCGAGCGACGCCTCGCGCAAGGTGGGCTTCGTGTTCCGAGGACAATACAACTACGCGGACAAATACCTCGTCGAGTTCTCGGGCCGTTACGACGGATCGTACAAGTTCATCGGCAACGTCTCGGGCCGCCGCTGGGGTTTCTTCCCCTCCGTGTCGCTCGGCTGGCGCATGTCCGAGGAAGGTTTCTTCGCCCCGCTGCGCAAGGCGGTCGATAACTTCAAGCTCCGCGCCTCGTTCGGCTCGCTGGGCGACGACAACGGCTCGGCGGCATACGCCTTCCTGAGCACCTTCACCAATGTCAGCAGCGCCCCGAGCGTCGTGCTGGGCGGCGCAGGCCAGAACGGCATCATGACCTCGCTGGTGGCCAACGAGCTGCTCACCTGGGAACGCAACCACTCCTACAACGTCGGGTTCGACCTGGCCATGTGGAACGGCAGACTCGGAGTCGAGTTCGACGCCTTCTACAACTACATCTTCGACATTCTGGGCTCCAACTCCGGCAAACCCGCGTCGATGGGCGGCTACTACCCGACCTACGTGAACAACAACGCGCAGGACGTGCGGGGCATCGACGTCCGGCTGACCCACCGCAACCACATCGGCAAGGATTTCCAGTACGGCGTCACCGTCAATCTGACATGGGCCAAGGATCGCTGGCTCCGCTATCAGGACAGCCCCAACACCCCGGATTACGCCAAGCGCATCGGCAAGAGCCGCTACATGACGATGGGCTTCATCGCCGACGGGCTTTTCCAGAGCGAGGAGGAGATCGACCGCTCGCCGTGGATTTCCGGCTCGCGGCCACGGGTCGGCGACATCAAGTACAAGGACCTCAACGGCGACGGCGCGATCACCTACGACCAGGACCGCGCCTACATCGGCCGCGGCCAGCGCCCGCAGTTCAACGGCAGCATCAACCTCAACGCCTCGTGGAAGGGCCTCGAGTTCGACATCCTGTTCATCGGCGCCGCCGTCTGCGACGTCTCGCTGACGGGAACCTACTACAACCACAACGAGGACAACACGATCTTCACCCGTCCCTTCAAGGCCGGAGCCAACTCGCCGCGCTACCTCGTCGAACAGGCCTGGACGCCCGAGAATCCCGACGCGAAATATCCGCGTCTGTCGCTCAACCCGCCCAACACGAACAACGCCTACGCCTCGTCGTTCTGGTACCGCGACGGCAAGTACCTACGTCTGAAGTCCGTGCACCTGGGCTACACGCTGCCGAAAGCGTGGACCGGCAAGCTGCGCATCCAGAAAGTGAAGGTTTACGTCGAAGGCAACAACCTCTGCACCTGGTCGGGACTGCCCGAGGGCATCGACCCCGAATGGCCGGGTGTGACCAACGGATACTATCCGCAGCAGCGCACGGTCGTGGGCGGCCTCGAAATCTCGTTCTAACAGACAAAATCCAAGACCCATGAAAAAGAAAATCACACATATCGCTCTGCTGTCCGCGACGGTCGCCCTGGCGGGCTGCAACGACTGGCTCGACATGAACCCGACGGACAAAGTGTCGGAAAAAATCGTCTGGAGCGACCCGACCTACGTGACCCAGTACGTAAACGGATTCTATCCCTACATCTCCCGCTACGGCAGCTTCGAGACCGGCGACAGTCAGGTAGGGCTGACCGAGGGGCTGACCGAAACGCTCAAGTTCGGCTCCGCGACCCCCGGTACGAACGTCGGATTCGCCAACATCATCGCCTTCGCCGAGGGCGGCCTGGCGGCTCCTACCGCAGCCTTCCACTTCGGGGCATGGGACGACACCTACACGCGCATCCGCCGCGTCAATGAGTTCCTCTACGGACTGAAAAAGTACGGGACCAACTTCGACGGACCGACCCGCACGCGGTTCGAGGCCGAAGCGCGCTTCTTCCGCGGCTTCCTCTACTTCCAGTTGCTCAAACGCACGCCGGAGGTGATTCTCTACGACGAAGACCTGCTGGCCATCACCGAGAACAAGGCGCTCTCGACGGCGGAACAGGGCTGGGACATGGTCGAGGAGGACCTCTCCTTCGCCGCCAAGAACCTCCCGCCCAAATGGGACGGCGAGGCGGGCCGCGTCACCTCGGGAGCGGGATATGCCATGCTGTCGCGGGCGATGCTCTACGCCGAGCGATGGCAGTCGGCCAAAGACGCCGCCGAGGAGGTGTTCAAACTCGGCTACGAGCTGATGCCGGGCAAGACGGCGGAGGAATACGCCAAAGCCTTTACGTCGATGAGCGACGGCAACACCGAGTCGATCCTCGAATACAACTACCTCGTCGGCGGACCGAACCACAGTTGGGACCAGCTCTTCATGCCCGGCGGCGACAACACGACGATGGGCGGCCGGGCCACCCCGACGCAGGAGATGGTCGAATCGTACGAGCTGGCCTCGACGGGCGGCCACCCCGACTGGACGCCGTGGCACGACACGACAGCCGGCACGACCGAAACGCCGCCCTACGAACAACTGGAGCCCCGTTTCCACGCCTCGATACTCTATAACGGCTGCGAATGGAAAGGTCGCACGCTCGAGCCTTTCGTGAACGGCACGGACGGTTACGCCGTCTTCGACGACGGCTCCGCGCTCAACGGGCGCACCACGACCGGCTACTACCTGCGCAAGATGCTCGACGAGGAGTACACCGACTATTCGAAGGCCTGCACGCAGCCCTGGATCGCCATCCGGCTCGCCGAAGTGATCCTCAACCATGCCGAAGCGTGTTACAGGCTCAACGCGGACGGCGCGAACGCCGACCTGCGCTGGATCCGCGAGCGCGTGGGTCTGCCCTACACCGACAAGTCCGGCGAGGCGCTGATGGAGGCTATCCGTCAGGAGCGCAAGATCGAACTCTACTGCGAAGGCCACCTCTACTGGGACATGCGCCGCTGGCGGCTGGCTCATACGGCCTATACCGGCATGCGCGTGCACGGACTGAAAATCGAGAAGCAGGGCGCCTCGTTCGTCTATACCTACGTCGATTGCGACCGTCAGGACCGGCTGTTCGAGGAGAAGCTCTACCGCATTCCGCTGCCCGAAACCGAGCTGAGCAACAACGCGGCCGTCAAGCAGTTCCCCGAGTGGTTATAACCCCCAAAAAGAGATTCAACCCATGAAAAACAGCATCATATCATTCGCATCGGCGGCCCTGCTCTGCCTGGGCGGCTGCCATGAGCCGGACGAGCTGACCCCCTCGGACACAGGACTGGGGCTCAACAGCATCTCGGCACAATTCTCCACCGGGGAGTATAAGAACGACCCGCTGGCCAAATTCACCGCCACGCCGACCGAAGGGGAGGAGCGGATCGTGATCGACATCCCGTACTACTACCCCGAGAACTCGACGAACACCACCTCGATCACCGAAATGCGGGTCACGGCGAATCTGGACGACAACTGCTTCATCACGCCGCGGCTCGGCACGCTGGACCTGACGCAGGAGAACTGGTTCACGCTGACGCGCGCCGACGGCTCGAAACGCGACTTCTGCGTGACGGGCAACATCAAGAAGTCGGACAAATGCGAAATCATCTCCTTCGCCACCGACGAACCGTCGATCCAGGGCGTGATCGACAACGACCGCAACACGATCTCGCTGATTTCGGCGGACGACCTTTCGGCGGTGACGGCTCAGGCGACCCTCTCCCCGCACGCCACCATTTCGCCCGACCCGGCCGAAGTGCACGACTACGAAGGCGAGGGCATGAAATTCACCGTCACGGCCCACGACGGCGTGACCAAGCGGATCTACACGGTCAGCAAGGAGATTCCCCCCAAGATCAAGTACGGCTGGCGTGCCGGCAGCGAAACCGAAATCTGGCAGAATGTCTCCCTCGACAAGCTCGGAATCGTAAACGGCAGCGGCAAGAACTACTCGCTCGCGGCATCGGGCTCCAAGCTCGTGCTTTCGACAGGCGCGGACAAGTACCTGTTCAACCGTGCGACGGGCGATTATCTGGGAACGCTCGACATGAAGGGCACAGCGGCCCCCGGCGGCATGACCTCCGACGACGCGGGCAACATCCTCTACGCGAATCTGGCCGATCCGAACGCCACGTTCAGAATCTACACGGCGGCATCGACCGACGACACGCCGACGGAGCTGCTCTCCTACACCAACGCCACGGGCGCCTCGATGGGCAAGCACATCTCGGTGCAGGGCGACGTGAAGGGCGACGCCATCGTCACGGCCGTGATCTACACCTGGAACGGCGCCGTCTGCAAGTTCCTCCGCTGGACGATCTCCGGAGGCGTCGCGGCCAAACCGCAGATGATCTCCGTGACGGGCGCCACCGCCGGCTGGAACGGCAACGGCCACGCCGACGTCGAAGCCTACTCGGCCAACCCCGACGATCCGTATTTCCTGACCTATTACAGCGCCAACAGCCTCTACCGGATCGACGCCACGGGTGCGGTGACCAACACGATCGCCACCTCGCAGTGGGGAGCCAACTCGAACTACAACTGCGTGGACGTCTGCGCCTTCAACAACGCCCGCTATGCGGCCATCTACACGGGCGCGCACTTCACCTACGGAGAGTTCAAGGCCTACATGTTCGACGTGACGACGCCCGAGCAACTGACGGGAGCCTGCGACACGTCGCCCGCACGGGTATTCACCTCGAACGAGTACAAACCCGCCGGGGCGGTGGTCAATGCCACGGGCGACGTCCTGATGACGGCCTCGGCCGACGGCTACAAGCTGAACCTCTACTACACGGACGCCAACACCAACGCGCTGGTGGCCTGGGAATTCGACTGCATCGACAAATGACGCGACCTGCCGGTATCCCCCTGACCGGGGATACCGGTCCAAAATCACAAAGAATCAGACCATGAAACGACACGTCAAACGGGCCGCAACGGCCCTGGCAGCGCTGACACTGACGCTGGGAGCCGTCTCGTGCGGCTCGGACCCCGAAACCCCGGAATGGGAGTGGCCCGATCCGGAACCGGAACCCGACCCGGAACCCGTCGCCGGGAAACCGCGGTTCATCTGGGTGGATGCCGCCGCGAACTTTCCCGACTTCGCCAACAGCCGCGAGAACATCGCCCGCGATCTGGCGAAGGCCCGGGACGCCGGCTTCACGGACATCGTGGTGGACGTGCGTCCCACGACAGGCGATGCGCTCTTCCGCACCTCTGCGGTCGAGCAGGTGGAGTGGCTCGGGGCCTGGCTGCCCGAAGGCTACTCGAAGATCGAACGCACGGCGACCTGGGACTACCTGCAAGCCTTCATCGACGAAGGCGCGAAGCTGGGACTGCGCATCCACGCCGCCATCAACACCTTCACGGGCGGTAACCTGACCTCGCTCGGCGGCGCCGGCGTCGTGTTCCGCGACGCGGACAAACGGGCCTGGACCACCGACCTCAATCTGGCGAACGGCATCACCAACATCATGTCCACGGACCAGGCGGCCAAGTTCTTCAACCCCGTGCTGCCCGAAGTGCAGGAATACATCTGCTCGATGCTCCGGGACCTGGCCGCCTACGACGGACTGACGGGCATCTTCCTCGACCGCGGCCGTTTCGACGGTTTCACGAGCGACTTCTCGGACTACACGCGCCGGGAGTTCGAGAAATACATCGGCGAGGCGGTCGCCGATTTCCCGGGCGACATCCTGCCTGCGGGGCACACGTCGGGCATCCCCTCGCCCGAGCCGGTCCGCCTGAAACAGTGGATCGAATTTCGCGCCAAGGTGATCCGCGACTTCATGGCCAAAGCGCGGGCCGCGGTCAAGGAGGTCAATCCGTCCCTCCGATTCGGTGTCTATGTCGGCGGCTGGTATGCGAGCTACTACGACGTGGGAGTCAATTGGGCCAGTCCGGACTACGATGCCTCGGCCGATTTCTCCTGGGCGACGAAGAAATACATGGACTACGGTTACGCCGACCTCATGGACCAGATGCTGATCGGGGCCTACGCCTCCCCGACGCGGGTCAACGGAACGACCGAATGGACCATGGAGGGCTTCTGCCGGCTGGCGAAGGAGCGCACGACGGGCGCCTGCCCGCTGGTGGCGGGAGGTCCCGACGTGGGGAATTGGGACCCGGACGACGAAGTGACGCAGGAAGAGGAAAACCGCGCCGTCACCGCCTCGGTGAGCGCCTGCATCAACGCCTGCGACGGCTATTTCCTCTTCGACATGATCCACCTGAAGAAGGCCGACCAGTGGTCGTACGTCAAGGCCGGAATCGACGCCCTGAGCGACAAATAGCCCTCCGGAGATGAAACGTCCGATCATACTGCTCGCGGCGGCGCTCGTGCTGGCCGCCTGCTCCCCGGCGAATCCGCCGGCGGAGACCTCCGGAGCCTGCGAACTCTCCGACGACGATTTCCGCACCGAAGGCATCCTCGAAGCCATCCCCATCCGGGCGACCTTTCTCGACGAGATCAGTTGGGACATTCCCCATCAGAATTGGGGCGTGCGCGAATGGGACGCCGACTTCCGGGCGATGAAGCACATGGGCATCAACACGGTGGTGCTGATCCGCGCCGGACTGGGCCGCTGGATCGCCGCGCCGTTCGAGTGTCTGCTCGAAAGCGAGGAGGTCCACTACCCGCCCGCGGATCTGGTCGAAATGTTCCTCACGCTGGCCGACAAATACGACATGGCCTTCTACTTCGGCATCTACGACTCGGGCAAATACTGGCAGGAAGGGCTCTTCCAGCGCGAAATCGACCTGAACAGGAAACTCATCGACGAAGTGTGGGCCAAATACGGCCATCACCGATCGTTCCAGGGGTGGTATCTGTCGCAGGAGATCAGCCGTCGCACGAAGAACATGTCGCGCATCTACGCCGAGCTCGGCCGCCACGCCAAGGAGATTTCCGGCGGGCTGAAGACGATGATCTCGCCCTATATCCACGGCATCAAGACCGATCAGGTCATGTCGGGCGACCGGGCCCTCTCGGTCGAGGAGCACCGCCGCGAATGGAACGAGATTCTGGGCAACATCGCCGGAGCGGTGGACATCCTCGCCTTCCAGGACGGGCAGGTGGACTACCACGAGCTGTACGATTACCTGACGGTGAACAAGGCGCTGGCCGACAAATACGGCATGGAGTGCTGGACCAACCTCGAATCGTTCGACCGCGACATGCCGATCCGCTTCCTGCCGATCAAGTGGGAGAAGCTGCTGCTCAAACTCGACGCCGCCCGGAGAGCCGGAATGCGGAACGTCATCACGTTCGAATTTTCACACTTCATGAGTCCCCACTCGGCCTATCCGCAGGCGGGACACCTCTACGACCGCTACTGCGACTACTTCGGAATCGACAACCCCTATGCGGACCGATGACGGCGGCACGGCCGCAGCAACGGATACGACAACCCAAAAAGCACCGACAGAACCATGGATTTTCAACATTTGGCCGACCAATACCGGTCGGAACTCATGGACAGCGTAC
>ERZ838577.3734-NODE-3734-length-13911-cov-4.866123_pt1 | contig 13911 bp, 11 predicted proteins | sample MGYA00519682_ERZ838577 | MGnify/ENA primary metagenome ERZ838577 (study PRJEB31850, sample SAMEA3708838) | human gut metagenome | biome: human gut; feature: human-associated habitat; material: faeces | place: China | collected 2014 ...
GGGATTCCTGATGAAATGTTTTAATCAGGAATCAGTATTAGTTGCTGCTGGAGGAGCTGCCGTAGATGCTGGCGATCGTCAGGCCGAGATTTGCGTGCTTGGCGGCGTCTGCATCATAGGTGTAGGTCGCGGCAGAGGTGACCTCGTCGTACCACTCGGTCTTCAGCTTGTTCGTGACGAGCAGGTCGCGGTAGGTCTCGGCGAAGTCCTGGAAGAAGAACACATAGGTGCCGCCGTTGTCATCGACGAATTCCTTCGTGTCGCCGGCCTTGCGGCTGGAATCGAACAGCCAGGTACGGGCAACCTCCGGCGTGATGCTGCGGTGCGCGCCGTTCGTGATGGTGTAGGAGGAGGTGTTATCCGCATAGGTCTTGATGTACTCGCGGAACTTCTCCTCGGAGGAATCCTCCTTCAGGGCAGCCTCAAGCTCGGAGACACGCTCGTCGGAGGTCTTCTCGCCGTCCTTGTATTCCTTGTCGGAAGCATCCTTCGCGATGTAGAGCTGCAGGGCGTTGACGGTCTGATAGTTGTTGTCGTTGATGCTCGTGAGCTGGAGGACATAGAACGTGTTGTCCTTCTCAAAGAGCTTCGCCTCGCCGGGCTTCGCCTCGGTGTAGAGCCAGTTGGCGGCATCCTCGGAGATGGAGGACGTGACCTCGCTCTTGGAGCGCTCCGTCATGACGGAGACATTCTCGTCATCGGTCTTGAAATCGGAGACCATGGCGTTGGCAGCCTCACGGGCGGCGGCAATGGCTTCCTCGGACGGCTCCGTGGAGGTCGTGGCCTCGGTGCTATCAGTGCTGCTGTCGGACTTCGTCTCAAAATCGGAGGCCTTGACGGCGTAGCTGTAATAGGTGACGGTGTCAAACTCGGTCGTGTCCTGCTCATAACGGGCATTGCGCTCGTCTTCCGTATAGGTCAGGGACTCAATGTAAGCGTCGTGCAGCTTGGAGACCTCAAGATAGTGGCGATAATTCTTCTCGTTGCAGCCCTTGCCGAACATGGCCTCGATGTACTCATCCAGATCCATGCTGTAGACGCCGGCATAGGTCTTCAGGGTGTTGATCTCGTTGTCGATAGAGGCCTTGTCGTCGTCGCTCAGGGAGAAGCCTGCCTCGACGGCCTTGTCGTAGACGGTGTAGGCATCCACAGCAGAGGTCTTGGCGCTGTCCGCCAGGAAATCGGCCCAGGTGTCATACTCGTCGCTGCCGGCATAGCTCTGTTCGTCGAGCGGGGTGCTCGTGTCGATGCCGAGCAGGGAGATGTAGCTGCCGTAGGTGCTGTAGATCGAATTCAGTGCGCCGCGATAGAAATAGTTGAATTCCGTCGTGGAGACCTTATGATCGCCGACAGACACAACGGTCGCATTGCGCCAGGATGCCTGCACGCCGAAGATGACGCCGAAAACGATCACGGGGATCAGAATGACGATAATGGCAAAGATCCAGCCCTCAGAGAGCTTCTTCTTGGTCTTCTTTGCCTGCTGCGGAGCGGCCTGCTCCGACTCTACCATGCGCTTTTTGCGCTCGCGGGATGCACTCATAGTCTGTTTACCTCTCATTCGTGGGAATCGCGGGGCGCACGCCCCGGAAAATAACAGGTCTTATTATACTAAGGATTTGCGCTTGTTGCAAGAGCATTCTGGAAATTTGACGAAAAAAGTTTCTGTTTCTTAACAAACTCGTTAAGAAAATGATACCGCTCTGCGCGATAATGCCAGAGAAATGCTGGGAAGACGCACAAGATCCCCGCTTTGGCCGTGTAGCTCCGTTTATAACCTGCACGAAACGGGCAGGTGGGTCGCCTCTCCGATTCTTAGCTGCTTCCAACTTCCATCCACGGTCAGAGCCAGGACGGGAGGCCTGCAATCCGAAGCGAACGTCCGGCGTCCCGAAAAAATGATGTGGGTTTAAAGGGAACTATCACGCACCAAGCAGGGATCTTGCTTGATGACTATTTAATTATGAGAAAGGGCGGTCATTCTTCCTCGTCTTCTGCTTCCTCTTCGTCCTCATAGAGGGACTGCATCAGCAGATCGTAGACGGCAGCCAGCTCATCTTCGTCTTCCACGGCAACGAGTAGGTCCTCGCCGTCCTCCGTGACGGACTTCAGGATGCTGACCTCGAGCTCCTCGCTCGCTTCGTCCTCCTCTGCGGGGACAAGGGCAAGATATTCCGCGCCCTGGTATTCGATGGTCGAGAGGATCTCCAGCTCGTATTCCTTGCCGTCCTCATCCGTGATCGAAATAAAGTCGCTTCCGTATTGCTGCTCCATGGGGCACCTCCTGTCTGTCTGGCTTTATTTTAACCGCTGCTGCCGGGAAAATCAAGTGGAAATCTGACGAACCGCCGGAAAATCCGTTTTCTGCCCTTTCAGCCACCGTAAAAAGTCTCGTTGCGTATCTACAGGCATAGAAATCCTGCCGCAGAAAATTTTCATTCGGAATGTGCCGGAGTGATTGACAGGCATGATATAATTAAAAAATAGAGAATGAAGGATCATGGATTTTTGCGCCTGTCCGTAGGATGCGGCGCTTCCCGAAGAACGGAGGAATTGTCATGGCAAGACAACCGAAGCAGGAAAAGCAGCCGCATCTGGCCTGGCGCATCACGCGGACCGTGCTCGACGTGTTGGGCAAGATCATCCTTGTGCTGTTGATCGCCGTCGGCACCGTTGCGCTCATCGCCGCGATCGCCGGTTCGATCTTCCTGTCGAAATTCAAGAGCTATGTCGAGTTGGATATCATCCCGAAGGCCGAGGAATATGCCGAAGGGCTGGAGCTGGACAATATTTCACTGGCACAGACCTCGATCATCTATTATACCGACCCCAAGACGGGGGAATACCGTGAGCTGCAGCAGCTTTATGGCACGGAGAACCGCATTTGGGTCTCCTATGACGATATTCCCCTTGACCTCGTCCACGCGGCCATTTCCATCGAGGACAAGCGCTTCCCCACGCACAAGGGCGTGGACTGGATCCGCACACTGGCAGCCGTGAAGGGCTTTGCGGGCGGCAGCTCATCGTTCGGCGGCTCGACTATCACACAGCAGCTCATCAAGAACCTGTCACAGGAGGATGAGGTCACGGTCGACCGCAAGGTACAGGAGATCTTCCGCGCCCTGGAGGTCGAAAAGCGCTATACGAAGTCCGAGATCATGGAGTGGTATCTCAACACGATCTACCTCGGTGAGGGCTGCTACGGTGTCCAGAGTGCGGCGCGCGTCTACTTTGGCAAGAAGGTCTCCGACCTGACGACGGCCGAGTGCGCCAGCCTCATCGCCATCACGAACAATCCCTCGCTCTACGATCCCTATATCCGCGAGGAGAACAACCGCGAGCGTCAGCTCACGATCCTGAAGGAAATGTACGCTCAGGGCTATATTGAGACGGAGGAGGCCTATCAGGCCGCCGTCGATCAGGAAATGGTCTTCCGCAACGGAACGTATGACGAGGAGGAATACACCTGTGCGAGCTGCGGCTTCACCGGTACGCGCGCGGAGTACACGGAGACGGACGGCGAGTATTTCTGCCCGCAGTGCGGCGAGGTGAACAACGCCGTCGACAAGAACCACTATTACTCTTATTTTGTCGATACGGTATGGCGCGATGTCGTTGATGCGCTTGTGGAGCGCTACGGCTACAGTGAGCTTGCCGCAGAGCAGAAGCTCCTGACGGGCGGCTATAAGATCTATGCAACGATCGATCCTGAGGTCCAGGCTATTGTGGACAAGGTCTACGAGAACCTTGACAACGTGCCGAAGACCGTGAGCGTTCAGCAGCTGCAGTCCGCCATCGTTGTGACGGACAACAAGACCGGCGACATCGTCGCCATGGCGGGCGGTGTCGGCGACAAGGGCGGCAGCCTGACGCTCAACCGCGCCACGCAGAGCAAACAGCCTGCGGGCTCGTCATTCAAGCCTGTGGCAGTCTATGCGCCCGCGCTGGACGCCGGGATCATTACGCCCGCGACGGTCTACGAGGACTCTCCGCTGAACGAAGACCGCAACTGGCCTCAGAACGACTCCCGATCCTACAGCGGCCTTTGCAATGTGCTGCGCGGTCTGACGCGTTCGCTCAACACCATCTCCGTCAAGGTCCTCAATGACCTCGGCGTGGAGAACAGCTACCAGTTCCTGACGCAGAAGCTCGGCTTTACGACCCTTGTGGACGAGCTGCAGATCGGCGACCACTCCTATACGGATATCGCCCTTGCTCCGCTCGGCCTCGGCCAGCTCACGCGCGGCGTCACCGTGCGCGAGATGACGCAGGCCTACGGCACCTTCCCGAACGGCGGCACGTTCCGCGAGGCCCGCACGTTCACAAAGGTCGTCGACCCCGAGGGAAAGGTCATCCTCGACAATGCACAGGAGAGCCACACCGCCATCGGTGAGAAGGCCGACTTCTATATCAACTATATGCTGCAGAATGCCGTGCTGGCCGGTACCGGCTCCGCCGCGGCCATGGACAACATCGCCGTAGCCGGTAAGACCGGTACGTCCAACGACAACCAGACGCGCTGGTTTGCGGGCTACACGCCGTACTACACGGCCGTCGTCTGGTGCGGTTATGACGAGCCGGAGCAGATCATTCTCGACGGTGACTGGACGAACCCCGCCATTTCCATGTGGAATCAGGTCATGCGTCCGCTGCACGAAGGGCTGGAGTCCGCCTCATTCTCGCAGCCCGAGAATGTCGGCTACTATTCCGTCTGCGCTGACTGCGGCGGCAAGCCCATCGAGGCCTGCAAGAAGGACGTGCGCGAGAATGGCAGCAACCGCGTTGTGACGGTGCGTCTGTTCTATGAAGATGCGCCCACAAAGGAGTGCACCTGCCATACTATGGTCAAAATCTGCAAGGAAAGCGGCAAAATTGCCAACGAATACTGTGAAAAGGCCGATGGAAATACGGTTGAAGAAGTCGGCAAGCTGATTTATAATAAGAATTGGAAAGTCAACAAGGATGCAGACTTCGTCTACAATCCCGAGGATAAGGAGCAGGTCTGCACCATCCACACTGCTGAATCCGTTAAGCCGACCGAGCCGACGGAGGGCCCGACCGATCCGACGCTCCCGACGGAGCCGACGGAACCGACGGAATCGACTGAGCCGCCCACGCCCGCACGCACACCGATGCCCGCAGCCCGCAAAAAGACAGACAGGAGCTGAAAGCCCATGTGGAAAGCCGATCAATGGAAGGATTATGAGGTGCTCGATACCTCCGACGGAGAAAAGCTCGAGCGCTGGGGCAGCTTCTATCTCGTGCGGCCGGACCCTCAGGTCATCTGGAGCACACCGCGGCAGGACCCGCGCTGGAAGCGCTTTGACGCGCGCTATGCCCGCTCGAGCACCGGCGGCGGGCACTGGTCCGCGCACCATCTGCCGGAGCACTGGTGCATCCGCTACCGCGAGCTGACGTTCCAGGTCAAGCCGATGAACTTCAAGCACACGGGCGTCTTCCCGGAGCAGGCGGCAAACTGGGATTTTATCGATGACCAGATCCGCCGCGCGGGGCGGCCCGTCAGCGTGCTGAACCTGTTTGCCTACACCGGAGGCGCGACACTCGCAGCCGCTGCGGCAGGCGCATCCGTCTGCCATGTGGACGCCGCAAAGGGCATGGTCGCCTGGGCCCGCGAAAATGCGGCTGCCTCCGGTCTGTCCGGCGCACCCATCCGCTGGATTATCGACGACTGCGCCAAGTTCGTCGAGCGCGAGATCAAGCGCGGCCGCCGCTACGACGCCGTCATCATGGACCCGCCGTCCTACGGGCGCGGCCCGTCCGGCGAGATCTGGAAGCTTGAAAAGGACCTTTTCCCGTTCCTGAAGCTCGTCTCCGGCGTGCTGTCGGACGATCCGCTGTTTTTCATCATCAATTCCTACACGACAGGCCTCGCGCCGTCCGTTCTGACATGCCTCCTCGACAGCGTGGTAACGCCGCGCTTCGGCGGCGGGACGGTCTCGGATGAGCTTGGCCTTCCCGTGACCGATTCCGGCCTTGTGCTCCCGTGCGGCGCAACAGGGCGCTGGACAAGAGAGGGCAGAGCATGACCGAGGCCATCCGGACAGAACATTTGAAGTTCTCCTATGACGCCCAGAGCGAAAGCGGCGGCGTCACGGTTTTTGACGATCTAAATTTATCCATCGAGGAGGGCAGCTTTGTCGCCGTCCTCGGCCACAACGGCTGCGGCAAATCCACGCTGGCAAAGCATTTTAACGCGGTCCTCCTGCCGGAGGGCGGCAGTGTGCATGTATTCGGCATGGACACGTCCGACGAGTCTCTTTTGGTCGACATCCGCCGCACGGTCGGCATGGTGTTCCAGAATCCCGATAATCAGATGGTCGCCAACGTCGTAGAAGAGGATGTTGCCTTTGCGCCGGAGAACCTCGGCGTTCCCTCGGAGGAAATCCGCAGACGCGTGGACGAGGCACTGAAGCTCGTCGGGATGTATGACTACCGTCTGCACGCGCCGCACCTGCTCTCCGGCGGGCAGAAGCAGCGCGTGGCCATTGCGGGAGTCATCGCCATGCGGCCGCGCTGCATCGTACTCGATGAGCCGACCGCCATGCTCGACCCCCACGGGCGCGAGGAGGTCATTTCGACCATCGAGCGCCTGAACCGGGAAATGGGCATCACCGTGGTGCTCATCACCCATCATATGACCGAAGCGATCCGCGCCCAGCGCGTGATCGTTATGGACGCGGGGCGCATTCTCGCGGACGGAACACCGAAGGAGGTCTTCCCGCAGGTCGAACTGCTGGAATCCGTAGGCCTGACCGTACCGGCGACGACGAAGGTGCTCTATGTGCTGAATCAGGCGGGCTTTGACCTGCCGCTCGACGCGCTTTCCACGGAGGAATGTGCGCAGGTACTTCTTGCCGCGATTAGGGCGAAGACCTGACAAACGATTTGGAGGAAAGACCATTGGCCGCAACCATCGAGGTCAGAGACCTCTCGCATACCTACAGCGCCGGAACGCCGTTTCAGCACGATGCCGTCAAGCACATGAGCTTCTCCGTGGAAAAGGGGGAGTTCCTCGGCATCATCGGGCACACTGGCTCCGGCAAATCGACGCTCATCCAGCATCTGAACGGCCTGCTGCGCCCGACGTCCGGCGAGATCCTGCTGGACGGGACGAACATCTGGCAGGACAAGAAAACAACGCGGGAGAGCCGCTTCCGTGTCGGGCTGGTGTTCCAGTATCCGGAGTATCAGCTGTTTGAAGAGACCGTTTACCGCGATATCGCGTTCGGTCCGAAGAACATGGGCCTGAGTGAAGAGGAGATCCGTACGCGCGTGCTGCGCGCAGCCGGATTCGCGGGCGTGGACGAGTCCCTGCTGGAAAAGTCGCCGTTCGACCTCTCCGGCGGGCAGAAGCGCCGCGTCGCCATTGCGGGCGTCATCGCCATGGAGCCGGAGGTTGTCATTTTTGACGAGCCGACAGCCGGGCTGGACCCCGCAGGCTGCGCCAGCATCCTCGGCAATATCCGCGACTATCAGAAGGCGTCGCACGCCACCATCCTCATGGTCACGCATTCCATGGATGAGGTCGCGCAGCTGGCCGACCGTATGCTCGTCCTGAACGAGGGAACGATCGAGATGTCCGGCACGCCGCGCGAGGTGTTCTCCCATGCGGCGCGTCTGGCAGAGATCGGCCTGTCCGTGCCGCAGGTCACGGCGCTGTTCCTGCGCCTGCGGGAGCTGGGCGTGGACGTTGACCCGACGACCTTTACCGTGGAGCAGGCTGTGCCGCAGCTCCGCGCGCTGCTGGAGGGCCGTGCCCATGCTTAAAGACATCACGCTCGGCCAGTATTTTCCCGGCGACACCGTCGTCCACCGGCTCGACCCGCGCACAAAGCTGCTGATGGTCATCGTCTACATCGTGGCGCTGTTCCTGGCGAAGTGGGTCATTTCCTACGCAGTCATGCTCGCGTTTCTTGTCACCGCAGTCGCGCTGTCACGCATTCGCCCGCGCGCGCTGTTCAAGGGCCTGAAGCCGCTGCTGTTTATCATCATTTTTACCGCCATCATCAACGTATTTTATACCAAGGGCGATGTGCTGGTGCAGTTCTGGATCTTCAAGATCACGAGGGAGGGCCTTGTCAACGCGGGCTTCCTGGTGCTGCGCATCGTCATGCTCGTGACGGGCACGTTCCTTCTGACCTATACGACGTCTCCCATCGCGCTGACAGACGGCCTGGAATCCCTGCTCTCGCCGCTGAAGGCCATCCATTTCCCGGTGCACGAGCTGGCTCTCATGATGAGCATTGCCCTGCGCTTCATCCCGACGCTCATCGAGGAGACGGATAAGATCATCTCAGCCCAGAAAGCCCGCGGTGCGGATTTTGAAACAGGAAATCTGTTCCACCGTGCCAAGGCCCTTGTGCCAATCCTCGTGCCGCTGTTCATCAGCGCGTTCCGGCGCGCCGACGAGCTGGCCACGGCCATGGAGTGCCGCTGCTACCGCGGCGGCTCCGGCCGCACGAAGCTGAAGCAGCTCCGCTTTCAGCTTCGCGATATTCTGACGTTTGCGCTCGGCGCTGCCGTGCTGGCCGGCGTCATCGTCCTGCGGAGCTATGGACTGTAACGGCTGGGAGGAAGCATGCGGAATCTCGCACTCTTTCTGAAATATGACGGAACGGCCTATCACGGCTGGCAGGTGCAGAAAAACGCCTGCTCCGTCGCGCAGACGCTGGAGGAGGCCGCGGCAGATGTCGTCGGCCATCCGGTGCATATGACCGGCTGCGGCCGGACGGACGCCGGGGTCCACGCGCGCACCTATGTGGCCAATTTCCGCACGGAGTCCCGCATCCCCGTCGACCGCGTGGCCTATGCGCTCAACACGCATCTGCCCGCCGACATCGTCGTGACCGGCGCGCGGGAGGTCCCGCTGGGCTTCAACGCCATCGGCTCCTGCGTGCGGAAGGAATATACCTATCAGATCTATAACTCCCGCATCCGCGACCCGTTCTTTGTGAACCGGGCATGGTTCTATCCCAAGCATCTGGACGAAGCCGTCATGCAGGAGGCCGCCGCGCAGTTCGTCGGAACGCATGATTTCGCTGCCGTCCGCTCCGTCGGAACGGACGTGAAGTCCACGGTCCGCACGGTGTATTATTTCGACGTGGAGCGCAGGGGAGAGCTGATCCTCCTGCGCGTGTGCGCAAACGGATTTCTCTACAATATGGTGCGCGCCATGACTGGAACGGTCGTCTACGCTGCGGAGGGAAAAATCCGCCCGCAGGACATCGGCCGCATTCTGGATAGCGGCAACCGCACCGCCGCCGGACCGACCGTGCCGCCCGGCGGCCTGTACATGACGCACCTTTGGTATGACGACGGGGAGGTGACGTTCGATGCCTGACCATATCAAGCCGCTCCTGGATCCCGAGCCGCAGAAGCCGCGCCGCCGCTGGCCGCTCTATCTGCTGTCTGTGCTGATCGTTCTGGCGCTTCTCGCAGCCTTCCTGCTGACGAAGACCCATGTGCTCGACGGGCTGAAGCGCTCGCTGCGCTATCTTGGGAAAAACGGGGAAAACTACGGCTCCGTCAGCTTTGAAACCCTTGGCAGCACGGCCTATGGCCAGCTGAACGGCGGTCTCGGCGTTGCCACTGGAAGCAGCGTGACCCTGTTTTCCGAGGAGGGCAAGCAGCTCGGCTCCGAGCAGCATGCCATGACCGCTCCCGTCATCTGCACAGGGCAGGACCGCCTGCTGTGCTATGACGCGGGCGGGAACTACCTGACCGTTCTGGGCAAGAGCGGCAGCGCCGTCTTTTCGCAGACCCCGGAACAGACGATCTTTGATGCCGACCTGTCCTCCGGCGGCTACAGCGCCATGTTGACGGCAGGGGACAGCGGCCGCTCGCTGCTGCAGGTCTATGACCCGAACGGCAGCCTGCTGTATAAGCGCAGCACAAAGTCGCATTATCTCAGCGCCTGCGCCGTCTCGCCGGACGGCAGCCATGCAACGGCGGTCGCGCTCGGGCAGGCGGACATCACATTTTCTGCCTCGCTGCAGCTCTATCGCACGGACAGCGAGGAAATTGCCGCCGAGTGCGCACTCGGCTCGGAGATGCCCTATGATATCGCCTTCGTGACAGACAGCGTCGTCTGCGCCGTTTCGGAGGACAGGGTCCGATTCTTTGCGGCAGACGGCACGGAGCGCGGCGCTTATGTCGCGGAGAACGGCCGCATCGCCGACTATCACTTCGGCGGAGACGGCTTTGTGACCGTGCTGGTCGATCCCTATGAGACCTCCAGCCGCGCAGAGCTCATCACGCTGCAGCCGGACGGCAGCGTTCTGGCGCAGTTGTCGCTGAGCTTCATGCCGGTCAGCCTTTCGGCCTGCGGCAGCTATGTCGGCATTCTGACGGCTGAAAAAGCGCTGCTCTACACGAGCGCGCTGGAGCCCGTCGCCCAGACGGAGCAGGACGGCACGGCCGTCTGCATTCTTGCCCGTTCGGACGGAACGGCCCTGCTGGCCGGTACCGGAACGGCAAGCCTGTTCCTGCCGTAAGCAGGAAAACGCCCGCAATGCGGGACTTTTACGGAGGCACGACTGCTTCCGGGAGGAGTGAGCTTATGAAACCTACCATCTGCAGCCGATGCAAGAAGAACATCGCTGTGATTTTTATTACGAAGGTCGAAAACGGCGTGAGCACGAACGAGGGCCTGTGCCTGAAGTGCGCCCGCGAGCTGAAGATCAAGCAGGTCGACGACATCGTCGAGCGCATGGGCATCACGGATGAGGATCTGGACAATCTCAACGGCGAGATGATGGCCATGATGCAGCCGGAGCCGGACGAGACCGACGAGGATGACATCGGCAGCCGCACGGCGACATTCCCGCACATGAACCGCCTGTTCGGCAATCAGGGCGAGGTCGCCCCGCGCGAGGAGCCGAAGGAGACGCAGAACGGCAAGACGGAAAAGCCCAAGGTGAAGAAGCACAAGTTCCTCGACACTTACTGTCTGAGCCTCACGGGCCGTGCCCGCGCCGGTGAGCTGGACAAGGTCGTCGGCCGCGAGGTCGAAACGGAGCGCGTCGTGCAGATCCTTAACCGCCGCCAGAAGAACAATCCCTGCCTCATCGGTGAGCCGGGCGTCGGCAAGACGGCCATCGCCGAGGGTCTGGCACAGCGCATCGTTGCGGGCGATGTTCCGTTCAAGCTGCGCGACAAAGAGGTCTATCTGCTCGACCTGACGTCGCTCGTCGCCGGAACGCAGTTCCGTGGCCAGTTTGAGAGCCGCATGAAGAGCCTCATCGCCGAGATTAAGGCCTGCGGCAACATCATTCTTGTCATCGATGAGGTTCACAACCTTGTCGGCGCGGGCGATGCCGAAGGCTCCATGAACGCCGCCAATATTCTGAAGCCTGCGCTGTCGCGCGGCGAAATTCAGGTCATCGGCGCAACGACGTTTGCCGAATACCGCAAATACATCGAAAAGGACTCCGCGCTCGAGCGCCGCTTCCAGCCCGTCACAGTCAATGAGCCGTCGCTGGAGGAGGCCGTCGCCATCCTGCGCGGCGTGGCGCATTACTACGAAGTGTTCCACGGCGTGACCATCCCGCCCGAAATGGCGCGGCAGGCCGTCGTGCTCTCCGAGCGCTATATCACGGACCGCTTCCTGCCGGACAAGGCCATCGACCTGCTTGATGAGGCTTGCTCCGATCTGAACCTGCACAGCAAGGAGATCTCCGATCTGGCCGAAAAGCGCAAGGAGCGCGACGACTACCAGCTTGAGATCAAGATGCTGACGGAGGACACGGAACAGCAGGACAATTTCGAGCGTCTGGCCAAGCTGCGCAGCAACGTCTGCCGCCTCGACGCCGAGATCGCCGAGCTGGAGGCGAAGCCCGCGCCCGTCCTGACCATGGAGAACCTTGCGCGCATCATCGAGCTTTGGACGAAAATTCCCGCCAGTAAAATTCGCGCGCAGGAATATGCCCAGCTGCGTGAGCTCGAGGACCGGCTGAAGCAGCACATCATCGGGCAGGACGAGGCCGTCCATGCCGTTGCCGCCGCCATCCGCCGCAACCGCGTCGGCATCGCCGTGAAGAAGCACCCCGTTTCGTTCATCTTTGTCGGCTCGACCGGTGTCGGCAAGACGGAGCTGGTCAAGTGCCTCGCAAACGAGCTGTTCGACTCCGTCGATTCGCTCATCCGGCTGGATATGTCGGAATACATGGAGCGCCACTCCGTCTCGAAGCTCATCGGCTCGCCCCCCGGCTATGTCGGCTATGACGAGGCGGGCCAGCTGACGGAAAAGATCCGCCGCAAGCCCTATTCCGTCATTCTGTTCGACGAGCTGGAAAAGGCTCACCCGGACGTGCTGAATATTCTGCTTCAAATTCTGGATGACGGCCGCATCACCGATTCGCAGGGCCGCGTTGTGAATTTTGAAAACACCGTCATCGTTATGACGTCCAATGCGGGCTCCGACCGGCAGGGCGGCTCCGTCGGCTTCGGCCGCACGGCGACCGAGCAGGGACGCGACAAGGCCATGAAGGCCCTGTCCGAATTCCTGCGCCCGGAATTTCTCAACCGCGTCGACGAGATCATCTGCTTCAACCGCCTCTCGGAGGAGAACTTCCGCGGCATCGCCGCCATCATGCTCGGTGAGCTGAAAACTGCCCTTGAAGAGCACGGCGTGGCGCTCCGTTGGGATGAGAGCGTCATCGACTACCTCGTACAGAAGTCCTATACTCTGACCTACGGCGCGCGCAACCTGCGCCGCACCATCCAGAAGGACATCGAGGACGTCGTCGCCGAAAAGCTCATCGACAGCTATGAGAACCCCATCACGGCGATCGGCCTGCAGGCGCAGGGCGGAAAGCTGGAGCTGTCCTGCCTGTAAGCCGCAGAAAGAGAGAACACGATGATCCGCGCAGTTTTTTTTGATATCGACGGCACGCTGGTCTCGCTGAAGACCAAGCGCTGCCCGGATTCCACAAAGGCGGCCATCCGCGCCCTGCGAGAGAAGGGCATCCGCGTCTATGTGGCCTCCGGCCGCTCCCGCTTCGAGCTGGAGGAGCAGGAGATGCTCCGCGGCATGACGTTTGACGGCTATCTGACCAACAACGGCCAGATCGTCTATGACGGCAGCTGGAACCTGCTGCGCACGGTGGCAATGGTTCCGGACGAGGTCCGCGTCCTTGTAGACTACTGTGACGAGCGTTCGCTCCCGCTGTGGCTCGTCAGTGAGCAGCGCTCGCGCTTCAATTACCATTTCAACGACCGCGTGCCGGTCGTTATGGCAGAGATCCATACGGAGATCCCGGAGCGCTGCGACCTGCATACCATGCTGCAGGAGCCGGTCGTCAAGGCCGTCATGTTCCTGACGGCGCAGGAGGTTCGCGAAGGCCCGCTGTCGTTCATGCCGCATGCGCGCTCGACGCAGTGGTTCATCCATGGGCAGGATATCATCCCTGCCGAGGGCGGCAAGCTGCCTGCGATGCGCTTCATAGCTGAGGCGAACGGTTGGACACCGGATGAGCTGATGGCCTTCGGCGATTCCGAAAACGACAATGAAATGCTCCGCTATGCGGGTACTGGCGTTGCCATGGGCAATGCGCTCGAGGAGACGAAGGCCGCCTCTGACTATGTCACGGACGACTGCGACGACGAGGGCGTGGCCCATGCGCTGGCACATTTCGCGCTGATCTGAGAGAATCGACCATGATGCACCGGAGCATCTCAGCATATGCGGTGTATAACGGCCTCGCAGAGTTCGCCGCCCGCAGGCGGCGAATCAATTGAAATCATTTTCTCCGGCGGCGTGTACGTCGGAGAAAATACAGCTCAGTCCGCCAGTGTGCGGATCGCCCGCCGGAGGCGGGCGATCGTGCGCGCACCGGACTGCAATCCTTTGCCGGAAAATCGAATGATTTTCCGGCAGGCAAAAAAAATGAC
>ERZ838577.3742-NODE-3742-length-13876-cov-3.693727_pt1 | contig 13876 bp, 10 predicted proteins | sample MGYA00519682_ERZ838577 | MGnify/ENA primary metagenome ERZ838577 (study PRJEB31850, sample SAMEA3708838) | human gut metagenome | biome: human gut; feature: human-associated habitat; material: faeces | place: China | collected 2014 ...
GAAAACTATGATAGAGAATTTTCTGGCAGCTGTGAGGGGATTCTCAGAGCAGGCATGCACAGTATAAAACGTGAGCGTGCAGACAGGATTTTAACTGACTTAGAAAGGAGCACAAACATGATTAGAGAAAGTATTATTAAACTGTCCCAAAAACAGGACTTAACTTATGGAGAAGCAGAAGAGGTTATGGATGAGATCATGAGCGGCAAGGCTACCCCGGTACAGATGTCCGCTTATCTCACAGCCCTTGCGCTAAAAGGAGAAACTATTGATGAAATCACTGCTTCCGCAGCTGGTATGAGAGCCCATTGCATCAAACTGCTTCATGACATGGATGTGTTGGAAATCGTTGGTACCGGCGGCGACGGATCTAATTCCTTTAATATTTCCACAACAGCCTCCCTCGTGATCGCAGCTGGCGGTGTGCCGGTAGCAAAGCATGGAAACCGCGCTGCGTCTTCAAAATCCGGAGCTGCAGATGTGCTGGAAGCTCTGGGCGTTAAGATCACAATTCCACCGGAAAAAAGCCAGGAACTTCTGGAAAAAATCGGAATCTGCTTCCTGTTTGCACAGAACTATCACATTGCAATGAAGTATGTGGCTCCAATCCGTAAAGAGCTGGGAATCCGTACTGTATTTAATATTCTTGGACCGTTAAGCAACCCGGCTGGCGCCAATATGGAGCTGATGGGTGTTTATGATGAAGCCCTTGTTGAGCCTCTTGCGCAGGTCATGGCAAATCTTGGAGTAACAAGAGGAATGGTTGTCTTCGGACAGGACAGTCTGGATGAAATTTCCATGAGTGCACCGACTTCTGTATGCGAGATCAAAGATGGCAAATTTACATCCTATGTACTCACTCCGGAGCAGTTTGGTTATGAGCGCTGCACAAAAGAGGAGCTTCAGGGAGGAACCCCGCAGGAGAACGCCGAAATCACAAAAGCAATTCTGGAAGGCAAAGAGACAGGTGCGAAACGTCATGCAGTTTGTCTGAATGCTGGTGCCGCACTTTATATTGCAGGCAAAGCAGCTTCCATTGAAGCAGGTGTGAAGATGGCAGAGCAGCTGATCGACAGCGGGGCTGCACTGAAGAAACTGGAAGAATTTATACAAAAGAGTAATCAGGAGTGAAAAATAAACACAAATAATAACAAAAATAACAATAATCACATCACAAAACAAAATAGCACTGAAAAAAATAACAATATAACTCATTTGGATAAAGATGACGACAAGAGAGAATGACATCACAGAGAGTTTTACAGGAGATAGAATGAGTATTTTAAACGAGATAGCAGCGCGCACAAAAGAGCGTATTGCGGAGGAAAAATTTAAATTCCCATTAAGGGAACTTATCTCACAGCAGAATTCCGATCTGGCGAAACATGCCGAGGAAAAAATCTCTTTTCTGGAGGCATTAAAAAAGCCGGGAATGTCTTACATCTGTGAAGTAAAAAAAGCATCTCCTTCAAAAGGATTGATCGCACCAGATTTTCCTTATCTGGACATTGCAAAGGAATATGAGCAGGCCGGTGCTTCTGCAATCTCCTGTCTCACAGAGCCCTTTTATTTCCAGGGCGCAGACAGGTATTTGCAGGAAATTTCCCAGGCAGTGAATATTCCGGTGCTTCGAAAGGATTTTACAGTAGATGAGTACATGCTCTACCAGGCAAAAGCATTTGGGGCTTCCGCTGTACTTCTGATTTGTGCGATTCTTGATAACAGCCAGTTAAAAGCCTTTGGGGAACTGGCACAGGAGCTGGGGCTGGATGCTCTGGTAGAAGCTCATGATCAGTGGGAAGTGGACCGTGCTTTGAATCTTGGAGCAAAAATCGTGGGAGTGAACAACCGGAATCTCCATGATTTTACCGTTGATATGGGAAACAGTATCAGACTGCGGAACATGGCACCGGCTGATACGGTGTTTGTTTCCGAAAGTGGTATTAAGACAGCGGAGGATATCCGTATATTATATGAAAACAAAGTAGATGCAGTCCTGATCGGGGAGACCTTAATGCGCAGCCCTGACAAAAAAGCGGCACTTGGGGCATTAAATGCAGGGATTGTCTGAGCTGATCCATGGTGATAAGTGATATTCCATGCACGCTCTGGCAATCTAAGATGTACAATGTGCTGATAAAATAGTTGGAAAATAAAAAATTAAAGAAAAGGAATGAAACAGTATGGCAAAATTAAAAATTTGCGGTCTGACCTGCAAAGAGGATATTGAAGCCGTAAATGGAGCAAAACCGGATTTTGCGGGATTCATAATTGAAGTTCCAGGAAGAAGACGAAGCCTTACGGCAGAACAGGTCAAAGTCCTGGTTAAGGGACTGGACAAGGAAATCCTTTCCGTAGGTGTATTCGTAAACGCTGCCCCGGAACTCCCCATTTCCTTATTAAGAGATGGCACCCTATGGGCTGCCCAGCTTCACGGGGATGAAGACGAAGACTACATCGAAAAAATCCAGAATATGACTGGAAAGCCTGTCATCAAGGCCTTTTCCATAAAAACACCCGAAGATGTACGGCGGGCCCTTCGAAGCCCTGCCGACTACATCCTCTTAGACCAGGGCGCAGGAGGAACCGGCGAACCTTTCGACTGGACCCTGGTTCCCCCAGTCCGTCGCCCATTCTTCCTTGCCGGAGGAATCGGTCCCGAAAACCTCCGCAGCGCCATCGGAACCTTACACCCATGGGCTGTAGACCTGAGCAGCAGCCTGGAAACCGATGGAAGAAAAGACCGGGCGAAAATCCAGCAGATTGCCCGTATGCTGAAGCAGATTAATACACTGGAAGCATACAGAAAAGAGCGAGAAGCAGATTTAGAGTGAAGAGTGAAGAAAGTAATTCATATACAAAACAGCGAAGCGAAAGGAAACAACGCTATGTCAAACGGAAGATTTGGAATCCACGGCGGCCAGTATATCCCCGAAACCCTGATGAACGCAGTGATCGAACTGGAAGAAGCCTACAACCACTATAAAGACGACCCGGAATTCAACCGGGAGCTTACAGAACTTTTAAATGAATATGCAGGAAGACCATCCCGCCTCTACTACGCAGCTCACATGACCGAAGACCTTGGCGGCGCAAAGGTTTATCTAAAAAGAGAAGACTTAAACCACACCGGCGCCCACAAGATCAACAATGTCTTAGGTCAGGTGCTTCTTGCAAAAAAAATGGGCAAAACCCGTGTCATCGCGGAAACCGGAGCCGGACAGCACGGTGTAGCCACAGCCACAGCAGCAGCTCTTATGGGAATGGAATGCGAGGTATTCATGGGAAAAGAAGACACCGAGCGCCAGGCATTAAATGTATATAAGATGCGTCTCCTTGGAGCAAAAGTTCATCCTGTAACCTCCGGAACTGCCACCCTGAAAGATGCCGTATCCGAGACCATGCGTGAATGGACCAACCGTATAGCAGATACCCATTATGTACTGGGCTCCGTTATGGGCCCTCACCCTTTCCCAACCATTGTCCGCGATTTCCAGGCAGTTATCTCCAAAGAAATCAAAGAACAGATGCTGGAAAAAGAAGGCAGGCTTCCAGATGCAGTCCTTGCCTGTGTAGGCGGCGGCTCCAATGCCATCGGAACCTTTTACCACTTTATTGAAGACAAAGATGTACAGCTGATCGGCTGCGAGGCAGCAGGCCGCGGCGTAAATACTGCAGAGACCGCAGCCACCATTGCCACTGGCAGACTTGGAATCTTCCATGGAATGAAATCCTATTTCTGCCAGGACGAGTACGGTCAGATCGCGCCGGTTTACTCTATTTCCGCAGGACTGGATTATCCGGGAATCGGACCGGAGCATGCCCACCTTTACGACACTGGCCGTGCCCAGTATGTACCTGTAACAGATGAAGAAGCAGTAGAAGCCTTTGAATATCTTTCCAAAACAGAAGGAATCATTCCTGCCATTGAAAGCGCCCACGCTGTTGCCTATGCAAGAAAAATCGTGCCGCAGATGGGCAAGGATCAGTGCGTAGTCATTACCATTTCCGGCAGGGGTGACAAAGACTGTGCAGCAATCGCAAGATACAGAGGGGAGGATATCCATGAGTAACCGAATTTCAGAAGCATTTGCAAAAGGAAAAGCATTTATCCCATTTATCACCTGCGGAGATCCATCTCTGGAGATCACCGAGCAGCTTGTCTATGCAATGGAGGAAGCAGGTGCAGACCTTATTGAGCTTGGAATCCCGTTTTCCGACCCGACAGCAGAAGGTCCTGTGATCCAGGAAGCCAATGTGCGTGCACTGAGCGGCGGAGTAACCACAGACAAGATCTTTGACATGGTGGTAAAAATCCGTAAAAAAACCAGTATCCCAATGGTATTTATGACTTACGCAAACGTTGTTTTTTCCTATGGAACAGAGCGTTTCATCAGGAAAGCAGCAGAAATCGGAATGGATGGACTGATTCTTCCTGATGTACCTTTTGAGGAAAAAGAGGAGTTCGATGTGGTCTGCAAACAGTATGGTCTGGAGCTGATTTCCCTGATCGCCCCCACATCCCACGACCGGATCACCCGGATTGCAAAAGAGGCAAATGGCTTCGTATACTGCGTTTCCTCCCTTGGCGTAACCGGAACCAGAACCCAGATCACCACCGATATCGGAGCGATGGTGAAGCTGGTAAAAGCTGCAAAGGACATTCCCTGTGCAGTAGGCTTCGGCATCTCCACCCCGGAGCAGGCAAAGAAAATGGCTGCCCAGTCCGACGGTGCGATTGTAGGCTCCGCCATTGTGAAAATTTGTGCCGCACATGGAGAAAACTGCGTCCCATATGTAAAGGATTATGTAAAGTCTATGAAAGACGCTGTGCGTGAGGCTTAAGCAGGAAGAATATAAAAAATGGAAAAGAAATGCTTCAGTTTTTCCAAAAATAAGCAGAACAGACCAAAAAAATTTAGCTTGTTTTAATTCTAAAAAGACTATAAAAGAGGGCAAAAGCGTTGACATTTTGCCCTCTTTTTTTTATAGTATCATATGTGAATTAATTTTATGTGTAAAATAAATGGTAATGAAAAAGAGGAATGAAGTTGGAGAAAAAACTGGTATTTATTTTTAATCCCAAAGCAGGGAAGGGCAAGATCAAGACATCTCTGATGGATATAGTAGATATCTTTAATAAAGGCGGTTATGAGGTGATCATCCGCGCAACTCAGGCCCCGAAGGATGCCTATGAACAGGTGAAGAAATATGCAGACAAGGTGGATCTGATCGTCTGCAGCGGCGGTGACGGCACGCTGGATGAAGTGGTTACAGGAATTACCGAGATGGGAAGCAAGGTTCCGGTCGGATACATACCGGCAGGAAGCACCAATGACTTTGCCAACAGCCTTTTTATGCCGAAAAATATGCTGGATGCGGCATCTATGATCATGAAGGAAGAGATTTACAGATGCGACGTAGGCAGATTTAACAGCCAGACTTTTGCCTATGTAGCTGCTTTTGGTCTTTTTACAGATGTGTCTTATGAGACAAGTCAGGATCTGAAGAACATTCTGGGCCATCTTGCTTATGTCCTGGAAGGTGCCAAGAGACTTCTGGATATCAAGGCTTACCATATGAAAGTGACAACAGAGAATGGTGTGATCGAAGATAATTTTATCTACGGCATGGTCACCAATTCCAGATCTGTGGGCGGATTTAAGAACCTGACCAAGGATGTGGATATGAACGACGGCCTTTTTGAGGTCACTTTGATTGTACAGCCTAAGAACCCGCTGGAAATGCAGGAGATTGTCCGGAATCTTCTCAACATGGAGGATAATTCTGACCTGATCTATTCTTTCAAGGCCCGGAAGCTTACAGTTGAAGCAGAGGAAGAAGTAGCATGGACGTTGGACGGAGAATACGGCGGAAGCCCAAGGCTGGTAGAGATTGAGAATCTGCAGCAGGCGCTGAACCTTTGCCTGAAGAGCGACAAGTAAACAGGGTGAGACCGGCTGGTATCACCAGAGAGAATTTTTGCGCGTTTTTTGCCTTGCACCTGTGAAAGCATTGAGTGCTTACATGTGAAAAAATAAGAACCAGTAATGTGTGATGAATCGTTGTTTATGGAGAGAAGGTACCGCAGATAAATGGCAGCCTGGGGAAATAAGCAGCGAGATGAACGAGAGGAGAGGAACAATGGGAGATTATGTTAATGTGAAGGAATTATTCGGATGTGATGTATTCAATGATTCCGTCATGCAGGACCGTCTGCCGAAGAAGGTTTACAAAGAGCTGAAGAAAACCATTGAAGAGGGCAAGGAGCTTTCCATGGAGGTTGCAGATGTGGTTGCCCACGAGATGAAGGAATGGGCCATCGAGAAGGGTGCCACTCATTATAGTCACTGGTTTCAGCCCCTTACAGGCGTAACTGCAGAGAAGCACGATGCATTTATCACCGCACCTATGGAGAATGGAAAAGTCCTTCAGAGCTTTTCTGGTAAAGAGCTGATCAAGGGAGAGCCGGATGCATCTTCTTTTCCATCTGGCGGACTTCGTGCCACCTTTGAGGCAAGAGGCTATACAACATGGGATTGTACCTCACCGGCTTTTGTAAGACATGATGCAGCAGGCGGAACCTTATGCATTCCTACCGCTTTCTGTTCCTATACAGGAGAAGCGCTGGATCAGAAGACACCGCTTCTTCGTTCTATGGAAGCCATCAATACACAGGCATTAAGACTTCTCAGACTTTTCGGAAATACGACCTCCAAACGGGTGACACCATCTGTTGGTGCAGAGCAGGAGTATTTCCTTGTTGATAAAGAGAAATATATGCAGAGAAAGGATCTGGTTTACACCGGACGCACTCTTTTCGGAGCCATGCCTCCGAAAGGACAGGAGATGGATGACCATTATTTCGGAACCATCCGTCAGAGAGTTTCCGCATATATGAAAGAAGTAAATGAAGAGTGCTGGAAGCTGGGAGTTACAGCCAAGACCCAGCACAATGAGGTTGCACCGGCACAGCATGAGCTTGCGCCGATCTATGCACCTGTTAATATTGCAGCAGATCACAACCAGATCATGATGCGTATCCTGAAAAAGGTGGCAAGTCGTCACGGCATGCGCTGTCTGCTTCACGAGAAACCTTTTGCAGGCTTGAATGGTTCCGGTAAGCACAATAACTGGTCTCTGACTACTGATGACGGAATCAATCTTCTGGAGCCGGGTAAGACACCACATGAGAACATTCAGTTCCTTCTGGTTCTGACCTGTATCCTGAAAGCAGTTGACAAGCATGCAGATCTTCTTCGTGAGTCCGCTGCAGATGTTGGAAATGACAAGCGCCTTGGCGGTCATGAGGCTCCGCCAGCTGTTATTTCGGTTTTCCTTGGAGAGCAGCTTGAGGATGTGCTGGAGCAGCTGATCAGCACTGGTACTGCTACAAGAAGTAAGACCGGGGAGAAAATGGATACAGGCGTTAAGACGCTTCCGGATTTCATGAAGGATGCTACAGACCGTAACCGTACTTCACCCTTTGCTTTTACCGGCAATAAATTCGAGTTCCGTATGGTTGGTTCCAAGGATTCCATTTCCGCATGCAATGTGGTGCTGAATACCATTACTGCTGAGGCGTTTAAGGAAGCCTGCGATGTTCTGGAGAGCGCAGAAGACTTTGATCTGGCAGTCCATGATCTGATCAAGGAATATGCTACCAAGCATCAGAGAATCGTATTTAACGGCAATGGCTACGCTCCTGAATGGGAAAAAGAGGCACGCCGCCGCGGACTTCCTGTTCTGCCATCTATGGTAGATGCCATTCCGGCACTTACTACAGATAAGGCTGTAGAACTGTTCGGAGAATTTGGAGTATTTACAAAGACTGAGCTGGAGTCCAGAGCGGAGATCCAGTATGAGATTTATGCGAAAGCAATTAACATCGAAGCGAAAACCATGGTGGACATGGCAACCAAGCAGATCATTCCGGCAGTTATCAAGTATACAACTGTACTGGCAGAGTCCATCAATCAGGTGAAGGCAGTTGGACCAATTGACGTGAGCGTTCAGATGGATCTTCTGAAGAAAGCAAGCAAGCTTCTGAAAGAAGTGAACAGTACCATGAATAAGCTGAGCAAGCTGGTAGATCAGATCGAGACGCATCCGGAAGGACGTGACAGGGCAGTGTTCTGCAGAGAGAAACTGGTTCCGGCAATGGAGAAATTAAGAGAGCCGGTTGACGAACTGGAAATGTTAGTGGATAAAGATATGTGGCCGATGCCATCTTATGGAGATCTGGTGTTTGAGCCGTAAAGTGATCAGGAGGACTGCAGCCGCAGTCCTCTTTTCTATTAAAGAGGTAAAGTGAAAGCAGGAAAAAGATGAGTGAATTTGATTTTTTAGAGGAACAAGGCGTCAGTGCGGCGCTTATTAAGGCGGCGGAAGAGTTTCGACAGGAATATGGTGTTTCAGAGGAAGCGAAGCACAGACGGATAAAGCCGGCGCTGCCATTTTATGGGAAGGAAACATTGGAGATGGCCATGGCAGCGGTGCTGGAGCAGGAGAATCTGCTTCTGGCAGGACCGAAGGCTACGGGAAAGAATGTGCTGGCAGAGAATTTGGCATATATTTTCGGGAGACCGGTGTATAACGTGTCCTTTCATGTGAATACAAACAGCGGTGACCTGATTGGAACAGATACTTTCGTGGATAATCAGGTGAAGCTGCGTAAGGGAAGCATTTACCAGTGTGCTGAGGAAGGCGGATTCGGTATTCTGGATGAGATCAATATGGCGAAGAATGATGCGGTTTCTGTACTTCACGCCACATTGGATTACCGCCGGTCTATTGATGTGCCAGGATATGACAAAATAGACCTTCACCCGGCGGCAAGATTTATTGGAACCATGAATTACGGGTATGCCGGAACAAAGGAGCTGAATGAGGCTCTGGTTTCCCGTTTCCTGGTGATCGACATGCCGGCGCAGAATGAGGAAACGCTTGGTTTTATTTTCAACAGGATGTTCCCGGATGCAAAGAAAGAGGTTGTGGAGCAGTTTATAGGAGTATTTCTGGATCTGCAGCAGAAATCCATGAACAGTGAGATTTCCACAAAGCCGCTGGATCTTCGCGGCCTGCTTGCTGCCATGAAGATCGTGCGTACCGGGCTTTCCCCATGGCAGGCGGTACGCATGGGCATTGTGAATAAAACATTTGATGTGTTTGAGAAGGAAATCGTGGAGGATGTGGTGAGAACCAGGATTCCACAGGGCTGGACACGGGAAGATGTTTATGGAGAATAAAGAAAACGAATCTTTAAAAATTTCTGCCAAATTGGTTGATCTTGAAGATGCAGAGGAATTTTTGAAGAAATCAGCTATTGGGAAAGAAAAAATTAAAATTGCAGCTGGGGATAAGAAATCAGAAAAAGTTTCAATGGAAGTACCTGTAGCGGAGAAAAGCGAAAATTTTCAGGCAAGAGAGGATAACTGTGAAGAACTGAATCTCCAGGATTATCAATTAGAGCTGGAAAACCGTATCCGAAATCTGCTCTGGACTATCAGCGGGGACTACACCCAGCAGATGAAGCCGGATGTTTCCCTGTTCCTCAGGTCAAAGGATATTGCATTGTATGATGGAATTAAGCAGGGCGCATTGGCGAAATTCTTTGATAAAGATTTTCTGGGAATGTATCTGGTGAAAAAAATCTTCATGGGCGCGGATGAAGCTGCGCTTACCTTTGTTTCGCAGCTCTGTATTGAAGAAGCCATCGGAGAACGGATTTGTGAACAGCGCCCTGGGATCTGGGAGATGCAGAGGAAAGCCTGCGAGGACATACTGGATCAGGAATATGAGACTATGCCGTCGGCAGCAGATAAGCTGGGCTATCTGAGAGTGAATCTGCTGAGAAGGCGGATTGACAGAGGGGAAAATGCGGATGCATCAAACAAAACTATAACAAATATAACGGAAAAAGAACAAAAAGATAGAAAACATAAAGGAATCTATCACTATATTGATCTGATTTCCAGTGCAGCAGAGACTGCGGATACAATGTCTTTAATCCGCATTATAGACACTGTATACAATGAAGTCGCTGACCCCGATTTTTCCAAAAAGGCAACCCTTGAGCAGGTGCTTGCTGTCACTATGGAGGATCTGACGGAGTTCGACTGGCATGACTATCTTTCCGAAGAAATGTATGAGGACGCACTGGAAAGCTATATGGAGCAGCTTACCTCCAATGTGGCGGGTATGGAGAATGTGGATGTCACCCGGGAGATGGAAGAGGAAAGGCAGTCGAAACAGAAAATTACAGTTTTGCCTCCGGAGGCTTTGGAAAAAGCCCACACCTATGTAGAACTGAATTTTGGAAAAACTTATCTGAGCGAGCTGGAAGAAAAGCGGATGAACCAGCTGATGTGCCGTGACATCCACAGCGACTGCAGCCTGTACTTTACTGAGGGAATTCTGAAAAGTCCGGTAAAACGAAATTACCAGTATGAATATGCAAAAAGGTTGAAAAATAAGAATATCTGGCTTTATCATGACAAACACCGCATTGTGAAGCGGAATATCTCCCTTCTCACAGAAATGCTGAAAAAGTCACTGGTCATCAAAAGTGAAAATCAGGAGATTCTTTCAGACAGAGGAATGATTGTTCCATCAAGGCTGTGGAGGCTTGGAAGAAGCAGTGATGCACAGGTTTTTAAGCGGGAATTGAAAGGAGATTCTTCTGATTTTGTGGTAGATGTGCTGATTGATGCCAGTGGTTCCCAGATGAGCCGCCAGGGAGAGGTAGCACTGCAGGCCTACATTATCAGCGAGGCACTTAGCAATGCAGAGCTGCCCCACAGAGTGATGAGCTACTGCACTTTCTGGGATTATACCATTCTCCACCGCTTCAGAGAATATGACGACCCAAGAAGTGCAAATGAAAATATATTTAACTATGTAACATCATCCAACAACCGTGACGGACTTGCCATCCGGGCAGCAGGATATGGTCTGCTGAACCGGGAGGAAGAGAAAAAGATTCTGATCATTCTCAGTGATGGACGTCCTTACGATGTTATTGTCAATCGTCCCAATGCAAAAAATCCGGCACCGTATCATGGGAAGTACGCAATTACCGACACTGCAGCCCAGATCCGTAAGCTGCGCAGCCAGGGAGTGAGCGTGCTGGGTGTTTTCGCCGGGGAAGAGAAAGATCTGGCGACGGAGAAGAAGATTTTTGGAAAGGATTTTGCATATATCCGAAATATTACCGGATTTTCCAAAATCGTTGGAAGATATCTTACAAAGCAATTGGAGGATGATGAATAAGAAAGCAGAATACGGAGGTAACGCCATGTTCCAAAATAACAAAAAAGCTGCCTTCCTGGACTACCTGATGATCATTGTGGGTACAGCCCTTATGGCAACTGCCATAAACAGTGTTTTCGATATGTCCGGTATGGTAACCGGAGGCTTTTCCGGTATTGCGATCCTGGTAAAAGAGTGGACGGAGGGAGTCGTGCCGGGAGGCATCCCACTGTGGATCACGAACTTAAGTCTGAATATCCCGCTGTTTCTGATCGGAATGAAGCTCAGTGGATTCCAGTTTGTGAAAAGGGCACTGGTGGGAGAAATCTGCCTGTCATTCTGGCTGGCGGTTCTTCCGGCATTTGATATTGCAGGAAATGATCTTTTGCTGGCAGCCGTTTATGGTGGTGTAATCCAGGGGATTGGAATCGGACTTGTGTTTCTGGGAAGAGGAACTACCGGGGGCACAGACATGATGGCGGCACTGCTGCAGCGGAAGCTCCGCCATTACTCCATTGCCCAGATCATGCAGTTTATTGACGGAGCCATTGTACTTGTAGGTATGTATGTGTTCGGCGTGCAGAAAGCACTTTATGCCATCATCGCCGTTTATCTTGTAACAAAGGTATCTGACAGCTTGATCGAAGGTCTGAAATTTTCCAAACAGGCGTATATCATTACCAGCAAGCCTGATGAGATTTCCAGAGAAATCATGGACAAACTGGATCGCGGCGTGACCGGAGTCCACGGAAAGGGAATGTACTCCGGCCAGGACAAGCTGCTTCTTTACTGCGTTGTGGGACGCAAGGAGATCGTGGCATTGAAAGAGCTGGTAGACCATATTGACCCGGATGCTTTTGTGATCGTGTCTGACGTGCGTGAAGTCCATGGTGAGGGATTTATTGAACGTAAGTAAAAAGAAAAACTTTACCAAAGCCTTCTGCGCACCGCAAAAAAAGGGGAAAATAGTGCTTGAAATTGGAGTGATATAGAAAAAGTTAAAAAAATTTGCTGGAAATTTGTAAATTTTTTCTACTTTCCTCTTCCTTTTTTGGTGATTTTGTATTAAAATAGGTTCATGAATTTTTGGAATCAGTAGATTTTCCTAAGACTGTCTGAGGTTTTGTGCAATATTACAGATTTGAGACCGCGAATTTTGGCACTAATGGACAGCGATTCATGCCGGTTATACCGGCGAACATATAATGTTACTGCTCTCTTTGACAATGTTTTCACTATCTTGGAATACATTGACAGCTGTGAGACCAGTAGCCCTATAATTTACAAGAAGGGACGGAAGGGTAATGATATCAAATCAGGTACTGCAGAATACACTTGAGGGGCTCAGGGAGATATCCAGGACGGAGTTTTGCATTATTGACACAGATGGCAAGACACTGGCGTCCACCTACAGTGAATTTGAGATTCAGCCACAGGATATTCAGGCATTTGTGGAATCCCAGGCTGCCAGCCAGCTTGTGAAAGGTTATCAGTATTTCAAGGTCTGTGATGATTACCAGCTGGAATACATTCTGGTCGCCCACGGAGAAGATGAAGACACTTATATGGTAGGAAAGCTTGCCGCTTTCCAGATCCAGAGCCTGATCGTTGCATATAAGGAGCGTTTTGACAAGGACAGCTTCATTAAGAACCTGCTGCTTGATAACCTGCTTCTGGTAGATATTTATAATCGTGCGAAGAAGCTTCATATTGATGCGGATGTTCGACGGGTGGTTATGATCCTGGAGCTTGAGCAGGAGAGAGAGCACAGCTCCATGGAGAGCGTGAAGAGTCTGTTCGGAGGCAAGAGCAAGGACTTTATCACAGCTGTTGATGAGAAGAGTATTATCATTGTCAAGGAACTTGAGGAGAATGAAGGATACGAGGAGATGGACAAGCTTGCCCAGACCATCCTTGATACCTTAGGCCTTGAGAAAGAGAATAATACACATATTGCATACGGAACTATCGTAAGCGAGCTGAAGGAAGTTTCCCGTTCCTACAAGGAAGCCAGAATGGCTCTTGATGTAGGCAAGATTTTCTCACCTGAGAAGGATGTTATTGCTTACAGCTCTCTTGGAATTGGCCGTCTGATCTATCAGCTTCCGATCCCGCTGTGCAAGATGTTTATTAAGGAGATTTTCGGCGGCAAGTCCCCGGATGATTTCGACGAGGAGACTCTGGTCACCATCGACAAGTTCTTTGAGAACAGCCTGAATGTGTCCGAGACCTCCAGACAGCTTTACATTCACCGTAATACTCTGGTTTATCGTCTGGACAAGCTTCAGAAGAGCACCGGACTTGACCTTCGTGTATTCGAGGATGCGATCACATTCAAGATTGCGCTGATGGTTGTAAGATACATGAAGTATATGGAGACTCTGGAGTATTAATTTTCATATCTGTAATTTCTGTGCCTGCTGCATTTGTTTGTGGCAGGCATATTTTATCTCTTGTGATTTATCAGTATGAGAACTCTGAACGTGGTATTTGGAAATATTTCTGGATCTGCTTTGTGTTTCCTTTGTGAAATCTATTGCGTTCTTAGTTTTCTCTGTTATAATAAAGTACTGCCTGAAAATGAAGCTGGAAAGATGGCATGTTTGAGATTCAGGCAAAAGCAATT
>ERZ838577.3755-NODE-3755-length-13839-cov-3.684562_pt1 | contig 13839 bp, 10 predicted proteins | sample MGYA00519682_ERZ838577 | MGnify/ENA primary metagenome ERZ838577 (study PRJEB31850, sample SAMEA3708838) | human gut metagenome | biome: human gut; feature: human-associated habitat; material: faeces | place: China | collected 2014 ...
ATTTCCGTCTTTATTTCGGGGGACAATGTATCTCCTTGATCGGGACGTGGATGCAGCAGATCGCGATGAGTTGGCTGGTGTACCGGTTGACGGGTTCGGTGTTCTTGTTGGCAACGGTCACTTTCATGGCGCAGATCCCGATTCTCGTGGCGACTCCCTGGATGAGTGTTTTTGTCGATCGGTTCGATCGGCGTAATTTGTTGATTTTGACTCAGTCGATGTCGATGGTACAGGCGTTGTTGATGGCTGTGCTCACGTTGACGGGGCTTATCGAGGTGTGGCATATCATGGCACTGAGTTTGTTGATCGGTTTGATCAACGCGTTGGACAATCCTACCCGGCAATCTTTTTACCCGAGTCTGGTTCCTAAAGATAAATTGAGTAACGCGATTGCGTTGAATTCTGCCGTGATCAACGGGTCGCGATTGATCGGTCCCGCGGTGGGAGGGGTGTTGATCGGGATGTTGGGAGAAGGAATATGTTTCCTGTTGAACGGGATTAGTTATGTTGCCGTGATCGCGGCGTTGCTGATGATGCGCTTGACACCGGGAAAGGTGAGGACGGTGAAGCAGAACGTGTGGGAGGATATGCGGGAGGGCTTCCAGTACGTGGCTGGGAATATGCCAATCCGCACGTTGTTACTTTTGATGAGTGCGATCAGTTTTTTCGGTTTACCTTTGATGACTTTTATCCCGGCTTACGTGAAGACCATATTGGAGGGGGAGAGCGAGTTATTGGGATTGCTGCTTTCTTGTATCGGGGTCGGGTCTTTTTCTGCCGCCTTGTACCTGGCGGCCCGGAAGAGCGTGTTGGGGTTGGGGAAGGTGGTGATGCTTTCCGGGGTGTTGTTGGGCGTGGGGTTGTCGGTCATGTCGTTTGTCACGATTCCTTGGGTGGCCGCCGTGTTGTGTCTTCCTGTCGGGTTCACGATTATAGCGACCGTGGCTTCCATTAACACGTTGTTACAGACGCTTTCCGGGGAGGATAAGCGGGGCCGGGTGATGGGATACATGGCGATGGCTTTCACGGGAATGGCTCCCGTGGGAAGTATTATTCTGGGGGCGGTGGAGAAATTCGTGGGGTTGCAGATGATTATTCTGTTGTCGGGAGTTTGTTGTTTTATCTCCTCCCTGATCTTCGAACATTATCGTCCCGTGGTACGTAAATATGCCCGTCCCGTGTATATAGAAAAAGGAATCATTAAAGAGATTGCTATGGGGATAGATTCGACGGAGGAACAACAATTCTGATTTATTCTACTTTGCAGGTGGTGTAAAAATTATATCTTTGTAGAAATTACCCCGACGATTTATGGATGAAAATGACGTATTGCTGGTAAAACAATTGAAAGACAGGAAAGAAGAGGCTTTCGTTTCCCTGTTCGGGCAATACTATAATTCCTTGTATCGTTTTGCTGCCAATTATTTGTGTGATCCGGAGGCCGCGCATGATATCGTGCAGGAGTTGTTCACCGATCTTTTCGAGAAAAGTGCCGAATTGAATATCGTGACTTCCGTGAAAGCTTATCTTTTCACGGCTACCCGTAACCGTTGTCTTAGTTTTTTGAGGAGCCTGAAAATTAAAGATACTCATAATCGTAATATGTTGGAGGCGCATCTTTACTCGGATACGGTGGATGCTATCGAGGAACCTTCGATTCTGGACGAGTTGCAGGAGATCGTGGATAAGATGCCCCCCAAGATGAAGGAGGTATTTCGTTTGCGGGTCGTGGAGGATTATAAATTCAAGGAGATTGCCGAGGAGTTGGGAATCACGGAAAACAATGCCAAGGTGCAGATGAATGGTGCAGTCCGGATGATTCGTGAAAAACTTCCGGATCTGAAAAAGCGGTTATTCTTCATGATAATCTGGTAGTTGCATCTTGTCTGGATAGGCTTTGATAATTTTTTCGGAAATATTCATATTTTGTCTTAACCTTTCGTCTGTTTGAAGCGTCTTAAGGAAAAATAAAGCCAAAAGCTATGAAAGAGGCAAATGATGAATCTTTGGAATGGACGCTAGTTAGGCGTAGTTTGATGGAAGAGTTGACCGGAGAGGAACAACAACAACTGAATACGTGGTTGAACGCGTCGCCCGCTCATCAAGCCTATTATGACCGAATTTCCGGCTTTAATCCAGCGGAAGGTCTTCCCGGATTGTCGAAAGAACAGTACGAACGGGATTTTATCCGGTATGTATCTTTGATTCGGCAAGCGAAGCGACAGCAGAAGAGACGACGTTTGGTTTATTTCACGAGATACGCGGCAGTATTTGTCGTGCTGTTGGCTGTTGGAGTTTACTTCTGGTATCAAGGGACGTCTGTATCTGAAACTCCGGTAACGTCTTTGCCTCTGGCTGTACAGGGAAAACCACAACCTATTCTGGTGACGGAGGAAGGTGCCCGTGTCTTGTTGGATGAGCAAGGGCGTTCGTTGCAACAGATTTCGCACGGAAGAATTTCTTCGGGGAAACATGGAATTGTTTATAATAATATATCTCAAGGAACAACCTCGGCTGTTGTGGGACACCACACGTTGATCATTCCCCGCGGGGGAGAATACCGGGTGGAGTTGGCCGACGGTACGATCGTTTGGTTAAACTCGGAGACGGAATTCAGTTATCCGGTGAGTTTTGCCGATTCGACCCGGGAGGTGACGTTGAAGGGAGAGGCTTATTTTGAGGTGGCCAAGAGTGCGAAACCTTTTAAGGTGCGGGTTGAGGATGTGGTCGTGAAGGTTTATGGAACTCATTTTAACGTGAATAGTTACGATAAGGAGCGGGTACAAACCGTGTTGTTGAGCGGGAGTGTAGGGGTGAGTTCCTTGAAGCATCCGGCCGTGGAACAAATGATTAAGCCGAACGAGATGGCGGATGTGAACGTGTTAACAGGGAGATGTGAAGTGAAAACGGTGGATGCGGCCGCTTATGCCGCTTGGAAGGACGGGTATTTCTCTTTTGAACACGAGACGTTGGAGCAGATTATGGAGAAATTAAGTCGTTGGTACGATGTACAGGTGACATTCGAGAATGATGAAGTGCGTACACATCGGTTTTCAGGACGTGTGGACCGGAGTGAGAGTTTCCGGGGTGTGTTGAATTTATTGCAACGGACTCTTCTGGTAAAATTCGAGGTGGAGGGAAATAGAATCATAGTTACTAAATAAAAGGAAACGGAAAGTGTTACCAGCACTTCCCGTTGAATAAATTAACCGCCTAAACTGTGGTGTTTAGGTAATTGAATCATCTTATAATCTACAAGAGTATGAAAAATTTGCGAGAAAAAAAAGCTTTTGTGGGAATTTGTTGCAGAGTGTTCGTGTTGGTAGCGTTGGGTTTGTGTTCGGTGACGAATCTTTGGGCATCTTCCATTTCTGCATCCCCGCAACGGGTGACAATTAATCTTAAAGATGCGGCAATCAAGCAGGTGTTTGCTGAAATCCGTAAACAAACCACTTATAATTTCGTGTACAGCGATGACCAGATGGATAAACTGGAACACGTGACGGTGGACGTGAAGAACGAGACGGTGGAAAACGTGTTGAACAAGGTACTGACGGGTACTCCTTACACGTACACGGTGGAGGGAAATGCTATCGCGATCGTGGCAAGGGAAAAAGCGGGAGAAAAAGTGAAGGAGACTAAAGTTGCGGGTAAGGTCGTGGATAAAGACGGTCTTCCTCTTCCGGGTGTGTCCGTGTTGATAAAGGGGACAACTCTTGGCGTGGCAACGGATATTGACGGAAAGTATACCTTGTCGTTTGTGGCACAACCGAATATCGTTTTTGTGTTTTCGTTTGTGGGAATGCAGACGAAAGAGGTGACTTATACCGGACAACCGGAAGTAAACGTGACATTGGAAGACGAGCAGGTTAACTTGAATGATGTCGTGGTTATCGGTTACGGTTCCAAGTCGAAACATGATGTGACGAGTTCGGTATCTTCGATTCATAGTGAAGATTTAAAGAAGTATTCCAGTAGCGCAACTTCTTTTGACGGGATGTTGGGCGGTGCTCTAAAAGGGGTTCGGGTAACACAGAATAATGGTGCTCCGGGAGCTGCAGCAACGATAAATGTGAGAGGGGTGACCTCCCCGGTATCCGGTAGTACAAACGAGCCTTTGTACGTGATTGATGATGTTCCATTTTTCTCGGAAAGAGGAGGTGTCAATCCATTATTGGTGATTTCTCCTAATGATATCGAGAGTATTGATGTTTTGAAAGATGCGGCAGCCACGGCTATTTACGGGTCCAGGGGTGCGAATGGTGTGATTATCGTGAAGACAAAAACCGGAAAGAATAATGAGAAGATTAGTGTTACAGCGGGATATTCGGTTACGGTAGGAAATCCGGTAAAAAGATATAAACCGTTGAATACGGAGCAATTTAAAGAAGTGCAAGATTTATTGCTGAAAAATACGATGTCTGCCATAGGCCGGGGCCAGGTCGATAAAGGGGATGCTGCTTATTTTCTGACACCTGTGATGATGTTAGTGGGGAATTTCTCTATATCGGGTTATGAGGATATGATTCCTTTGTATAATTATGATGGATTGAATGAGGACGTGTTTGGAGATGTGAGCACGAATTGGGAGAAAGAAATAGAGAATCATAATGCTATAAATCAGCAATTTGATTTAGGAGTCCGTGGCGGAGGAAAGGCGATTAACTATTCGTTTGTTTTCAATTCGACAAATCAGGACGGGCTTTTTATTAATGATGGGTTAAAACGTTACGGGGTTCGCTTGGCTGTTGATGCCAACATCACGGAACGTTTGAAAAGTGGAGCAACCATGGGATATACCTTCTCCAAGCTCCGGGATGCAACTAGTTTTTCAGATATGGATACGAAGCCATGGTTAGTGCGTCCGGATCGAGCGGTACGGGATGAAAGTGGGAACTTTGTCCGGTTACCGGGATCCAATTATGGGCAAGAGTTTTTAGGTGCCAATCCGGTTGCTAAGAGGGGCGTGAAGAATCGCACGGATGTAAACCAATTTATAGGAAGTGCTTACGCACAGTATAGAATACTTGATAATCTGAAAGTAAGGGGGGATATAAATATTGCATCTTTCCGTACTGAAGGGAGTAGTTTTATGCCTTTGACTGCAATGGATGACATGATATATTATGATTCGTTTTCGAGTCTTTATGAATCATCAAGCAACACGACCAATACATCGGTGAACTTTCGGGCAGATTATAATTTGGATATGAAAGATCATCACTTGACGTTAATGGTCGGCTATGGCTGGGATCGAACTTTTACGAAGGGTAGTAGTGTGTCATATAGCGATTTCGTTGATGATGAAATATTAAATAATCCTGCATCGGCAGCCATGGTGATGGGCTACAATAGTAATAAGATTACCAATGGATTGAACTCCGTGTACGCCCGTGTCGGGTATGTTTATGGAGATCGTTATTTGGCAGAAGCGAATTTCCGGTCAGATGCATCATCCAAGTTTGGTCCCGGTAATAAACGAGGATATTTTCCCTCCCTCTCTTTGGGTTGGCGCATGAGTCATGAGAAATTTATGGAGCCGTTCACGAAATTGGATGATCTGAAAATACGTTTTAGTGTGGGACAGACCGGATCCACTAATATTGATAATTTTGTGTACAAGCAATTGTATGCGCGTGCTTCTAATGATTTGTGGGGAGGACAACCTACGATTGTTCCGAAAGATAATTTCCCGAATCGGGATGTACGTTGGGAGATGACTACAGAGTATAACTTCGGTGTGGATTTTTCTTTCTTTAATCGTCGGTTGTATGGAAGTTTAGACATGTATTATCGTTTCACGGACGGGGCTTTAACTCCTTCTCCCGTGGCTTTGGAAACAGGTTCGATAACTTATTATTCTAACTTGATTGATTTGTCTAATAAAGGTATCGAGCTGGAAGTCGGGGGAGACGTGTTGAGACGTGATGATTGGGTATGGACATCGAAATTTAATATCGCATTGAACCGAAATAAGATAGAAGACTTGAACGGGGCGACGTTAGCTTCATATCAGGTTGATTATTTCGTGAAAGGGAAACCGGCAGGGGTGTTGAAAGGTTATGTCGTGGATGGAATTTTCCAGTCGGACGAGGAAGTCGCTTCGTATAATAAACTGGCAGAGGAGAAGCATGGAGCGGGAACTTATTACCAGAATTTGGCAACCGGGGCCGGAGATTATAGGTATCGGGATTTGAATGGCGATAGCGAGATCACGGCTGATGACAGAGACGTGATCGCTAATCCGGAACCGGATTTTTTCGGCGGATGGTTTAATTCCGTGAACTATAAGAGTTGGAATTTGTCTTTTGTTTTTCAATTCTCAAAAGGAGGGCAAGCGTTCTTGAATGACCTGCAAAACAGTGCTTCGGGAATTGTCGGAAATAGTATTCAGCGTATGATGTATCGTAATACGTGGACGGAAGATAATAAGGATGCCCGGTATGCTCGTTTGACGGTATTGGATCAAAGTGGAAATACAAATTATTCGGATCGTTACGTGTTTGAAACTTCTTATTTGCGATTGAAGAATATCACGTTATCGTATGAATTACCTCGTAATTGGTTGAAAAAGATATATCTTCAATCTGCGCAGTTGTTTGCCAGTGCATCCAATCTGTGGACGTGGACGAATTGGCCGGGACTGGATCCGGAATTAGTCGGGGATAGGACTCTTGCGGGAACAAACCCGTTGCAAGAAGGGGTGTACAGTAATGATGCCTATCCGTTGAGCAAGACCTTTACATTTGGTGTCAGGGTGAATTTTTAACGATCAAAATGAAAGTGATGAAAAAGTTTAAGTATATAATTTATTCTCTTTTGGGTGTTTTGGGTTTGGCATCCTGTGATTTAACCGGGAATATTAATGACATAAAGCCTGAATATGTATTGGATGAAAGTACCTTGATTCGGGATGGAAAATCTGCGGAATTGGCATTGAGAGGAGTTTATCAGCAATGGCGGGATAAGGGATTAACGTTGATATTACCGAATATGTGTTTTTTGTCCGGTTCAATAACCGGAGGTGGGATTGAGGAAACTCCTTTTATAAATAATGACGTGAGGCCGGAAACAAATAATATTGCCGCTTATTATGTTTCTCTTTATCGGATTGTGAATTATGCCAATACTGTAATGGAGCAATTGGAGGCGGGCAAAGCGGTTGGTCTTGATTCTTTGAGAAGGGTAGAAATGATGGGTGAATGTAAATTCCACCGGGCAATGGCTAATTTCTTCCTTTTACGCGCTTACGGACAATTTTATGACGAGACTTCCCTGTATGGAATTGTTTTAGTAAAAAAACATATGCAAGAAACCAAAGCGGTTCCTAGAAGTTCTGTAGCTGACGTGTATAAGTTGATTAACGAGGATTTAGACGATGCAATAGAAATGGCTCCGGAGTATGTTCAGAATCACTATTCCGTGAGTCGTGTTACGGCTAAGGCTTTAAAGGCAAAAGTCTTGTTGTACCAGAAAGAATATAAGAAGGCTGCCGATTTGGCGAGTGAAATTTTGGAAGAGGCCGGAGAATTTAGTTACGTCATGGAAATCAATTATGCTGATATTTATAAAAACAGGCATAAAAAAGAATGTAACGAAGGTCATTTCAGTCCCATTCGCTACATTCCGTAATGATTTTATCGGGTTATCCCGCGTAAATAGTCTTTATCGAACTTCCGATCCCGTTTTCACCTCTTTATCCGGAGAAACAAAGGAAAGCGTTCCATCGGCATTCTCGGCCATCAAGATCATTCCTTGTGACACAATACCTTTTAACGGTTTTGGTTCCAAGTTAACCAACACGCTGACTTGACGCCCGATCACCTCCTCCGGCGTGTAATGCTCGGCAATACCCGAAACAATCGTACGTTCGTCAATTCCCGTGTCCACGGTTAATTTCATCAACTTCTTGGTCTTAGCCACTTTCTCGGCAGCGATGATCTTACCTACCCGAATATCCATCTTCATGAAATCCTCGTACTGGATATTCTCCTTGGCAGGGGCGGCCTTCACGGAAGCCATCTCGTTTGCCTTCTTGGTAGCCAACAATTTATCAATTTGAGCCTGTATCGTCGCATCCTCGATCTTCTCGAACAACAATCCGGCCTCTCCCAATTCATGCCCGGCAGGAATCACGCCATCACCCATTTTAGCCCAATCAATCACGTCAATATTCATGAACTCACGTAATTTCTGAGAAGAGAATGGCATGAACGGTTCCATCAACGTGGAAAGGTTGGCAGAAATCTGTAAACAGATATTCAGAATCGTCTTCACCCGTCCCTCGTCCGTCTTGATCACTTTCCAAGGTTCGGTATCTGCCAAGTATTTATTACCCAAACGAGCCAGATTCATCGCCTCTTTCAACGCGTCGCGAAAATGGAAGGTCTCCAGACTCTTCTCAACACGTTCCACGATTTGCGGAATTTCAGCCAAGACTTCTTTATCGTAATCCGTCAACTCGCCCCGTTCCGGTACCCGGTTGGCAAAATACTTTTGTGTCAACACCAACGTACGGTTAATGAAGTTCCCGTAGATAGCCACCAATTCGCTGTTATTCCGAGTTTGGAAATCTTTCCAAGTAAAGTCATTATCTTTCGTCTCGGGAGCGTTTGCCGTCAACACGTAGCGTAACACGTCCTGTTTACCGGGGAATTCCACGAGATACTCGTGCAACCATACCGCCCAGTTCCGGGATGTGGAAATTTTATCTCCTTCCAAATTCAAGAACTCGTTGGCCGGCACATTATCCGGTAATATATAAGAACCATCGGCTTTCAACATTGCCGGGAAAATAATACAATGGAAAACAATGTTATCCTTCCCGATAAAATGAATCATCCGGGTTTCCGGGTCTTTCCAGTATTTTTCCCATTCCGGAGTCAGGTCTTTCGTGGCAGAGATATACCCGATCGGGGCATCAAACCACACGTAAAGCACTTTTCCCTCGGCTCCCTCGATTGGAACGGGTACTCCCCAATCCAAGTCACGGGTCACCGCACGAGGTTGCAAACCGTTGTCCAACCAAGATTTACATTGCCCGTAAACATTCGGTTTCCACTCTTTATGCTCTTCCAGAATCCACTCTTTCAACCAGCCTTCATACTGATCCAAAGGCAGATACCAGTGTTTTGTTTCTTTCAGTTCCGGTTTGTTTCCCGTGATCGCAGACACCGGGTCAATCAAATCGGTAGCGTTCAAGCTAGTTCCACAAGCCTCACACTGATCCCCGTATGCCCGTTCGTTACCGCAATGAGGACATTTCCCCACGATATAACGGTCTGCCAAAAATTGCCCTGCCTTTTCGTCGTAGAACTGCATCGAGGTCTTTTCGATAAATTTTCCCTCGTCATACAGCTTCTTGAAAAAAGCGGAAGATAACTCGTGATGCGTCTTCGAACTTGTCCGGGAATATATATCAAACGAAATACCCAATTCCTCGAAAGAATCCTTGATGATCTTGTGATAACGATCGACAATATCCTGCGGGGTCACACCCTCTTTTTGAGCCTTGATCGTGATCGGCACCCCGTGTTCGTCCGATCCACCGATAAATGCCACATCCTCACCTTTCTTCCTCAGATACCTCACGTAAATATCGGCAGGCACGTATACCCCCGCCAAGTGTCCGATATGCACGGGTCCATTCGCGTAGGGCAAAGCCGTGGTAATCAAATTTCTCTTGAACTTACTCATATATCCAGTTTATAAACTTTTAAACTCTAGTGGCGCAAAGTTAGAAAAATATTAGTTACCTTCGTACTATAATAACAAAACTTCAACTTTTATGTTACGACCTATATACCTGCAGCCGGGAGATAAGGTGGCTTTAATTTCACCCTCTGGCGTTGCAACAAAAGAACAGCTGGATGCGGCCTGTTCACTCCTGACCTCTTGGGAGTTGGAGCCAGTACCCGGACAACACGTTCTTTCCCGACACGGGAGATTGGCAGGCACGGATGAAGAACGATTACATGATTTACAAACAGCCCTTGACGCCGAGGACATCCGGGCCATCTGGTGCATGGCGGGAGATTACGGGATGTTACGTATCGTACAAGAGGCGGATTATTCCATATTTCAAGGAAACCCCAAATGGGTGATCGGGATGAACGACATCACGGTGTTACACGCCAAACTCCATTCCCTCGGAATCGAGAGTTTACACGCCTTCATGCCTTCCGATTACAACACAACTTCCCCGGAAGTGGTCACGCAATTACGGAATTTCCTTTTCGGGATCATTTCCTCGTACGCCATCCCTGCACACCCGTTCAACCGACCGGGAATCGTGGAAACAGAAATGATCGGTGGAATGTTGCAATGGGTGCATAACTTGCATGACACTTGCATCGAACGGAACACGAGAGGGACGATCCTTTTCATCGAGGACCCGTCTAACGATCTGTACGAAATTGACCGGAACGTGAAATGTATGAAATACGCCGGGAAATTCCAACATCTGGCCGGATTGGTAGTCGGGGAATTCGGAAAAGAATCGACCCCGGAATTTAAAGCAGAAGTGTATAAACTGATTCATGACGCCGTGGAAGATTACACGTACCCCGTGTGTTTCGGTCTTCCGGCCGGACACGTGCGCGACAATTTTCCCCTGATCCTGGGAGCAAACGTGGAATTAGTCGTCCACCCGAAAGGAGCGGAACTACATTTCCCCTGATCACGTACAAGCCATGCACAAAATTTTATTGGTAACTCTATTTTTAATTTACATTGCAATGAATAATATTGTTTATCCGGCAAAGCTGGACACCCTATACCGGGCGATTGACCATCGCCAGTCACAACACGATTTGCCCTTGATCGGCATTTCTGCCAATTTCGAAAACGGGAACTCGTGTATCGAACACTCATACGTGATTTCAATCCTTCAGGCGGACGCAATACCCGTGCTACTTCCCGTGCATAACGACATCGAAACGCTCCGGAAGACCATCGAAACACTCGACGGATTGATGCTTACCGGAGGTGGGGATATTAATCCGCTGTACGGGAACGAGGAGCCTCTCCCCCCGCTTGGAAGTATTGATGCCGCCAGAGATCAATTCGATTTCACGTTGGTAAAACTGGCCGCCGACCGACAAATCCCCATCTTCGGAATCTGCCGCGGGCACCAGATCATCAACATGGCTTTCGGGGGGACAAACTATCAGGACATCTATTCCCAGCATGAACAGCAATTATTGAAACACAGCCAGTCCATCAGCCGGGAATTCGGTTCCCACACGGTAAACGTTGTCAAAACACCGTACTCCATTCTGTTCTCGGAACAGACTCCTTGATCGTAAATTCATACCACCATCAAGCAGTCAAAGACGTGGCTCCCGGATTCCGGGTAAGTGCCACCTCTCCCGACGGGATCGTGGAGGCCATGGAAGGGATGCCCGGGCACCGCGTATTCAGCGTGCAATGGCACCCGGAAAAAATGGCCGTTCGCCCGGACGAGCAAATGATGAAGTTATTTCATTATTTCGTGGACGAGGCAGCCTTGTTTAAGAAAGCCAAAGAGATTCACCGAAACAGTCTTATCGTGGATTCCCATTGTGACACCCCGATGAAATTCACCGAAGGATTCAATTTCGGGGAACGTCATGAGGATGTCAAAGTCGATCTCCCCAAAATGCAGGAAGGACGAGAAGATGCCGTTTTCATGGTAGCCTATCTTCACCAAGATGCCCGGGATGATGAATCCCTGCAAGCTGCCACGCAAAAAGCCGTGGATATCTTTTACCAGATTTCCGAACAGGTAAAACTCAACGAAAGCCAAGTAGGTATTGCCTATAACGTGGATGATTTGATCTACTTGAAAAATGCCGGGAAGAAAGCCATCTTCCTTGCCATCGAGAACGGGTATGCCATCGGCAAAGACCTCAACAATCTTTCCATGTTCAAAGACATGGGAATCACGTACATTACCTTATGCCACAACGGCAGCAATGATATATGCGATTCCGCCAAGGGTGAGCCGGAACATGACGGATTGAGCCCGTTCGGTCGGGAAGTCGTGAAAGAGATGAACCGTCTCGGTATCATCATCGACATCTCGCATACCAGCGCAAAAACAGTGCAGGATGTTCTGGAACTCAGCACGGCACCCATCATCGCATCCCACTCTTCCGCACGAGCTTTATGCGATCACCCAAGAAACCTCACGGATGATCAGATCAGGGCGATCGCGGCCAAAGGTGGAGTGGTGCAGGTATGCCTCTATAACTGGTTCCTAAGCAAACAACCCAACCCGACGATTCTGGACGCCGTGGCACATATCAATCATATCGTGCGACTTGTCGGCATTGACCACGTGGGTATCGGCACAGACTTTGACGGTGACGACACCGAAAAACTAACCGGTTGCCGGGCTGCCAATGAAGTGATTAACCTCACCGTTGAACTTCTCCGACAAGGATATTCTGCCGAAGAACTGCATAAATTATGGGGAGATAATTTATTGAGAGTATTGAATACCGTTCAAAATTAAAATACAAGCTTGCAATTTTCAGCTCATGCTAAATTTCACATTTTAAACCATGACGATCGAAACGTTACACCAGAAATTTATACACAAACTACCCGGTGAAACAGCACAAGAACGGATGTCTCCCCAGCCGAAATACGTGGAAGGAAAAGAGGGAATCCACCAAGGTCATCCCATTAGCAGTGCCGTTATGATGCTCCTTGTTCCCTACCAAGGAGACTTGGCGATACCTTTCATCAAAAGAACAAATGCAGGGAAATATCATGGGGGACAAATGGCCTTACCCGGTGGTAAAAGTGAACCGGGAGACGGGAATAGCCTGAACACGGCATTACGGGAATGTGAAGAAGAGATTGGGGTACCCCCCAAGGAGGTCACGGTTATCGGAAAATTAAGTGACGTGTATATTCCATTAAGTAACTTTAATATAACGCCCTTTGTTGGAACTATCCCGGAAATGCCTAATTTTGTACTCTCGAAAAATGAAGTAGAAAAAGTGATCATCATTCCGTTAAAAGACTTACTGGACGACAAGAATAAAACAAGTCAGGTATTGTACCGGCAGGAACAAAAAATCATAGCCCCGGGTTACAAGATCGGAGAAAATTTCATCTGGGGAGCCACGGCCATGATGATCGCGGAACTGGAAGCCATGGTAAAAAACGAACAATAACGACTGAACGCAAGATGAAGAACAAATTTTGTATATACATTCTCTTCCTGTTACTCGGCTGCATGGCTTGTAATTTTTCCACCACACAGGAAAAATACAAAACACTTGGCAGCGAAACATGGGAACGAGACAGCAATTACAAATTCGAATTCAACATCACGCAACCCGGCAGTTATCATGTCAGCACCTGCATCCGTCACTCTACTGACTACAAACAAAGAAATATCAGTTGCTACTTGATCATCCGACATCAAGGAGCAGAAGTGGATAAAGAGAATTCAGACATTATTATTGTAGACAATAACGGCAGGTGGGTCGGCCAAGGACTCACGGGACTAAAAACAGTCGTACAACCGATTGACCGGATTTTCCATTTTGACTCCACGGGTATTTATACCATGGAAATCAAACACCGGATGAAAGATAAACAACTGAAAGGGATTAAAAACATAGGAATTAAAATAAAATCCACAACTTATTATGGCGAAGAATAAACTGGCGAAATTTGCCGAAATGGAAACCTTGGAAAACGTGTTCCAGCCCACCCATGAAGAAGTATTCCGCACGGATTACAAGTTAAAGGGAAAATGGGGAGAACAAGTTTTCGGCAATGATCACCCGATCGTTTTAGAAGTGGGATGCGGTAAAGGGGAGTACTCCGTGGGATTAGGCG
>ERZ838577.3757-NODE-3757-length-13819-cov-8.073961_pt1 | contig 13819 bp, 12 predicted proteins | sample MGYA00519682_ERZ838577 | MGnify/ENA primary metagenome ERZ838577 (study PRJEB31850, sample SAMEA3708838) | human gut metagenome | biome: human gut; feature: human-associated habitat; material: faeces | place: China | collected 2014 ...
TTTTTTATGAACCCTTGGTCCTTCTTTTTTATAGGCTATGTTTTTTCACAGCCCCTCCGCCTGCGGCGGGTCGCGTAAGCGACATTCTTCCATTCCGCCGCAGTGCGATCCGTGCGAAGCGTTTTTATTTTATAGGACGCATTTTCCTATGAAACAATAGAATGCACGCTCTGCGAGCATTCTATTGTCATGAATAAAAAAGGACCTTGGATTCCCCTTGGAACCCTTGATCCTTTTCTCTCTCTAACAATATCTGCAATGCGTGTATTCTATTGGTTGCGGCACCAGAATACCCGCACAACACATTTCTCAGAATGCAAATACCAGTGCGCCATATGCAGGCAGGTCAAAGGTGATCCGGTACGGCTTGTAGTCGCTGGGCTCTGCAGTTGCTGTATAATCGGTTTTCAGTTCTTCTCCGCTGCCGCCAAAGCGTTTTTCCGCGCTGTTTAACACCAGCTTATATTTCTTCTTTTCCGGTACCCCAACGCAGTAATCCTTACGCTCTACCGGCGTCATATTCAATACAAAAAGCAATCTCTTTGTCTTTTCTCCACTGGTTTTACGAATAAAGCTGTAAGTGCTGCGATCTGCATCATCCGCATTGATCCACTCAAAACCGTCCCAGCTGTTGTCGATCTCATACAGACAGGGATATTTTCGATAAAGCTTTAAAAGCTCTGCCACGTAATCCTGCAGTCCATGATTCAGCTCATTTTGCAGCAGGAACCAGTCCAGTTCACGGGCCTCACTCCATTCGCGCTCCTGTCCGAACTCCTGTCCCATGAACAGAAGCTTTTTGCCGGAATGTCCGAGCATATAAGTATAGCCGACGCGCAGGTTTGCGTACTTGTCCACCTTGTAGCCGGGCATTTTGTTGACCATCGAGCATTTCAGATGTACGACCTCATCGTGAGACAGAGGTAAAATATAGTCCTCCGCATCGTTATAAGACATCGCAAAGGTCAGCGCATGATGATCATTCTTCCTAAAATAAGGATCCAGCTTCATATATTCACAGAAATCGTGCATCCAGCCCATATTCCACTTAAACGTAAATCCAAGGCTGTCACTGCCGATTTTTCCGGTCACGTTTGGCCACGCCGTAGACTCTTCTGCGATCGTCATGATACCCGGATAAGTTCCACGGATTACGGAATTGAAATGCTTGAAAAATTCGATCGCGTCCAGGTTTGTATTGCCGCCGTAACGGTTCTGTACCCATTCGCCGTCTTTTCTGCCATAATCCAGATACAACATAGAGGCAACCGCATCCACACGCAGTCCGTCTACATGGAATTCCTTAATCCAGTACAGAGCATTTGTGATCAGGAAGCCCTTAACCTCGCTCTTGGCATAGTTGAATACTTTAGTTCCCCACTCAGGATGCTCGCCCATTCTGGGATCGGGATATTCAAACAGCGCCTCACCGTCAAAATCTGCCAGACCGTGGGCATCCTTGGGAAAATGGGCGGGTACCCAGTCCAAAATGACACCAATCTTATTGCGGTGCAGCTTATTGACCAGATATGCAAAATCCTCCGGCGTTCCGTAACGGGAAGTCGGTGCATAATAGCCGGTTACCTGATAGCCCCAGGAGCCGTCAAACGGATGCTCTGCGATTCCCATCAGCTCGATGTGGGTATATTTCAGTTTTTTCAGATATTCTACGATACGATCCGCAAATTCTCTGTAATTATAAAATCCATCCTCCGTTTCCGGATGCTTCATCCAGGAACCGATGTGACACTCATAAATTGCAACCGGTGCTTTTTCCGGATCCTGCGCGCTTCTTTCTTCAATCCACTTGCTGTCCGACCATTTAAAATTGGTAATATCTGTCGTAACAGAAGCAGTTCCCGGACGTACCTCCCCCTGGTTTGCAAACGGGTCTGCCTTGTACAGCTTTCTGCCGTCCGGCGTGATAATCAGAAATTTGTAAAGCTCTCCCAGACCAACGTCCGGAATAAACGTCTTATAAATTCCGCCGGGTCCCAGCTTTTCCAGCTGGTTTGCAGTCTCATTCCAGCTGTTAAACGTTCCAATCACAAAAACGCTGGCTGCGTGCGGTGCCCAGACGGCAAAGCTCATTCCTTTCTTCCCGTCTTCTACAGACTGATGTGCGCCCAGCTTTTTGTAAATATCGTAATGCGTCCCCTGAGCAAACAGATACTGGTCGGCCTCCGAAATGTATACCGTTTCCGGCACTTTCGCCGCTTTTACTGCTTTCGCTGTCTTTGCCTTTGCCATAATAACCCCCTGTTTGGATATATTTGAAACGCTCAGATAAAGTCTTTCTCCCGCAAAATAATCATGTCATCTTCATCGTAGCGTCTCCGAAGCACAATATCTATAAAGTGTCCGATCGTCTTACGGTTTGCATGAGCAATCGCCTCATCCACGATGTCACGCACTTCCCCCACCGTAACGGCATGCGAACTGGTCTGCATATCCTCGATTCTGGTATGCAGGGCGAGCCTGCCGAGCTCGTCGATCGAATACTCCTGTGTATATGCGTACTGACAGCCGTATTTTACCAGCGTTGCGCTGTCCAGCGCCGCGATATCAAACCGCGCGGTAAAGCTTTCCATCAGTCTTCCGTTTTTCTTATATAAACGGTCGATCGCCCGTTTTTCATCCAATACAAATACAATGATGCCGGTATGTTCCTGATTCAATGCGTCTGCAAGCTTCTCACATCCCTCGTTGGAAAGCTTTCCGGCTTTCTCAATGACGAGCGCGCCGTTTGCAACCTTTTCCACAAGCGCTTTTGCATCTTTTTTATTGATCAGCTCCGCGTTCACTTTGGCAACCTTGCCGGAGAAGTTTCCGTCGGATGCCTGAATTTCGCGGATCATACATTTTGTCAGTTTCAGTGTACCGGAGCCTGGCATACCGGTAATCACAACGTTTCCGGTGTACGCAGAAAGGCTGATTTCATCCAGCGCTGCGACCAGCTGGCGCATTGCGCGTTTGGTCGGGATGAACTGGGCAAAAAGCTTGCGTTCTGCCTTTGTCATGCTGCGCACACGCTCGGCTGCCTGCTGTTGAGATACTCGCTCCTGCAGCTGCTTTTCTTCTCCGGAGGTCTCCGGCTGCGGTGTAGGTGCTTCCTGACGCGATGCTTTGGTTTCTTCTGTTGCAGGTGCTCCGATCCTTTCCGGTGCGGCCTGTTTCGCATAACGCTGTACCGGCTCTGCATCCTGCGCTTCTGTTTCTGCATTCTGCTCTGTGTAGCCCTGTGCGCCATCCGCCACCGGCGGCGCTTCCTCGATCTCTTCGAGTTCTTCCGTCTCGGTTTCTCTGGACGGATCGACAAGCGGTGCTTTTGCTGCAGTCGTCTCTACAGCAGCTCTGTCTCCTACAGGCGCTTCCTGATTTTCAGCATTTGCAGGAGCTTTCTCCTCTTCTACCGGCAGGGATTCTTCTCTCTGCAGCTGTTCCAGCACGCCGTTTCTGGAGCTTTCATCAAAATCATCAAACAGGGAACCTGTCTGCTGGAGCATCCACTGTCTGGTTTCCTGTTTTCTCTTTTCTTCATTTTCCTTTTTCAGCCGTTCCCATTCCTTGAGCACCTCTTCGATGTTCATCTGGCCGGTCGTCTGGCGTTCTATCTTAGTGTTTCCCACAACAGCCTTCCTTTCCGGCTGTCTTTCCGGGACTGCCGCAGCCTTTTCCTGTATTTCCACGCCCTGTATGTGTTCGATTTTATCGGTTTCCATCGGCATCCAGGGAGTCTCCACCACCGCCGGATGGATTTCCTGCATTCCGGCATCCGCAGGATCTGTCACCGCAGGAGTCTGTTCCGGCGCGGGCTGCGCCGCGAGAATGGGTGCCTCAGGCTGCGCGTTTACCGGCTCGGCAACGTAAGCGCATGCCTCGCTGGACGATGCGACAGGTAATGTCGGTTCTACGTCAGCATACACCTGCGGTGTGCTTTGTGTAGGCTGCACGCTGACGGACTCTGCCGCGTCCACTGCATCTGCCGCCAGCTTCGTCTCTTCCGTATCGAGCTGTCCCGTTGCCTGTGCGTCCCACTGGTCAGATTCTTCAAGGACACGGGAAATGTCTTCCTGATATTCCCCATTTCCATTTTCTGCAGCGTAAACGGTCTGCTGATTTTTCATCAGGTCAGGTTCTTCTTGCTCAGGAGAAGCCGTCTTTACCTCTTCCCTGTCAACTGCAAACACGTCACGCATGCTCGCGGCAAGCGCTTCCTGTAAATTGATCGTATTATATTGTCCCATATCCATCGGTTTTACATGGATATCCAGATCTGCTTTTTCTTTGCTTTCAGCAGACCGGACTGCCTGAGTCTGTTCCTGTGCAGGCGCTTCCTGCGGTTCTTCCTCTACTGCGTTTCTGCCGCCGTACTGACTGTCGTAAAGCTGCTGCTGTGCAGGCGAAAGCGGTACATACAGGCGCTTTAACTCCATCGCCTTGAGCACATATTTGCCCTCACCGAACCAGAGGATCAGCTGATCGCACTCCTCTACACACTCCGTGGCAAGTCCGACCCTGTGATACAAAAATGCCAGCTCATATGCCCACTTTTCATTATATTCGCGTTTTTTGTACTCTTTCAAAACAGCGATCCGCTCTTCCAGGCTGATATCCTGTGCCTCGTAAATTTTATACAACAGGATATACTTACTGTTATCGTTTGGCGAAAGCTGTACAAACTGCTTATAATATTCCACAGCTTCCACAACCTGGCCGGTCTTGATCGCCAGATCGCACAACGCATAGACAATCCGCCTGTTCTGCGGACTTTTTTCATTTGCCAGAAGCAGGATCTCCCTGGCATCGTCAAATCTTCGGTTTATCTTATAAACATCGCTGATAATTCCAAGTGTGGAGGTATTACGGACCTTTTTCCAGTCGATCGTATCCGCAATCTGTGCGGACTCCTGAAAACGGCCCTTTTTGTTCAGCGTCTTGATCTCTTCAAGGCGCAGCTTATATTCGTACTTATCCAAGGTACTCACCTCATGATTTTATCTTATCGGTCAGGTATCCGCAGCTGTGTCTTCGGTACAGAATTTCAAAATATTCCGCGAACGTTCCATTTTTCCGTCTTATATTTTTTCAAAATCGGGTATATTGCCCCACTTTTTACTTTCCTAAGTTTAACATAGCGCCTATACGTTGTCAAAACAAAAGAGACCGGATTTCCACATCCGCCCTCTTTTTTTTACTCAATTTTCCACATTTTCCCCTGCATATTTTTGGTAAAACCGCTTTAAAGCTTCTTTGGGCTCCGAAAAATTTGCTCCGTCCTCCTTTTCCGGCAGCGATTCCAGCTCATCCAGACGCTCCAACATTGCCTCCACTTCCGTCGCGTTAAACTCCCCCTCCTCCGCTTCCAGCGTATACCATTGCAGCTTTTTCTGCAGAATACGTTTCTCTTCCAGTGAATTCTTCTTTTCAGACACGTTTCTGTCCTCCTTCTTTGTTGCCAGTCATACGTTGCGAACAGCTATCCTTCCAAAATCATCCCCGGATTCTTCATACCCCTGCCTGTCAGATTACTCCTCCATACAGCTTTTTAATTTTTGTCGCATTCGGAACAGCTTGACTTTTGTGTTGCTTTCCGATATTCCAATCTTTTCCCCAATCTCCGCGCAGGAAAATCCGTTTTCATAATAAAACTTCCAGATCAAAAGCTCCTGCATGGAAAAAATCTGCTCCAGAAAGGCGTTCCATTCTGCCTGTACATAATATCCTTCCTGACCGGAATCCGGCCTTCGGGCAGCTTTTTCTTCCTGCCCTGAGCCTTCTGTCTGTATTTTTCCTTGCTGCTCATACCATTTTTTCAATTTATTTTTAGCTGTCAGCAGCAAAAAACCTTTCTGATTCGGATGTCTGCGCACCTCCTGCCATTTCTGATATGCAACCAGAAACACCTCCTGTGTCACATCCTCTGCTGCCGCCAGATCTTTTTCAACCATATGACGGACATATCGGTATACAAGCCAATAACAGTTTGTATACAGTTCTTCAAAGTTATCAAACGAATTTCTCTCTCCACTCATCATGGTCCCCCTTTGTCTCGAAACAGTCGGTCTTCAGTACAGGCGTGAAATACTTCTAAGTACCTCCTCCAGGGCCTGCTCCTTTTCTCTGGGACAACCATCAAAAATTTCATCATAAACCTTGTCTGTCAGGATTTCTCCGGTCAGAAGATAAGTAGGTTCAAGGTTCATCTTTTCATAAACGGTCAGAATCCGCGGAATTGTCAGTTTGCGGTTTCCACGCTCAATCTCCCCATAATAGGTGGTTGATACTCCAAGAAGCTCTGCTGCCTGCTCCTGCGTCAGGCCCATTATCCTGCGTTGCTTTCGGAGCCGTTCACCAATTTTGACATAAACATCCTTCTCCATGATGTCCACCTCCAGAATTTAGTCTGATATTCTTATCATACCTTCTGGCTGCACAGATGAAGAGAAACTAACTGTTTGTATTTTCCAGTATTTTACAATCAGTTAGTTTGTATTTTGTCAAGATTTTACAAACTATTTGTATAGATATCGAAATGGAAAGATAAAAAGCTCGTCTTGCCGTAAAATTTATTCGTTCTGCCTTTTAAACATATCCGGGCATAAACTTTAAAAAGGACAGTCAGGCTCTTTCTTGCGCCTGCTGCCCTTTTATCTTCGTCTGATATTTTAAATCGCCGCTTTTCTCAGGAAAATCAATCTTCCTCATCGTCTACATCCGCCGCTACTGCCGATGTCACAGAGGAAACAACCGCCACAATTACTGCAAAAAGAATGATCAGCAGTCCGCCTGCCAAAAGAAAAAATGTTCCGTCCATCTTCCGTCTGTCCTCCTTTTCCTGCCTGTAAAACAATAGGATGCACGCTCTGCGAGCATTCTATTGTCATGAATTATGATGTCTGAGTCAAAAGCCCCGGCCTTAAAGCCTGCTTCACAGAGTTCTCCACCGCTGTGTCTAAACTGTTATCAGTTTACCACAAAATCAGCTCTGTGACAATCATGATGTCAGAATCACAGGTTTCGAAAACAACCTGTGGCACACAATAAAATCTTTATAGCCAAAGGTTACGGTTCAACCTGAAATTCTGCGGTCAGCTCGGTCTGGCGGCTGTTTTCGTCGTCAAAAATCCGGCATTCTTTTTTCAGACGATACTGTCCTGCCTCCAGCCGGATACCATCAGCAGCCAAATCCAGTGTTCCTTCTTTGGTTTCTCCTGCAACCGCCTGACTGCTTTCTTTTTGTGTTTCTAAAGCTGCGTCGGAATTTTCAACGATTTCCCAACCGTTTTCTGTAAAACGTTCCAGCGTATAATCTGTTCCCCAGCCGACTGTTTCTGTGTCGCTTTCATTGACAATCCGCCAGGTAATTTTTCCGGAGTTTGCCGTTGCAACCTCAAGATAAATTTCTGCGAAACAGGTCTCTGCATCCTTGACCGTGCGTTCCTGTGCCGCATTCTGGTCGGCTGCCGCCGCCGGATTTTCGTCCGCATCCGGAGCAACAGCCGCTGGATCTTCTGCCTGCAGTGCGATTCCATCCTCCGCACTCAGCCCTGCCATATCATAGGCCGCCATCTCCGGTCCGGGTTCTTCCGAATGCAGCCGCCACTGTGCAATTCCGGCTGCACCAATGCAGATAACGAGAGCTGCTGCTGCCGCCACTGCGCGCCGCTGTCGGTAAAAAAACAATTTCCCTTTTTTGGGCATCGCCGCTTTATTTTCATTCGAAGTCCCTACGCTTTCCTGATACATCGGTTCCAGCGCCTCCGCAATATATCGCTCATCGATCTGTCCGATGGCGTCGAAAAGCTTTTCATTCTTTTTCACAGTGCAATCCCCTCCTTTTCCAGATGCATTTTCAGCTTCGTCCGCATCCGAAACAGCTGCGATTTTACCTTGCCCTCGCTGATATTCAAATTGCCTGCCAGCTCCTTAACCGGCTCTGCCCAGAAATACCGCCGGACAAATATTTTCCGGCTTTCGGCGTCCAGTGTTTCCAGAAAACGATTGATCGCTGCGGCGGTTTCCCTGCCCTCGATCTCGTCCTCTACACTTTTGCCGGATGGAATACATTCTTCCAGTTCGTCCAAAAGCGCCTGCGTCTCGCCGCTTCCGCGCTTTTGGGCATGCCCTGCCCGATATTTACTGATCGAAAGGTTTCTCACTATTTTTCCCAGAAATCCCGCCAGAAATTCCGGTTTCCCGGGGGGAATCGCGTTCCAGGTATGCAGCCAGGTATCGTTGACGCATTCCTCGCTGTCCTCTTTATCGTTTAAAATCCGGAAAGAAATGCTGCGGCAATAGCTGCCGTATTTTCTGTCCGTTTCCGAAATTGCTTCTTCCTTTCGTGCCCAGTAAAGGGCGATGATTTTATCGTCCTCCATTGTTCCTCTCCTCTTCCGCGACTGCGGCCTGCTTTTTTGCTGAATCAATTATGCTGCCTGCAGGGGTTCCGATCGTGTAAACCACGCGGGGTCTCAATTCTGCATTTCCCGGCGCAATGTACGTTCCTACTCCTTATAAACGCAGAATTTTCCTCCGGCGTTTCCCTGTTCAGCCATTTTTTGAATCTGTTTTTCTAAAAAATTTTAGGAGAGCCATGTGACCCTCCTAATTTTCGTTCTGGCACGCTCAGATCAGTTTTGACGAAACCAGAAAAATAAACCACGCGATACATCCGATGATTCCGATCAGGGATACCAAAATCATGATTCCGGCGCGTTTTTTGCGAAACGCGCGGATCAGTCCTGCAAGCAGCAGCACAATGGATGCCGCTGCAAGCGCGATAAAGAACCATACAAACAAAAATCCGTACAATCCCACCTGATCAATCGCAAGCACAATAAACGTCACAAGCATGATGAATTCCACGATATGCCAGAGCAGTCTTATTTCCTGTCCGCGTTCCTGACGGACGCCCTGCCGGTATTCTTTTTTCTCCTGGCGGCGCTGCAGCTTCGCAGCGAGCGATTCCTCCTTCTGGCGTGCCTTCTGCGCTTCTGCCTCGGCTTTTTCCCGTGCTTTCTGTGCGGCAGCTTCAGCCTTTTGCGCTGCAGCGGCTTCTTTTTTCTGACGCCGCAGTTCTTTGCCAGAAAGCGGTTTGTCAGGCTGTAGCGGCACCACGGCTGACGACTGCGCATCAGGTGCCTGATCGCCTGACGACTGCAGATCAGCCACCTGATCGCCTATGGGTTCTGCAGAATTCTCTACGTTATTCTTCTCTTCTTCCATCATCCGGATTCCTCCCCGCTTTTTCTTCCGCGATTTTTTCCAGCGTCTTTTCTACTGCCAGCCTCTGAATTTCCTCCAAAATCGGAAAGCCCTTGACGCTTTCCGCTGCATAGGTCTGCTGCAGCTCATATTCCAGCGGCAGCCAGGTGTTGATGTCGCTTTCGTTATGGGCGATCACAGCTTCCAGCTTATCCAGCGCTTTGTAAACCTTCGCTTCATCTGTCTTAAGCGCATTCATCTCTGCAAAAAGCACTTTCGCCTCTTCACCGGTTTTGCCCGGAAGCATCGAAAGCAGTCCGTCCACGGCTTTTCGCTCCACGCTGCGATCCTGTTCCTTTTTTTCAAATGCAGGGATATCGCCCGTTACCGCTTCTCCGAGATCATGCAGCAGACACATATGGATTACCTTTTCCATATCGACATCCGGCAATTCCTCTTTCAACAGCCACGCCATCAGAGAAACTCTCCAGCAATGTCCCGCGACCGTTTCCCGCACGCCTTCCGGTGTAATGCAATGCCGCGGCACCGATTTTAACTTTCCGGCTTTTTCCAAAAACTCAATCAGCCATTCTGCCTGTGGTCGTTCCATACTGTTTCCACCTTTTCTTCAGTTTACATAATACTGTGACCGTGCGTCGTATTACCGTCAGTATAGCGCCATTTCCCGGTTTCGTAAAGCCGGGAAATGAGTTGACAGGAAGGATAAACGCACCATAAGATAGAATAAAATAGTCGCGCCTTTCTAATAAAACTTCAGGAACTGATTCTTTAAGGAGAACCTCTTATGAATTATGAAGGAATTTTGGAATTTCACGGAACCTGGCGCAGCTACCAGGCGCGGGTTCTGCAAAATGTCAGCCGCTATCTGTCCGACGACAAAATCCACATCGTCGCCGCGCCCGGTTCCGGCAAAACGACCCTCGGCATCGAACTGATCAAACGCCTGAATGCGAACACGCTCATTTTAGCGCCCTCCATCACGATTCGGGAACAGTGGGCAGCAAGGATTCAGGAAGCCTTTTTATGCGACGGATACGCACTGGAGGATTACGTCTCCCTGAGCCTGAAGCAGCCGAAGGCCATTACGGTCGCAACCTATCAGGCGCTTCACAGTGCAATGACCCGTTTTTGCGGCACGGAAACGCCCGGCGAGGATACCGCCCCGACCGACAGCGAAGAAGTCGATTATTCTGACTTTGACTTAGTTCGAACCATGAAAAATGCCAACATCGAACTGCTTTGCCTCGACGAATGCCATCATCTTCGCAGCGAATGGTGGAAATCCCTCGAAGCCTTCCAATCGCAGCTTTCTTCCCTGAGAACCATTTCCCTGACCGCTACCCCGCCCTATGATTCCACGCCTGCGATGTGGACGCGCTACATGAATATGTGCGGAGATATCGACGAGGAAATCACGATTCCGGAGCTGGTAAAAGAGGGAAGTCTCTGCCCGCATCAGGATTATGTCTATTTCAATTATCCGACCACAGCGGAAACAAAAGAAATTCAAAATTTTGAAGAGCGCAGCAGTCAGATGCTGCAAAGCCTGATGCAGGATTCCCAGCTGCTCACTGTGATTGAGACACACAAAGGTTTAAACGGTCAGATTTCGGATGACCTTCTTCTCGATGACCCGGAATATCTCGAGGCAATTTTGATTTATCTGCAGAGCAAAAATGCAGCATTCCCTGCGCGTCTGCAACGGCTGCTCGGGACAAAAAAGCTGCCCGCCATGGGCGTAGAGTGGATGGAACGGCTTTTGCAGGGCTTTTTATACGATGACAACGATTCCTATCTATGTGATAAGGTTTACCGGGAAATGCTGATCGACCAGCTAAAATCCCAGGGTCTGATCGAAAAGAAAAAAGTCATCCTGACCAAAAGTGCAGCAGTCGAAAAGCTGCTGACCAATTCCCTCGGCAAAGCAAACAGCATCCGGGATATCGTATTTTCGGAGTACGATTCGATGGGCAGCTCCCTGCGCCTTTTGATTCTGACCGATTATATCCGAAAAGAATATGAAAAAGCAATCGGCAATCCCGAAGCGACGATCGCGTCCCTCGGCGTTCTTCCCTTTTTTGAAATGCTCCGCAGGGAAAACGAAAAGCAGCACAAAGCAATCCGGTTGGGCGTTTTATGTGGAAGTGTCGTCATCATCCCGGCAGAGGCAAAAGAAGCGCTGCTGCAGCAGACCGACGCAAAAATCAAACTCACGTTTTCTGCCATCGGCAGCCTTTCGGAAAACGACTACTTAAAAGTGACCGCCACGGGGGACGCCCACGCCCTCACTGCAGCCGTTACTGCCATTTTTGCACAGGGCACAATGCAGGTTCTGATCGGCACGAAATCCCTGCTCGGAGAAGGCTGGGATTCTCCCTGCATCAATTCCCTGATTCTGGCAAGCTTTGTCGGCTCCTTTATGCTCAGCAATCAGATGCGCGGCCGCGCCATCCGCGTCTGGAAAGAAGACCCGAACAAGACGAGCAATATCTGGCATCTCGTCTGCCTAAAGCCCCGGAAAGAAGTCCAGCAAAGCCCCGAAGACAGAATCAGCGAGGATTACATGCTGCTCTGTCGGCGCATGGAGCAGTTTCTCGGACTGCATTATACGGAAGATACCATCGAAAACGGCATCGACCGCCTTTCCATCATCCGCCCTCCTTTTACTAAAAGCAACGCAGCTTCCATGAACCGGAAAATGCTCGCCCTTTCCCAAAAGCGCAGCGAGCTAAAAGACCGCTGGATGCGTTCTCTCGCCGTGTACGACAAAATGGAAGTTGTCAATACCAATGAAATTCCGGATAAATATGTGACCTCTGTCCTGTTCTGGGATGCGCTCCGGGCGCTGCTTCTGACCTCTGCCCTGCTTTTGATCGGTCTGATTTTCGCTCTGGGAACCGGTTTTGCTTCGCGTTCCGCAGTCTCCGGCGTCATCGGATTTTTTATGGCTCTGTATACAGGCGGCGTCCTGATCACAGCCTTTCCAAAACTTTTCATGCTCGGAAGCCCGCTGCGCCGCCTCAAAGCATTCGGAAATGGCATTTTGAAAGCATTGGAGACACAAAACCTTTTAGAAGAACCGCACTGCAAAGTCGTATCTGGTACTTCTGGTTCTGATCATCATGTTATTTTTCTTTCTGGAGGAAGCGGACGCGATAAGGCTTTATTTGCGCAGTGTGTCAACGATTTTTTCGATGCGGTCGATAACCAGCGCTACCTTCTGGTAAGTCCCAAACGCTTCCGCGGGCTGAACGGATTTTACGTTGTCCCGGAATGTTTTTCCAAGCGCAAGGAGGACGCGCAGCTTTTCGCTAAATGTATGAAGCCGTATATCGGAGCCTATGATGTTGTGTATACAAGAAACGAAAAAGGACGCGCCATTTTGCTGGAAGGAAAAATCAAGGCGCTTGCAAACCGTGAAGAACGCTGCATCCGCCGGAAAAAGATGAACGGATGATTCTGCGGGAATCTGCTTTACGGCTTAGACGCTGTAAAAATGGTTGCAGTTCACCCGTGCCATTCGCAAAAGCGCGTCTTCGACGCTCTCCGCTGCTTCGCAGCTCATTTTTGCTTACAAAAAGGTACGAGTGAACTGTAACGAAAAAATGTTTTTTTTACCATACAAGAAAGTCTGTCTCCTTGCGGCTTTTCAGGACGCATGTTACAATATTACCATTATTAAACGCAGAAAATACAGGAACCTGTGGGTTCCAAAAAGGAGGAACTGCAAATCCCATGATTTCATCAGATCAAATTGCAAAAAACTATGATATTGCCGGCGTCCGCAAGGCCAATCTTCCCGGTCTGCACATGCTGCTGCTTGGCTTCTTCGCCGGCATGTTTATCGCACTGGCAGGTGCCGCAGCATCTGTTGCTTCCGCAGACATCACCAATCCGTCCGCAGCCCGGATCGTATCCGCCCTCGTTTTCCCGGCAGGACTTGCGATGGTTATCTGCAACGGCAGTGAGTTGTTCACCGGTAACTGCCTTATGGTCATTTCCCTGCTCGACCATAAGATCACATTTAAGGCACTTATGAAAAACTACCTGTTTGTTTATCTCGGCAACCTGATCGGTTCCCTGTTTGTGTCCGTTCTGTTCGTATACGGACATATTCCCGGGCTGTATGACGGACTGCTCGCACAAAACATGGTAAATACCGCTGTCACAAAGGTTTCCCTGAGCTTTTCAGAGGTCTTTTTCCGCGGTATCCTGTGTAACGTTATGGTCTGCGTAGCTGTCTGGATGGGCATGAGCGCAACCCACGTTTCCGGCAAAATTCTCGCCGTATACCCTCCGATCTCCGCATTCGTTCTCTGCGGCTTCGAGCACTGCGTTGCAAACATGTTCTACATTCCCGCAGGTATGATGACCGCATCTGCATACGGCATCGCTGCAGAGGGCTTAAATATCGGAACCTTTATCCTCAACAATCTGATCCCTGCCACCATCGGCAATATCTTCGGCGGTGTCATCGTTGTCGGCTTCCTGTACTGGTATCTGTTCCTTCGCGAGAAAAACTAAGCTCCCTTTTCTTAAAAAATAGGCTTCGCCTATTCAACTCCCCTGCCCCTCAATCTTGAGGGGTGGG
>ERZ838577.3765-NODE-3765-length-13777-cov-4.510348_pt1 | contig 13777 bp, 21 predicted proteins | sample MGYA00519682_ERZ838577 | MGnify/ENA primary metagenome ERZ838577 (study PRJEB31850, sample SAMEA3708838) | human gut metagenome | biome: human gut; feature: human-associated habitat; material: faeces | place: China | collected 2014 ...
ATTTGTACACTGTAATTGTAATATTAGCTGCTTCAACAATACGGTCTGACCAGTCACCGGTATTGTATGTATATTGTCCGGCGCCATATAGGTCGACAGTTGTTTTAGTTACGTTAAAATAGTATGCAAATACCTGCAACCTCGGCGCTGTATCTTGCGGTACAAAAGCCGCAGCAGTAAAAGTTCCGATTTTAGTACTGCACATACTTGCGCCATAGGTGTCAACTGTTAAAACAATAAGTTTTGCATCGTCAGGGATTGGGGTGGTCAAATTGATAGGGCTACCAACTGCAATTGGGCCGCTATACGCAGTAATTGCGGTAAGTCCGGCTTCTTGAGCCGCTTTCAGTGCGTTATTTGCCACCGTAGCCGCCGCCTGTGCGGTAGTAGTAGCATTCGCCGCCGTCTGTTTGACTGCATCCAACTGCGCCTTGCTTGCCCATTCAGTAGGGCCTTTACCGTCAAAGGTCTGAGCGTCCACCACATCAGGCCAAGCCACAACCACCATCGCATTTGCGGCATTCACCCACGCCACATACATTTCACCGGCCTTGACAGTTTTCTGCTTGCCGTCCAGTGCCACAATGTTGTTGACAGTCCCCTGATAGCTCCAAGTGTTAGCGTCACCAGCCGCAACAAACTTGAACAAGGTTTCATTGGGAACAGGATTCTCCGACAGTTTCAGCAGGTTAGCGCTTGCCGTAGTGGTGTAAGTAGGTACGCCGCCTTTCTTGCGGATTTCAGTGATAACGGTGTCCAGAGTTTCAAAGTTGGCATTGGTGCTCAAGGGGTTGAAAATGTCAGCGGCTTCACGCAAGTCAAGTTTAAGATTAGGGGTCTGAGTAGACATAATATAGTACCTCCTTAATTAGTGCTGAACAACAAAGTTCTTTGCACTTGTGATAAATTCCTGACAGGTCTTATTGTAAGTGACAATCTGTGTGCAGGTGTTATTGCGGTCACGCATTTCGCCACAAGTCAGGGCATCCGGGGCATGGAACATACAAAGGAAATCGAACATTGCTTGAATGGTCACATACTTGCCGGTAAGCAAATTGTACACTAATGCATTCTTGATGTTCTTCGTGATAATGTCCGGCAACTGCAACAGCAACATAGTAATACTTGCATCCGTGTACGCATTAGCCTGCCGCAACATAGTTTTAAGTTCTGCTCTTGCGTCTCTGATTTCCTGTTCAAGCAGGTTAATCTGAGCATTGACAAGTTTCTGGTAGTCAGCAAAAGCCTTGTCCTGTTTGGCAGTATAAGCCGCAAACTGAGCGTTAATGTCAGACTTGAATGCAGTAAATTCCGCTTCAAGCTGTGCAAAGTCACGCCGTAACAGTCCAACCTGCTGGTCAGTATAGGCATTAGCTTCCTTTAAGATTCTGTCCTCAATGCTGTCAACCTTTTTGTCAAGTTCTTTGATTTTCTCTAGAATCCAGTCAAGATTCAACTCGTGGAAATTCGTATAGGGAAACTGTTCAAATAGTCCCATGACAACACCTCCTTAATAGACTTGTAGACAGAACCTATTTTTGAAACTGTTGATAATAACGTCAATGATATTATACTCCGCAATGCTCCGCTCTTGCTCAATCATTTTCTGTTTGGTGTAGAATCCAGTGTTACCATGGATAGAACCTTCTCTATCCAGTGCACGTTTGCCCTTCTCGTCAGACACAAGGCCGTTCTTAGTTTTGGTGTTAATATCGCTTTCAGAGGAAGCATTGGAGTCTCCTATTACCTGAGAGTTTCCGGTTGTGCGCTCAGTTGGAGTGAACTCTGTCTCGTTATAAGCACTAACATATTTGCTTGTTCCGTCATTGTTCTCACGTTCTCCGTGCGATTTAGAACTGTCGCTTGTCTGAGTTGTATTACTACCTGTTTCTTCGCTGTCAAGGTTCTTACTGGTGTTTTCGTCCTCAGTCCACTTTTCTTGTCGGTCATAGTTTTCGATAGGATTGTACTGCAACAGGGTAGTTTTATATAGCCTATCCCATACAGGCAGTTCCTTTGCGCTCCAACGCCCAATCATAGCTTGCATAAAAACAGCATCAGGGTAAATGACTTCCAGTTCAGCAGTCTCCGCAAGTAGGTTATCCTTTACCAGTTCAATGTCCACACCTTCCGGGACAACCAGTTCTCCAAGGATTCCCTCATTCAGTCTTTTCAGTCCTAACAGGCTCACTGTTGCCGACATTATTAACACCCCCCTCGTAAGCGTCAGGGAAACGCCATTCGACAGAAATATCCAAGCCAAACATATCGTTTGTAGCCTTGATAGATTCCTGCAATTCTTCCAGCCACATAGCGCATTTGCTCTGAGTTTCAATGTTGTTGGCGTTAACCTCGTCAGTGACAAGGCGTTCACGCTTATCGGTGTTAGCATTTGGGATACCAATGTCAGTGTCAAACATTGCTTCAATCTTGCGCATATCGCTCAGAATGTCAGAACTGATATAGACCTGCTTCAAGTTCTGCTCAAAGGCTTCCCACGCCTTGCTTCCGTCATCCTTATAGAGATTCTTGTCGATAACCGTGCAGACTTCTCCGCTTGCAACACGGTCATACATCTTCTTGAAACTCTCAGCGGCGGTCTTGTTGCCTGCCGCAAACACATAGGCAAGGTGTGTGTTCATCAAGTTCATGCCGACAGATTCAGCGCAAAGTGCAAGCATATCGGCATAGTATCCGACAATATCCATGATGCCGCCATAGTCAGGCTGTAAGCGGATAATCGTGCACTGACTTCCGATTCTTGGCTGTAAGTTGCCACGCAATAGAGGGTTAGTGATAATTGCATTGGTAGGCTGATAGAAAACATTGTACCCAGTAAGAGTGCACCCTTGCGGGATAACTCCAAACGTACTTGTGTTCACAACAGCCAAATAACCCCAGCAATACAGTACATAGAGGAAGTAGTTCTTACTCCAATGTTCAGGCAACTTCCATTTAAAGAGGGACATAGCCTTCTGCAACAGATAACGGGCGAAATACTGCGACAATGCTGTGTTTCTGCAATGTACAGTGGAAGGGCTTACCGCCGAATTAGCTACGTTGATATAATCGTAGCTTGCGGGAATTCCGTTTCCAACCAAGTTACCATCTCCTTTCTTTTATTTTGAACAATAGCCAAATTGGAATATTGCCGGGAGTGGGTGGTGTAGGTGGTTCTTCACCAGTGATATATTTATACCAATATTCAGCTTGTTTACTTCTGGCAGGTTGCGGTTTTACAGTAGGTCTCTCGTAGTTGAAAAGAAACGCTTGTGCAAGGTATGACGGTGAAAGAGTTGACTGAGAAAACTCTCTGAATGTCATAGGATAGGTGTTTGTGCTAATCCATTGCAAGTGGTTCTCCAACTCGTATATGATTCGCTCCATCTCTTTCTGTCCGTTGTCTTGCCAACCAGCACCTGCCCACTCCGAATAATTTGTGTATGGCGTCCACTGAACAAGACCGTAGCCTCCTACAAATGGCTCAAGATTTTCCCAAATGCCGGGATTAAGAGTGCTCTCTGTCTGCATATTGCCAAACATGGCTGAAATTGCATTATCAGTCCATCCGTTAGATTTGAAGAAATAGTGCATAAGGTCAGCGTTATTTTGCATTTCAGACAGTGTAAGGTATCTGTTTCCTGTAATCCACGCCATAGGAACTCACCTACTCATAGAAATAGCCAGATTCCATGTAGTTTTTAATTTTGCGGTTTTCTTCACTTGTTCCCGCAATATCCAAATCGGCATTTGAAATCATTTGATACCCCGGAATAGTTGAAAGCGTAACAGCCGTACAATATGGCCTGCCTTTATCTGCGTTATCTTCATTTACTACTGGCATAAACTTAGCATATAGAGTAGGTTCTTTTGTGAAATTTGCAACTGTTCCATTAGACCCTGTTGTAGAAAACTGTGGAAGCGATGCATTTACAATGTCACCGATTGCGTTTGCGGCGGCTTTAATTTCCCCAAGAGGATTAAAGAAATTCTTTGCCATATCAACACCGCTATTAACAGCAGTAATAGCCATGTTTAGATAATTCTGTCCAATTTGGGCTATCTGTATAGGCACTCCGTATTGTCCACGTCTAATAGCAACGGCATATCCAGTTGTACCTACCTCTAAATACATATCGGAAATGCCAGTTACAAAGTCTATTGTGTATGTCATTACCAGACTGTCAGCATTTAAAAGTGCAGTAGTATCAATAGGTATCACGCCCCATACTCGTGAATCAAAAATGTATTGACTATATGGTGACGCATTAAGATACTTACCTCTTGCAGTAGATTGTGGGTGTTTAGGAATTTTAACTACGGTGCTTTGCGGCATTACTCCTTCTGTTCTTAATTTCTTAGCAGATACGCTAATAGTCCACCATCCGAAAGGAATGGATGTAACTTTAGTACCAGCAGGGGCATTGTCAGGATACCACATGACGCTTGTAACATACTGCATTGGGTTAAATAGAACTTTAAGTAAATCTTCTGAAATGTCTGAAATAGTACCTGCCCATGAAATATCCCCCATTAGATATTCCATAAATGCCCTAAATTCTACCGCACTAAATACATAATATGCAACTGCTCCAATAGCATCAGGACTGTTATTTACAATTCCAACAACATACGAACCGCCGGAAATTGAACTTACAACAGGCCAGATTCCAGATTTTTCTGTGCTTACAGTGGGATTACCCCTTGCGGGATATAGGCTATCGGTAATTGCTCCATCAGAACTATGTGAACTTCTTATCACATACTGTGTAGATTCACCAATGCTGTTTTTCCAACTTGCCAACACATCAACTTCCATGTGTGCAGTCCACAAATGCCCCTCAGATACAGTCCAGTCTCTAATGAAATAGTATCTATTTCCAAGGTCTGAAATGTATGCGTAGTTATAGAAAGAGGGGTTTCCCTTTAAACCAAAGTCAAAGGTAATTTCCGGGCTTAATAAACTTGTAGGCATTTTAAGAACAGCTTTGTGGTCTCTCTGCGTAGCACTTCCAGTAGGTCTCTTTGTGCTGTTCTCTCTTTTCTTAAACTCATAGAGTGTTACTGTTAACATAAGACCTCCTTATTATAGGGGCAGGACACGAGGATAGTGCCCCACCCCTCCAAGTGCTTAGTCGAGCAACAGCAGAACGCCCTTCTCGCTCATGTCCATGATAGCCCGGAAATTAACATGGTCATAAGTATTCCAATAGCCAGCCTTAGCATTGAACGGAGTGACAGCCGCCCAATTATTAACCTGAGCATAACCAAGCGCTTCCTCGTCAAAGATAACACCAAAGATACCTGCCTGTTCAACCGCTTCGCCAGTGGTAGCAGTACCAGTGGTATTGGTATACACGGGAGTGACGCTAATGGAATCAGGAGTTTCAATAGACTGCCAGAAGTTCACGCCCTCATAGTCAGTAAACTTCAAATAGTTGTCATGGAAGGTGTTCGATTTAACCATAGCGTCAAACTGATCCATAGCCTTAGCATACAGGTAGACCTTCTGCTTATTGGCGGGAGTATGACGCATGACATGCTTCTCATTGATAACGGTCTGATACATTTCAGAACGCTCAGTCATCATACGAGAAATAGTTGCGATTCTTGCATAAGCCCACTGCATGAAACTTGTAAAGTTCTCAGGCTGATAGACATTCTGTGCGGTCAACTTTAAACCAGTCTCAGTATTGTACTCAGATAGCAGGTGTACAATACGAGTATTCTGCTTCTCAGCCAACAGAGAACCAATATAGTTAGCGAGGATGCCTCTTGCAATGTTTTCTCTGTACTGTTCCAACTTGTCAGTACGGTTTCCAGTCACGAGGGAATTGAAGCGCATAAATTCCTCTGGGCTGGTAAAGGCAACGTCCAAGCTGTCCTTGAAAATAGTGTAGCTATTCTCGTAAACAGACTGACCATAGAAATTAACCTGCAAAATGTCAGGCTTGTTCAATGCGTACATATCAACGCTCTGTCCGTCACCAATGGCGTTAGGAGCTTTAGTGCTATCGTATCCAGCAGGCCAGATAAAACGTGCATCGTCTTCAATAGGCTTATCTGCAATAGACAGCTTTCGCACTGCATTGCCCCAACGCTCCATAGACATTTCCAGCCCAGAGAACTTACGGCTGTAAGGTCTAATACTGAAAATTGTTCTGCCCCACATCTGAGACATTGCGTTCAGAATAGGGTCATAGCCAGTCTTGAGTGCAGTCTGTGCCACACTGACAAACTCGCCGGGTGTACTGGCGGCAATAGTTACCTGTCCAGTTGCCTGTTTAACAAGGCTCTGCAAAATAGTGCCAGCCCGAAAAACAGTCATATCGTTTACATTAGGCATAATTACTTATCTCCTTTCGGTGCTGGATTGATAATCTCAGCAAGAATTTCCTCAGGGGTCTGAACCTTAGGCTGATTCACGTTCATGATATTACTGCCTTGAACCAGTCCAGTCAGCTTCTGTAACTCTGCAAGTACAGGGTCAACAGGAGCCGGGGCCGGAGTGGGAGTAGGAGCCGGGGCCGGAGTGGGAGTAGGAGCCTGGGCCGGAGTAGGAGTAGGAGCCGTGGCCGGGGCGGGGGCGGGAGTAGGAACAGGAGCGTTGTTAATCATGGAAAGCCCTGCAATTTGCTGTGCAGTAAATCCCGCTTTTGCAAGGGTCAGAATTTCCTCAGGCTTAAACATTCTGTCTCACCGCCTTAATAGCATAGCCGTTTTCGTCCCAAGTGATCTTATACTGGCCCTCTTTGCACCACATAACCTTTTCCCGTCCAGCCATAGTAACATCACGCTTCATAAGGTCGGCAAGAGAAACAGCATCCCTTGCAGATTCGCAGTCTTTAAAGCCTTCCTTCATTTCCTGTTCAGTCCAACCAGTATTCTCACGAGGAACAAGTTTCAGATTGAAACCTGCGTCTGCAAGACGTTTATTGATAACTGCATAGGAATCGCCATTTGCAAGTCCCTGTCTAATGATTTCTGTCATACTCATGTTATTTTCTTCCTTTCTTCAAATAGATTAAAATGTAGTGCGCTGTACTCCTACTGGAATAAACTTGACGTTTTTCCTTCTTGAAATATCCTTGAGAACTTCCACCACAGTCAAGCATAACTGCGTCCTGCCATCCATAAGACTGCAATAAAGTTGCAAGCTGTTCGGGCGTTTTCTTGGCTGGGCTTCCGTCCTTGGAAACGTAAAGACACAATCTGTATTGTCCGTTTACATACTTTGTTCCGATAGCTGTTCTTCCACGCTTACCGCCTTGTGCTACATTATAGATAGGATTGCTTAGCGCCTTATTGTTCATTACAATGTTAGAACAAGCAATGTAGTTGCTCCATTTGTCAGTAGGTACAATGTCAAGGTGGAAACTGTTGGTATCAAAGTTATCCCAAACATAACCACGATAACTATACTTACCGTGAAACAAAACATTGCTGTCATACTTCAAGGGACAGACAGGTTTACCGTCTCTCATATTGTAAAGAGTTCCGTTAATTGCATAGTCAGCACCAGTCTTGCTAATAATCGTAGACAACGGTAAACGCTTTCTTGTTTTCTTATTCCATGCGTTTTGGTAAATTTCAATTCTGTCAATGTCATCAAAAGGAATTGATACAGCTATTTCATTCTGAATCTTTGCTCCCACAACTAACACGCTCCTTTAAAAGACTTACAACCTCTTTCAAATCTCGCAGAGCTTCTGTGTTTTCCCTAACAACCTCAGTCCAACGCTCACTTTCAGCGGCATGGCTTTCACGTTCCTTGTTCTGCATCCAAAACATCACGCCTACGCATACAATGGGGAAACCAAGATTGCTAACAAGCTGGGTAACAGTTGCGACATCCATATCATTTCTCCTTATAGCCGGATTTTTAGATTGAGAAGGGGGTTTCTTGCCCCAGTCAAGGGCTTGCACCAGCTTCCGGCTGTGACTTTGTGCAACCCCCTTCTCTGATTATAAAATAGCATCATCGGAGATACTTTGTCAACAGATTTTCACAAAGATACTCCTCAAATGTTATTTTCTGTTGCATGTAGGCTTCCCACAACCAGCCATACATCCGTCTGAACCGCTGAATATCGGCTTCACTGTCGGAATATTGGGGTGGGCTACCTGCTTTGTGCATTGAGACATAATATGTACCGTCAGACTTGTGTCGGTATACACAGATTTTCGATATTGCGCACACGGGAACAAATTCCTTGATAGGTCTACTCCCTACATTGCCCATATCATTGAAAGAGAACTTGTTATCCAGTGCCATTTCGGAGAAACGTGTTCCTTCTGTTGCTCTATACAGAACGGTATTACGTTTTTCTTCCGAAATAGGGGACTTCTGTAACATGTACAGGCAGATACCACGGTTGTTATCTTGATAGACTTCTCTGCCCTTCTCTAACATATCAGTCGCTTTCTTAACAAGATTGAAACCAATAAAGACAGGGTTTGCAACATCGTTTGCGTTTGCCAAACAAAGAAGTTGTACAGGTTTCTTTCCTTGAAGCTCTCTGTTTCTGTTAACGGTCTCGTAGCAGTTCATAAGGGCTTCAAACTCGTTCTTAATCGGTCTTTCATGACGCTCTGGAATAAATTCGTCAAATATCATAAGGTCAACGTCAGAAGCGTCAAAACCTCTGATATTTGAGAACGTGGAGAGTGCGGCTGAATATCCAATCGGCTTACCGTCTGGAATCTGCTTCCCATCTTCATTTACTTTGAAGTAATAGAACGCACTGTTATACTTGGTAACAGGTGAACAGCTAATGTTTAAATTCCTGTCCTCACATATTCGCTTGAATGGTGAAAATTCAGGTCTTGTCACAATATCCGCTTGCGCTTGCGTTCTTCTTATGAATAGGAATGTTCTTTTTTCCTCCAAACATTCAACCAAACTTCCATAGGTTTTGCCTGTCCCTCGCCCTCCAACTGCAAAATTGAAGGGCAAGGAACGGCTCAATAGTTCATGGATATTCAGATAGCCGCTATCTAAGTAGATACGGCTCATATTGTCTTAGAGAAGGGTGCAAGTGATGAAATTACGGCCCGCCTTAGAAGTGCCAGAAGTGATACCAACAGAGAAGTCCTCGCCTTCCATCAGGGCGGCAATGTTCAGGAAATCCTTCTTAAAGGTTACGCTGTTGGTAGCATAGACAGAACCGTCAGTATCCATCACAGACAGAACTTCCACTTCCTTGTTATCCTTGCTGTTGAAATCGGTGTAAATGCAGTAAGCATACACATCAATGCTGGAACCAACATAGTCCTTCATTTTCTTAATGCCTGCGTCCATGGTCATCTTGTACAGTTCCTTCTTGTTCAGTTCCTTGCTAATCTTGGTGATAGTCATTGTTCTTTCTCCTTTAAAATAAATTTTATTTACCACAGCTTGTGCTGTTGGTTACAGATTGTAATAAATAATGTATGCTTTCACAATTCTATCAAATTCTTCAAGAAATTCATCCAACACATCTCCAACAGGGGTACTATGCAATCGCTCCCAAAGTATTAACATTTCTTCCATACATTCATGGTCATTCATATTCATACCTGCTTTCTGTCAATAGTCGCTTATAATCGGCTGTTAGTCCTAACGTGTAAGTGCTTGGTCGAAGGCAGACATTAGACGTAATTTTTCCTGTTCGTCCTTCCGCTGTGTACTCTGAAATGCAGGGTTTGTCATTATAAACTGCTTCAAGTCCTCCTGCTTTCTCAAATGTGAATCCTTCATGAAATGCTGTAATGCCTCCATGGGCTTCTAACTCCTTTCCTCCAAGATTCTTTGAAACTCCTGCGATAGTGCAAACTAATTTATCCTCTGGCTTCTCTCTGTATACATATTTCTTTGCCCCCATCGTTCTGAACTCGCACATATCATGTTCTTTCTCATAAACACCCATATAATGTGTGATTCCAGAGGGGTCTGTTGCATACGCTCCACTTTCTTTACTATCCTTAATACGTTCTGCGTTAAACTTATCAAGATTTATCTCTCCAAGGTATTTCACAGAATCTGTATCGCAGTATACAAATTGTGGAGCATTGGGGTCATCCGTATCACCGTGCGCAAGCTGTATTCCTTCTTCCAGTCTATATCTTGCCCATGCTGTTACCCATACACCCCATTGATATGCCAAAAACGCCTTTTTGTTATATGCTTTTAGAAGTTCTTCCTCGTTATCATTCTGTTCTTTGAAATCTTCTTCAATGAATAGAATGGACTGCTTAACCGGGTCTTGCGCACACATTCCATACAGAGAGTTAAGTTTATTCTTAGATTTAGTGTAGAGAAGTTCTTGTCCATCTACATTCTTCAAGCCTGTTTTATTATGATAATACTTGCAAATTATTTTTCTCAGTGGCTCAGGAAGATAACCATATCTGGCTGTTGCAAAGTCAAAGAACTTAATATCTTTCCAAGAATACTCAGATAGTATAATTTTCAGGTCTATATCTGTTATAGTTGTTTCCAGATAGTCAGCGGAGATTATCCGTCCGTTATCTATCAGCGGATTTTCAACGTATCTACACTTAGAAAGTGATAAGTATGGGCATCCCCAATCTATACGCTTCAAATAAACCCCTGTAATTGCAACTCGCATTAGACAGGCTTTTTGCCGTTTGCCAATCATTTTGATTACTTCTTCATAAGGTATATTACCAAGACGGTAAAACTCGCTAATAGGAAACTTGCAATTACACATAACATCAGGATAACTGCTACTTCTATCGGCACTGTGAACATTATGTAGCGTATAATCTGCATAATATCGGTTTGCGTGTGTGTTTCCTCCCCTAAATGCTTCTCTAAGCATCTTATAAATTTCATAATCCGGTAATTGACCTTTAATGAAACTCTGTGACACTTCTGACATTGCTTTCTTAGCGTCACGCCTTACATAACCTGTTGAAGTCAACGGAAACGTATAGAGGTTATCTCCATCGTGCTTCATTTCAATTTCTATTGCTTCAACTAAGCCTTGCACATCATGTACACAATAGGCGATTTCATCATCAGTTAATTCCGTCCATGGGTATCGCAACTTATCATAATCAAATGTTCCCGTCAGCTTTTTATGTTTAACGCCCATTTTCTTAGTGTAAGTGTCCAGATTCATATTACTGTGAATGTATGAACACCTAAACTCAAAATGTTCGTGCATATTGCATTTTAGAACTTTTCTTGACTTAACTGCGAATACCTCGTCAGGCTGAAAATTGTAAATACCTCTCAGAAACTGAAATTCATAGGAAAGATTGTGCACAAAAACAACCAAAACAGAATCATCAAGAATGTTCGCCAATTTACGTTGAAATGCTTCAAATTGTTCCCATGTCCTCCCAACTACTGTGTATTCATCGCCAAATTGCCATTGCCAAATGTACATTATAGATTGCTCTATATCTGCTAATCGTGTGGTCTCAATGTCAAATGCTGTTATTAGGTCTTTGTACTTTAGCCGCTTCCTTGTTTTCTGATTGCCTGATTTCCGTTTTACAAGTGGAATTTCATAGAGCCAGTCATAAGGGAATTTCTCAGGCGGAATTATCATAGAAACTCGTCTAATTCTTTGAATAAGTCGGCTGACGATTTTTCATTTTCGTTATTCTTCCGCTCATGTGGCTCCTCTTTCTGTTTCTTCCACTCTTGGAAATCTTTTAAAAGTCGGGCAGATTTATCAACTCTTTGGGAAGCTCTCTCAAATGCTTCTGAATCCTTAATTTTCTCGTAAAAGTCAAGCGCAACCGTTGAACCATATCCTCTGAACTCGCTATCTTTCCATTCTCTGAAAAATTCACCTACATCAATGAAATTAGATTCATCAACGAATGTATATCCATGTTCATGGAATGTTTGAATAGCTTTCCTACGCTGACGCTTAATTCCTGCAAGTGTACCTGTTTCCGCTTGCATCATTTTAGCGACCTCCGCAAGTAATATCTTGCGTTCGTATGGTCTAAGTTCAGAGGAAGGTTTGAACCTGTTCTGATTGTAGTACCATGTTTTAGACGCTCTACCAATATCGGACTTGGAAATTACTCTTAATCGCTCTTGTGCGATTTTACGCAATCTTGTGTATTCAGTTTGGATATTTTCGTCTGTCCAAACATCTGCGTGGCGTAGAGCATCGAGAGTGTAATATTCAGGCGTTTCATTGGGGTCAAGAATCTCGCCTGTATCCGGATTTACCAGACGCTTTATTTTGCTCATAACGCTCTATTTCCTCCCTAAAGAGTAGTCGGCATAAAGCCGACACACTCATATCTTGTTCACAAGCTACACGTCCAATCTCTAATTGCAATTCGTATGGTAGAGATATGGTCATGTGACCGGTTGAGCATTTTCGAGTATTAGACTTAACCAATATTCAAAGTCCCTCCTTTCTCGTTTGAGTGTGATTCGTAGTGTAGGAAACACTTTCTTTAAACTGCTGGCGAGTTCGATGGCTTCCTCTAAGCTGGTTGTAAGATATGCACGTGCTCCTGTTAGCCAGTACACCGTCAAAACATAATTCATTGTTTTCATCTGCAATCCCTCCACGTATAGAAGAAACCAGAATTGCCGCAATAATCATGCTTGAATTTGGCAATGTGCTGTGCACTTGTACTAGTGTAACCATATACAAGACGGAGGAAGTCAATAAACACGGGGGCGGCTAGGGGCGTTCTCTGATATATAGCCGCCACAATTGTATTGTAGGAACGTAGAACAATAAAATGCGGAGTTCTATAAACATGAGCAGTGCAAGTTCTGAGACGTTCCCAATATTGTAAACCAGCAACGCTGATTTCGGCGTTTAACTCGTCTATATATTGTTCAATAATGGCATTATCTGCGATTTGTTCTTTCTTAGTCATATTAGCACTCCTTATTCATCATTACAAAACGATTAGTTTTCTTGTCAAGAACCATGGAATTTTTCAATCCCCAATAGTAGGACAACCTCCCAGGACTTGTATACCACAAGGACACCTGTTGCCATCCATACTTTGTACTAACCATAGCACAATAGCCCATATCAGAATGCCTATACATTTTATATTCTTGCATCTGCGTCTGCCTACTTTCTTTTAATTGGCCGTATATGTCCGATACCGCAGACATTTTGCAATTAGAAAGTGAACTTTTCCTTTTCGGATTTCACTTTGGGCTGGAACTGTGCATAGCAGTTGTCAACGGCGTCTCGGATTGCCTGAAACATATTCTCAACTTGTTCCTCAGTGTACTCATAATTGCTGGATGCACAGTTGCTGAGAATGTCCAACTTATCAATGACACTGTTAACACGGGGGCTTGCGATACGGATAAACTTTTCATTTTTGCTCTCGTTTTCGGGAATCATGATACCAGTCTTAGCCATAATAATGTACCTACCTTTTAATAATATTTTAGGCGTGTTGCCTATGGACAAGGGCTTTTAAATGGATGAACCCTTGAGAACCAGTGTTTCACGTGAAACTTAATTATATTTCTCGCCCGTTAATACCTCGTACATTTCAACCGCAACGGCGAACCGTGAACAACATGTAATCGTTCTTGAATCCTCTTTTCCTACATTGTCAAGCCACCATTTCGCCTCATTAAAATATTGCTCAGCGATTGCACGTGCCTTAACTTTTCTTTCATCCATAGTCATTGCATTTACCTCTTTCTTTTTGTTTTATTGTCTTGCTTTTTCTTCCCTCTTTCTGATTATAGTATAACACATTATATGAAAATGTCAATACTTTTTTGGAAAATTCCTGCAATTCATAAAAATAAATTCCT
>ERZ838577.3767-NODE-3767-length-13771-cov-58.621099_pt1 | contig 13771 bp, 16 predicted proteins | sample MGYA00519682_ERZ838577 | MGnify/ENA primary metagenome ERZ838577 (study PRJEB31850, sample SAMEA3708838) | human gut metagenome | biome: human gut; feature: human-associated habitat; material: faeces | place: China | collected 2014 ...
AAAGAAATACGAACACATGTTCGGTTCGACGCGTCGAATTTTTTATTGGGACTCCTATTCGCAGTATATATGGGCACAACAAAAGAGCGGTATTTTCTACCGCTCAACTGTCTGACTCGTCATATATCATTTCCTGCCACTCATCTGTAACACCCAATGTATAACTAGCATCACAAATTCCGATGTTGGAACCCACAGTAATTTCATGCCCTTTAACCATTATAGTGTGTGGATGTTTAACGTCAACGTATTTGCTTGCAGTTCTGCCACTTATTATTGGCGGAATTACTGTACCAGGTTTAAAAGCCGAGAAACCGCCATGATCTCGAAGCCACCATATCGCGTCTTTGCGTAGACCGCTTACTGTTGTATGTAATTCATCACTGCCACTTTCTTGATACATATATTTTTTAGCACCTAAACTTTTGAAACGTGCATATGTCACATCATAATCACCGTTTTCATGCTCCCAAATACCCAAATAAACTTTGCGTCCATTTTTAATAGCATACGGTTTAATGTCAAACGTTTCTGCTTCAGCCATAATTTGAGCGTTCAACGCGTCGAACTCCTTTTTATACTCTCCGATAGCCTTAACAGAATCCGTATCAACTTGCACTATATCATCACCTACAATCTTCATACCCGTATACAAGCATGCTCTAGCATGAGCCGTAACCCATACACCATGTTGATAACTTAAAAAAGAGTTTTTGCTGTGATAATATCTTGTAAGAGCCTTACCAACATCTTCTATTTCACCAACTTGCCACACTTCATCAGCACTGCTATCATAAATAACTTCGGCATTTAATATATCAGTAAGCATCATACCGAAAGCGGCATTTATTTTATTTTTGAATTTAGCATATAAATATCTGTCACCATCTTCCAAATTTGTTTTCATTTGAAACATGTCCATTAACTTCTTACGAAATGCTTTTGACAGCATACCTCTATCAGCAATCCAAAGTTCGTGTACTGATAAATCTACAAATTCATAAGAATCACAAACAATTTTGAAGTCTATTTCAGTGCAACACATTCCAATCCGTTCTGCTGAATAGACTTTACCATTTCCGAAACGTCCGTGTTCTCCTCGTACAACTGCTCTACATTTTGCTTTACTTATGTACGGAATGCTTTCCCAATTTTTCAATTTAATATTGCGACATTCCCAAACGATTAAACAACACTTATTGTCTAAATATCGTTTTAAATATTTTAAATCAGTGTGTAAAGGTAAATGTATTGGCATGAATTTACTTTGTGGAAAATATTTTGTAGCCATTTGGTATGGGTAGCTTGACTTAATATCGAAACTGTCAACTCCCTCTATCGTCCACCCAGTATTTATATTATTGGAACCGCTAATCCCACCTCGACAAGCTTCTACACATAAGGCATATGTGTGCTCTGTCAATGCCATACTCATCATATGCCGTTTATATCCATCTTCTGCGAGACAAGCTTCTCTAAACTCTCTACGTATATAACCAGTAGAAGTCATCGGAATTGTGCAAAGCGTGTCCTCATCAAGTTTAGATTTTATAGCCTGGCACAATCCTAGAACGTCAACAACACAGTACTCCATTTCCTCTTTAGTTAACGGTGTGTCGGGGTAACGTTTAATTCTATAATTAAAATCGTCACCACTCAATTTAAAATTTTCTACACCCTTACTATTTTTCAGAAATCTGTCGAGACTCATATTGCTTAATGCATAGGAACATCTGTATTCAATGTCTTCTACTACTGCATATATAACATCTCTTTTATGCCTGGCAAATACCTTTTCAACTTTAAAAAAATTTCTGAGAAATTGAAACTCAAATTGTAGATTGTGTACATATACGACTAATCTAGTTCTCCAATCAACTCCCAAAATTTCTTTCAAATTGTCGAGAAATTCTCTATATTCATCCCACGTTCTACCCACACATATGGTTTGACCTATACAAAATTGCCAAATATACATGAAACCGAAATCTGAATGGAAATAGTTACATTCCTCTTCATGTATTGTTGTCGTCTCTATATCGAAAGCGCATACAACATCGAAATATCTTTTAGTTCCCCGTTCGACACGTCGAACTCCTTTAAAATTTTCATACGGAAAATCATTTACATTATATATTTCAATCTCTTTTTTTCCTTGGATATTCAGTAATGTCAATTTTAAGCCTCCTCATTGTCTCGTCAAAATCATATAAACCTGCGTTAAATTCGTCGAAAGCTTTAAGCATTTTAGCACGTGAATTATCTTTCTTTTGATATGCGTCCCACAACATTTCAATTACTGTGCTACTATTTCCATAACTTTCTATAACTTGTTCACTTTCTTCGTTGCCCAAAAAACGTAGAAAATTTCTAGCTTTACGTCTAGTAACTGTTTCATCAAAAATTCCCTTTTCTTTGAATTTTCGGAAACGTCGCTCCTCTATTGCTCTTTGCCCCTCAACAGATGAACTTTCATATCCTAAGAATTTTATACCAATCTGAGATTGTTGCCCCATTTGGTACCAGTCCTTATCCATATTCCTAGCATACTCGAAACGGTTACTTTCATACATAACTTGAGTATAGTTTACAGCGGTTGCCCACCCCTGTCCATAATCATATTTTTCTTTTTCAAGTCCTATTAACCTTTTATTAACTTCTTTTGCTATCTCATTAGTATAGGAAAAGAGAAGCCCTTGAGCTTCCCTATCTCCTTTTACCGCATTGCGTTGTAAGTCTTTAATTTGCTTGATCGAATACATAACTTATCCTTTCACGAACAATTCCCGTTCCGCATTGCGCCTGCGTACCAATCCTCTTAACACTCTACCATTTGCTTTGTTATATAACAAAATGGCATCTGCAATTTGAGATTTAGTACGCTGTCCATATTTAATCAATTTCTTAAGGTTGCCAATTCCGCAGTTGAAAGCGAAACTTGCTAACGCATCAAATTCATTTTGCGTCCAGTGATAAATGCCATCGTAACTGTTGATGGTTGGTTCGACGCGTTGAACATCTTCAATAAGAAAATGTGTGGCAACCGCTTCCGATATGTACATACCTTTCTTTACCTTTCTAGTATGCCCATATCCGATTGTCCACTTACCGGCAGGACACCGGTAAGCGGTCAATCTAAGACCCTCAAATTTTTTAATTAAGTTTAATCCATTTTCACTTGTTGTCATTTTATACCCCACTCATTTGAACTGAAGCAATCATAAAGTACTGTGTACTTCCAATTCTGTAATTATGAGCGCCACTAGGGAAGCCATAGGCAATGCTAACCTCAGCGCCGGAACCTAAAGCTGAAAAGGTTAAACTGTATGAAGTTGTAACACTCATTCGTTGGGTAGTGGCTGAAAATATTGCATTAATTGTTCCATTAATTACATGTCTGGGTATCTTATCCGTTTCGTAAAAAATGATCGGATATCCATGTTGTGGCATTGGTCTTACGATAGTAATATTCGGATAATCTTTTTTAAATTCTTCCATAATTTCTCCAACTCCTGCTGACAGGTCAAACAGTCCAATGCTACCATCGAACGTAGTGTCTGTTGTGAAAGGGTTAGTATCTCCTGAAGAGAGAGTAAAATCACATGTGCCGTCACTGTATAAATATGCCCCCAAAGTGCATCCACCAAACTGCGCTTTTCCTTTACTGTCAGTTACAGAAGATAATGTTGTAGATTTGACATACTTTAATACTACTTTACCGCCTTCCAGTGCTGTAACTCTACTATCCAAAGAGGATACTTCAGTGTTGATAGTACTAATCTGTCCATCCTGTTCAGTATCCTTAGCTTTAATGCCATCAATCGTAGTATTGATAGCACTAATTGCATTAGTGTTACTCTGTGTGGCACTGGACACCTCACCAACTTCAGTTTCTAATGTTGTCATTTTACCGCTCAGAGTTGCAACATTCGCAACAGTCCTTGCGATTGCTTCCGTATTCGCAGTAATCTTCGCATCAGCATCACTCTTATTAGTGTCAACTTTAGCCGCTAACGTAGCCAAATCGGCGGTAGTCTTCTTCTGCACTTCCTGAACACTATGGAGTTCGACGTCGAACTGGTCACTTCTCGTATTCAGATTGGTGATGTCCTGGGTATGCTCGACAATCTTCTCTTCTGCCGCCGTAAGTCTGTCATTATAACCGGCAACGATCTTAGCGCTTGCCGCACTTTCCGCTTTGGTTTCGTCAGCCAACTTCTTAGCGTCAGCCGCAATGCCAACCACTTCCAATGCCTTACTCTTTGCATCTACCATACCGTCGTCGATCTTGTTCATGGCATCATTCATCTGTGTAAGCCAACTGGTAGTATCTTCTCCTGCCCATAACGGCAAATCGTAATTCGCCGTATGGTTGGTAGTTGTTGCCGTACTTTTTTTATAGGGTGTATTCACTGCCATATTATCACTCCTTAATGTTCGACGCGCCGAACTTGTCGACTAACTCTCTGATAACGAGAGTGTTATTGTTAATAGCATCTGCGGTTTTCTGCATCTCTTCCTTATGCTCTTTGTCCTGCTTATCCATCTTCCAAAACAAAGCCGCACACATTACAATGGGAAAACCTACTGTTGAAATTGCTGTCATAATCATCTGCGCAGTATCCATAATCTTTCTCCTTAATAATATTCTACTGTGAAATTGATAGTTACGGAATTGAAGTCTCCACCAGGGTTTGTCAGATTAACTGACAATTTATTCTCTATGACTTCCATTCCAGTTAAAGGTGCTGTTAATGTTGCGGTATTAGCAACAAAAGTTCCAGTTCCGCACATACTGAAAATTGTAACTCCGGTCGGAATTGTTGCGAGTTCAATAGCTCCCTCGCTGGTATTGGGAAGAACTGTGAGAGTTCCACTCTTTCTCTTCACATTCTTTTCTCCAACATATTTGTTGGTTGCATACTCCATGCCGTCGAATAAATATTTATTCTTACTTATATTGATGTCAACAAGCTTCTTCACTTCGTCGATATAAGTGTTAGTCTGATTGAACTTTGCAAGTACAGTGTTCGACTCGTCGAACCCTACCAACGTTTTATCAATGTCGGTATCATGCTGTTCCAAACTTTTAATTCGATTCTCGTGATCCAACTGAGTGTGTTCGAGATTTGTACACCTTGTCTGCAAATCGGTCACATCATGCTGAACATCATCCATGTCAACATTCAGACCCTCAACGATCGGTGTTAAAGTTGTCAACTGCTTCAGTGCATCATCACTGGCAGTTTCCGCTTTGTGCAACTTTTCATCAATCACACTGTAAGCTGGATTCATGTCGTCCAAAAAGTCGGGGTGTTCCAGTGCGTCCCACTGAGGGAGATTGTAGTTAGGTGTTCCTTTCTTATACATTTGTTAACTCCTTTCCATGCCAGTCATAAGACTGTGCTTTTACATTTTTATCATCATAGTTCTTAGCTGTCAAGTTCAACGCGTCGAACTCAGATGCCGTAAGTTTGCTGAAGTCACCAACTTTGAGGAAATCTGCCAACTCATAAACAGCCATTTTGACAGTGGTGTATCTTCCACTAACAGGTGAGAACATCATATTGTGAACTCCTAGTTCTATACTTCCATACATCCAATAAGTCATGGCACTTATATTGCTATCCTTGAAATATTGTGCAGTGATATGTGCCTTGTGCCATGCAATAGCTGTGAATCCTAAACGGTTGATTGCAATGTTATAGATATCGTTGATTGCTCCATTGATTGTATCATTCTCAACCTTAATAGGATTGAAGACAGGTAACTCACTTTTGGGAATGTCTGCCACTGTTTTCTTCATATCTGCAATGGCTTTCTCCAACATCTGCCTATCCTTGCTGGAACTTGCAAGAATCATCAATCGCATTTCAGAGAACTTTCTGTCATACACTTCCAGTGTATTAAGAAACTCTTTTCGATACTCTTTGATTTCATCAGCAAGAGCGTTGTCGTCAGCAATCAACGAACGCACTTCACGTTCCAACTTTGAACGCACATCATTGATGTCGTTTTCTAACATCTTAATCTGCGCTTCAAGTTGAAGTTTCTCATTCTTGCAAGCCGTGATATATTTCTTGATTTCTTCATCCATTAAAAATCTAACGTAATGAGGAATGTTAGATTCGTAACTACTGAGTCTATAGTTAACTTCGTTTATTGCACTCAAGGTTCCGTCGTACTCGTCAACCAACTTCTTATACAATTCAATGAGTTCTCTCAAATCTGTATCGTGATAGTTGGTATGCGGAAATTCTGAATATGCCATAATGTCACTCCTTTACCATACACATATTAAGAGGTCTTTTGCGAACTCTCTTAATATCCAATCGTCAATGTCGAACTGTACAGTTCTACGTTGTTTGTCAATAAGCTCCTGATATGAAAGGTTTGTAAGACCTTTCTTTGTGTGTAGTGTCTCTTCGTGGTCTGTCGTTCCAGTGTCCTGTCCACTGTTGTAATCTTCGTTGAATGATGTGTTATCAGTTGTGTTAGCAGTATCTCTACTCTGTTCAACATCTTCACCATTTATATTATTGAACGCACTAACGAAATGTTTACTTTCACTGTTGATGGTTTCGTCAGTTGTCGAACTTGTATTATCTTTCTGCGTGAACTTCTTAGTACCATTAGCATCAAGATTACCAGTTTCGACTGTAGAATAATTTTCAATGGGGTCATATTTTATGTCAAGAGTGTCGAGCAGTCTTTTAATTCTGTCTTTATTTTTTAACCAAAACAGTTCAACATTCTTGTGCATGTAGGTAGTGTCTGAATATACACATTCAAGGTCTGCATATTGTGACATGATAATGTGGTAAATGTGGTCTTTATTGATTCGAGTATCAATGTCACTGGATTGGAAATAGAACTCATTATTGTGTAATATCATCCACAGGTTCACGCTGTCCACTAACGTCATCTTTGCTCTCCTCTCTGTTCGACGCGTCGAACTGTAGTGTCACACTTAATCCAACGTTAAACATTGCATTGATTTTATCGCAACAACGTTTGAGGTTCTCTTTCCAAATAGTTGTATTAGCTACCAACTCTTGGTTGTTAGCGTCAACTTCACCAGTCACGAGACGTTCACGTTTATCAGTGTTGGCATTGTTTACACCAATAGCTGTGAGGAACTCGTTAATAATTGTACGTTTGGAATCCTGAACCATATCTGCAATGTAATTCTGCTTCACGTTATTGAAGAATACGTTAAGTCCCGTTGAATTGAGTGCAACATCTTTTCGATATACAACTAACGGTTCTCCGTTACTTACTTTATCGTAGGCAAGCTTAATTGATTCTGCCTGCGCTTTCGTTTCAGCTTCTGCAACGTATGCCATTCTACTATTCATTAAGTTAACGTCAATGGCGGCATCTGCGGAAGCTAAACGTTGTGCATAAATGTCTACAATCTTTATAAAATTGTAATAAATTCTTGATTGTGGTATTCTCTGAATATATAAGAGTTCACAATCAACACCTATCTTTTTATGTAGACCGGGAATCAAGGGAACGTTGATGATTACATCTGTGGGATTGTTAAAATAGTTATATCCTTGTAATGCTCCTTGTAATGGTAATACTCCAAAATCAGTATCGGATACAATTATGTAGCCAAAACGCAAGAGAGTGTCTCTTATATAATCTTTATCCCAGTCGTCGGGACATTCTATTTTGAATATACCGCCAACAAGTTTCATCAATTCTGTACGATAGTGGGCGGTTCTAGTCACCATGAATGTTCCGTTTACATCTTTTGGTTTTGTTGCTGTATACTTATTCAATGATCAGTCCCCCATAAATGAAATTAGTTGACGAGTTAACATATTGCGCAATCATGTTGTGCTCATCATCTGTACACTCTACTTTAACATAAGCGCCAGTACATTTCACAAGACCTGAATATGTGCTTAGAGTTCCCGTTTTAAATACTGGCAGTCCTATTGTAGTTGTATTATTACTAGGTGTGTCCGAAACTTCCCAATATGTAACAGTTACTGTTATATTGTCATTAAAGTACGCACCACTTCTTCCGCTAATGTGACCAGAAACTTGTGTTGATGATTGCATTGCTGAAGATATTGCGCTTGTACCGCCTCCGAGAACTGTTCCACCTAAACCTAAAGCCGCGGGAATTGTAATTTCCGGCATCGCCGCCACTGCTACTGTCGCACCAATCATAGCGCCAATACCTGTTACAACTCCTAATGCATTACCTTGAGAAGAAGATACTGGAATGTTTACACCAAAACCACCAGTTGCTGTTAGAATTATTCCGTCGGGATCGTCCGGGTCATGTACTGTATACATTATTTCTCCGGTAGTTACATCTATACAGTATTTAACGGAAACATTAGGGATTTTAGAACCACTTTTCAATACTCTTATTAAAGGTATTTGAACGTTTCCACACCCAGGCAAGAATATGTATGCCTGTGTGTAAGGTTCAACATTTCTATAGTCTGCATAACTTTTTCCCTCTGCATCGTGATAATGCAATGGTATTGCTACAGAAAAAGAACCCTCAACGTAAGTTTTACTTATCATATTTCCACTTACACCTGTACTGGAGTAACCTATTTTCACTTCTGAAACAGTAGAGTCTATTAAATTTCCTGCTATCGGCAACCATATACATGAAATTACTGCGTCTAATGGATTTACAAACTGTTTCTGTAAAGTTTCCCAAAATCCGTTATCATTTAATTTTGCTCCAACTGAACGTAATTGAGATGCGCCCATAGCATATGTTGCTGTATAACCATTCTGACCATTACCATTATCTCCAACTACTGTCAATAAGAAAATTCCAGCTCTTGAATATGGTGTGAATGGTACTTTTAAAACTGATGTTGCAGATTTGTCAGTTCTCGGTAATCTGCTGTCGGGTATCATACTGTTGAAACCTTGCTGTGCATACATAACAAAAGCTTTAGTCGCAAGTATTTCTTTTCTATATGTGGCTAAAACATCGACTTCACAATCAATCTGCCATACTAATGCGCTAATGGATGTGACGTTAGTTATGAAATAATATCTATGAAAGTCCTTGATATAACAATAGTTATAATCAGGAAATTGTTTTCCCTCAAATGTGCTGTCTGCTCCTTGAATGATTAAGGTGGGTTTTATTATTGATGTGGGGTCTTTAAGATAACAAATTGTTTCTGTGATATGCCCCTCAGTGGTACTAGGAACTCTTGTGGAGTTCCTAGCCTTTGAGGTGTGCATAAGGTCAACTTGAACTGTTGCCATACGCATCCTTTCCGTTCGACGTGTCGAACTAATTAAGTGTGAAGATTACTACGTTCTCACTCATATCGTTGAACCACATCTGCTTTTCATGCCAGAATGTGTTGTAATATGCTCCACGTGCGTTTACAGGAGTTGTGAGAACTTTCTCTTCCTGTCTGAATGTACCGATAGCTTCTCTATCGAATAATACACCGACAACGTTTTCAATAGTCTTGTCAACCTTGCTGTCAACTTTACCGATCACCTTGGAGAGTACAGCTATATCATTAACGTCGTCACCCTCTTTAACACCCTGCCAATACGGTACAGCAATATCTACAGACTTGTTGACATACTGGGGATTGAAAGCCGCATACTGTACTACAGTTTCAAGTTGTGTAATGAAGTCAGCCAAAACGTAGAAACGCTGTTCACTCTTGGGAGTAAATCTGTCGTATCCATCTGTATTGAATAACACACTCATAGTTTCCAGTTTGGAAGCAATGTTATTCATCATACCGATTGCAAAACGCATAAAGGCAGGATCGAATAATGCTGTCTGAGGATTGAGAGTTGATCCGGTTTTACTGTTGTACATAGTTACCAGTTTAATCTCCTGCTTGGTAGAAAGATTGCACATCATATTGACGAGTGCAACTCTTGCAAGGTCTTCCAAAACAACCTCGATCTTATTCTGAACTTTACCGAATACCTGGTTTACAAAAGAAGCCATAGCACCTGCATTGAGAAAGGCTTCTGTAAGCATCTTCTCCTGCATTGTGATAAAGAATGAATAAGGTGTTTCCTTATCGAAAATTTTCTGCTTCGCTTTAGGATTGTTGATGATGTAGTGGTCGAGAGCCTGACCGTTCATCTGTCCCACTTTGTACATATCGTCGGCTACTGCGTCGGGCATCTCGACAGTCAATTTCTGAACCAGTGCACCCCACTCAACCTGTGTTCTGTACAAATCGGAGAAACTGTTGCGGTACACTCTGTAGGAATCAATGGTAAGACCAATTCTACGTGCCAAAGTGTTAAGCCACAAATCGTTCTTACCTAAATTGGAAACTTCGTTTCCCATTGCAACCAGTGACGCACTGTCAACAGCCGCAATATCTGTTCGTCCAGTCATCTGCTGGAAGATCTGATTACATAAATCATAAATCTGGTTTACTTCAATCTGATTAGGCATTTGCACCATTTCCTTTCTTCGGACCGCACATTGCATATATTATCTCTTCGGGTGTTTTCGGACCCTCTGCAACTGGTGTCTTGAGTAATAATGCTCTGTTGGTCAATTTTAACTTATCTATTTGTGAACTCTGTTCTGTCACCTTGTCCTGCAACTGTTTTATCTCTTCACTCAAATCGGGAGTATCTTCAACTGTATTATGTGTTACAGAGATATTATTCTCCGAAACGTCCAATGAATAATCAGCTTCCGGATCAAGGTCAGATAACTGAGTAAGCACCTCTTCTAATTTAGCCATGTCGTCTCCAATCTGTTCGACGTGTCGAACTTTAAAAGGTTGACCGCTTAGAGTGGCAAACTCACTATCCCCTATTCCTAGGTATGCCCTGATAGTCCAACGTAGTGGTCGGCGGTCATATATTATTAGTAACTGGGCTTGTAGTTAATCATTTGCTCGAAATTGACTTTGGTTAGATAGTTGTCATACGTGACTCTATGCTCGATAACTAATATCTTATAAAGCCAATAGAACAGCGCCCGAACCTTATCTTTCTCATTTTCTTTAAATGTATATTTAGCAGGATTAGCCGTTTGAGAAATGTGATAAGTTCCATTTGACTTGTGTTGATAAATGTAAATATTCGCAAGTGATATATATGCGAAATATTCGGTCAAATTGACCTTTTTGACCAATTCGAGGTCATTATCTACGAAATCGCCACTTAAGGCTCTTTCATTGAATCCGGTACCCGCTCCAAACCGATAAATGGCAGATTTTGCTTTTTCTGCGCTTACTTTATGGTCTTTATACTTCTCAATGTGAAGAGAGCGGTTGGGGTCAGTATACTTCTCTTGATTTTTGAAAATCATAGAGTTTAATATACCTGTTAATTGTAACTGCGCTAATAAATCACTTCCTAAATCAATGGGGTTTGATAGTAGACATACAACTACTTCCGGTTTACCCTCAATAGCACGGTTACGGTTGATGGTTTCGAGCATATTTAAGAATAAGTAACCCTCATCTTTTAAAGGACGTTTATTCTTATTTTCAGGAATACACTCGTCATACAATATGAAATTTACATCTGAGAAATCTACACCTCTCAAGTTTGAAAATGTTGACAAACCTGCACAATAGCCGATATGTTTAGTTTTTTCAGCATCGAGATAGAAATTTCCGAATCCGAGTTTGAATGAAAAATCGGATGTTATTTCATAACCCTCGTTCCGGTTATAAACCTTAAAGGGTGAAGCTTCGGGAGAAGCCACGGTTTCTGCTTCAGTTCTCGTTCTCCGCAGGTACAAGAACTTATTGTCATCTACAGTGTCATCAAGCTTCAATTCTCCAACACCGATCTTTCTGCACATATCCAAAGCACCGTAAGTTTTACCAGTTCCTCGACCACCACAGAAATAGAAAATATGGATATCTTTATCCTTGAGAAATCTCAAAATGACAGGTTCAACTTCAACGTAGAAACCGTGTTTCATACTACATCACCTGGAAAGTCAAAAATTCACGACCTGCGTTCGACTTTCTCTTGATCAGCTGAAGCGTTACAGATTCGCCTGCATCAAGTAATTCAATGCAGTCAGTCATAATATCTGCAACTGTACCAGAAATAGCGGTGTAGCATTTTCCGTCACTATCAATCAGTACGGATACATTTTTGAGTTCTCCGGTTTCCTCATCAGTGTCCTCTACTATGGCTGCTTTGCTGATGTCGAATGTTTTTCCACTGGGTTCATCTTTCAGAGGAAGACCGTTTCTCATGTTGATTGCGTCTTTTTTGCTGAAATTTTCGGTTGCATTGATAATTGTTTTCATGTCAAAATCTCCTTTTCTGTTCGACATGTCGAACTTTGCGCCCATTATCTTTTTCTGTGAGACACTCTCATATTCGTCATGTTCGGGGAGTGTGGGCGCACTCCCCAGGAGACGGACATGAGTTCTATGTAAATTTCGGAGTGCGGGTGCGCTCCGAAAATTTACGCTATTTTAATATTACTTGTAAAACATATTTACAATTTGTAGGAATTATCCTATCAATTTCTAACAGATACAGGTTATTGTGGTCAGGTTCTTCAAGCATTTCTTTCATGCCGACATTTTCTACGAATTTATTGTCTCTATCGTATATAGATAAAGTACGGTTTGCGGGTGTTACTGTTAATAAATCGAAAATCCTCATCGTTTCGTCTCCATCCGTTTCGTTTAAAGGTGAGTGGGGATTGCTCCCCACTCTGTAATTACTTTGTAAGTACTACATCCACTTCAGAGTTCTGAATCTGTGCGAGATACTTTTCAATCTCTTTACTAAGTTCCTTGATTGTCTTGCCCTCTGTATGAATGGTAACTGTCGGGAAACTGTCGTCGGCTTCGGGAATTTCCGGCTCCTCTGTTTTGTTCGACGCGTCGAACTGTTCAGCTTCCTGCTTTTCAGGTTCAGCTTCCTGCTTTCCTCTTTCAGCTTCCTGCTTCTTCTCTTCAATAGCTTTCTCTGCTTCTTTTCGAGCTTCGAGTACTTTCTTAATCTGTGTAGAGTTCATTTCGACAGTGATGCCCATTTCAAGAATTTCTTCATCAGTGTAATTCTTGAGCATAATCAGACTGCGCCATGCGAATCCTGCATACTTGCTATCAATGGCGCCGTCTTTCTGGAATCTGTCAAAAGTGTTAATTGCATCAGAGGTTGTACCACGACTAATTCCGTGTACAGTGTTTGCGTACTCATAAATATTTTTGTACCCCTCAAGCATGAAAAGTTCTTTCTTCTTGATTTCAGAAAGTGCACCTGCGACGGTTCTTGCCAGTCCATCCGCAGAGTTTTGACAGGCTTTAATAGTATCTGTCAATTCAGCATATTTTGCTTTGTCATTTTCTGTCCAAACGTGTGTGTCTACAAGACTTGTGTTCTTTTTGCTCATATTCTTCTCCTTTTCTGCCTTTTCGGCTTGTGTTCGACATGTCGAACTTTGGAATGTTTCACGTGAAACATTCAACGTGTCGAACTATTGTTTGAATTTTCAGACAACTTAACTAGAACTATCTGAATTGTCAGACAGTTTGCTAGACCGAACACACGTACTGTATTCAGTTGTCAAGGTTCCTACAAAGGTAACTACTTCCTTACCTTGTACCTATAGTATAGCAGAAGTTGGGGCAGTTGTCTATATGCATTTTGCACAAACTTGCGAGCCGTTTGTTGTGCATGTTGTACAGAACAGCTGTTCGATGGTCTACGTGGTGTAGACTGTCGTGCTGTGGCGCGTTATCACTTTAGTGTGTTAAAGTCGGGGAACTGCCGACCGAACACACGTTCGCGTTTCTTT
>ERZ838577.3770-NODE-3770-length-13763-cov-6.914502_pt1 | contig 13763 bp, 13 predicted proteins | sample MGYA00519682_ERZ838577 | MGnify/ENA primary metagenome ERZ838577 (study PRJEB31850, sample SAMEA3708838) | human gut metagenome | biome: human gut; feature: human-associated habitat; material: faeces | place: China | collected 2014 ...
GTTCGACACGCCTCGACTTCCTTCGACAAAACTTTGTGCAATGCGGCAAAACTGGCAGAAAATTTACAGCGGTTTGACGAAGGCTTTTTGCGGAATCATACGTCAGGAAGGGACGATGGCTGAACCGGTGGGAGGGTTTGGGCATACGAATGGCAAAAAAAGAAACCATCCGAAAGGATGGTTTCTTTTTGTGCTTTCACGACACTATAGATGAAATTCAAATACTCCGGAAGCGAACTTCTACCTTTGTAATTACATCGCGTAAACGATCTTCTCCCACCATGTATTCCAATGCTTCATCTGCCGTATCATAAAGCCGCTCCGTTTCCTGCCTGTTGGCAACATAAACAGAAATCTTATTGCCCTGTCCATATCGAACCGCACCATAGCGGGTGCCTTTCCAGATAAACTCCACTTCACCGCCCCAATGCATGCACTCCTTGAAATCGCTGATGCTGACAAAACGATCCTGTTCTGGTGTATTAGCTGGAACAATTGTGTACTTCATATTATATGCCTCCTGATAACGTTTGAATTCTGGTGCGCCATTCGGATAATTGATCGGTGAACCTGGTACCGGGCACTGTCTTAGATTATCCCATGTAATGATATGATCATGTGGATTTGTATGTGCCCAGGGTCTATTATGATCTGTATAATGTCTTTCAATGATGGCTCTTCCATCATCGCCAATCTTTGTATCCACCCAGTAGCCGTCCTTAAATGTCCGTTTAATTTCACATGGTTCGCCAAGAAATCGGCTATCGGCGGGTTTGTTCGGATTCGGTTTCCATTTTCCGCCGTAGGCGCTGCCGCCGCCTTTGAATGAGGGAATGTCTAGGTACGCTTCTATTCTATCAGATTCCGGACGATATGTCTCGCCAATCATAAAATCTTCCAGATTTTCTTTTGAAAAAGCTTGCCGCGTGTTCAGATACCGCCACGAGCTGCGTTCATAATCCACATAGACGATATTTCCTTCCATCTCCGGAAACGGCGTATGATAGCAGATAATCTTTTCCGGCTCGATCCGCCGCAGCATTTCCCGGTAGCCTGTCAGAAACCATTCCTTTTGATCGCATCGGTTGTCGTGTGCCGATGCCATATAGGTCGATACGGCAACAACGCTTCCTTTTTCAATTCCAGCAAAGCAGAAATCGAACGTCGTCTCATCGCCCCAGTTGACGGTTGGGACAACGCGCAATCCCTGTGATGCCCAGTATGCGCCGCACCAGCGGTTGCGGAACACGTTGTACAGATGCAAAACCGGCGCCATTTCCAGATACATGCTGAAATCCGGAGAGAGTACCGCGCGGTAAGGACGGAGTTTCTCCAGTACTGTGTCCGGCTTTTCCCACACACGCTCGAACCGATGGGTTCGTTCCTATGTGCGGGGCGCAAAAAATCCCAGACATCGGATGATGTCTGGGATTTTTGTGTTTTCACTACACTATAGATGAACACATCACAGCGTTTGATTTCTGTAATTTACTCTTTCGGTTTGTTTTTGTCCGGAATCTCGCTAGTCGCTTCAATCAGATTGCTCACGACCTGATTGAGCTGCGCAGCGCTTTTTGATGTAATGACCGGCACGCCGGTCTGCCGCTCGATAGCCTTCCGGGCGTCGCCTGCGACCTTGCCGCCGGAGCGTGCAACCTCGACATTTTCACGCAAACCCTCCGGCGCTTTCTGCCTGGAGATCTCCGTGGTCGTAGCCTCGGCCAGCATGTTGAGAACCAATTCCAACGTCGTCATGTTGTCGCGCAGGTTTTCTTTCTTCAAACCCTTGAGATTTTTATACTGCCGCGTGTTCATGCCGGACCACGCTTTTGTAATCTCGTCGGTCAGAATCGCGTATTCCACGCCTTTCTGTACCCCGCGCGCGTCCCATTCGTCGGTCAGTTCCTTGCGCACTTGAATCGCTTGCAGGCGCTGGTTGATCCACTCATGGCTGTAGCCTTTCCTGAGATAGGTTTCGAGCGCGCGGTCGATCGTCAGCTCCGGATCGATGGTTTCCTCGATCCGTTCCCGGCCAATCTGCGCCAGCCAGAGCTTGAACGGTTCGGCTTTGGGCGAGGGAATTGACTGGATGATGCGCAGCAACTGTTCGGTATTTGCAACGTCGGTTAATCGCTTTTTCCCATCCGGCGCCGTCATTTTCAACTGTACGATTTTTTCGTACAGTTCAACGGAACCTTCGGATTTCAATTTCCGCTTGAGGTCACTCCAATATCTGCGTGGATTATCTGTGCCGCTTAATACCTCACAAACATCGACGATGGAGAAATACCATTCTTCTTTTTCAGGATCCCATGCGCTACGAATACGCTTGTCTTCGAAAAGCTGAATCTGATCCTTCTGCGCCATGTTCTCATCTCCGTTCCGCTTTTTATATTATAGCATATTCTTTTGCTTTAGTCGATCTGTTACCTCAATATGCATTTCATATTCAACTGGTCTTATGGAAAAGCTGCCGCTCAGGTATGTGGGTACCATCTTATAGCACGGGATATCTTTTTCACAGCATATTTGATAAAGTGTATTCGCTGCCTCCTCGTCTGTTCGCACCCCTATATAAACAGCTGTCGGTTTCAGGCTATAGATTCGGCAGAAAAGCGTATTATCCGGTAACATAGAAATCATTCGCCACTCGTTTTCGTAGCTCCAAACCGACGATTTTGTAAGCAGGCTCTTTACAATTACCAAAAGGTCTTCATAAAATGGTTTGATTGCAGTATGCGCCAAATCCGCCATACGAGAAAGCAGCAGCGGCAGGATGATCTGGGATGCATCATACCGTACATCCGTATATATCATGGGCGCAATTGCAGGGGACATCATCAGACTGGTACAGTGCTGAACGTCCGCACACTTTTCAGAACAGGCTGTTAAAATTTTTTGAAAATCATACTCTATGCAAAAGCCCCGATGGCTGTCCGCGTAATGTCCCCACATTGCCGAATTGTCATTTGACTCTGTAAAGCAGGCAATGCTTCTCCGCTTCTGCTCATCAATCAACGTCCGATAGAACACCTTTTCAAATTCATCCTGACAACATTCTAATAAACGCAGTGCATTTTCACGGAATAGCGAAAAAGGTTTCTCGAGTGCCTCAGGTTGAATGTCTTCCGGGAGAACTGAAAAAAGCCATTGAAGCTGTTCTTCTGAGAATATGCTTTGAAGAGCTGGCACGCTACTTCCGTTTTTATATGCGCGGTATTTTTCTGCGATCTGCCCTATATCCATTTCCCTTTTTAATAGTTCCTTCGCGCGTTCCGGATCATAATGGGGCATACATTCAAACGGATCATTAAATGAAAAAATGGAACTGCCCCATATTTCATCCTTTCGGAGCGCGTCAAAAGTATGGTCGTTTACAGCCCGATAACGATACAATCTTGATGGTATATTACTTTGAACCCATGTGCGGATTTTTTCGTGCTGCTGTCTGATGATTGCGGAATCTGAAATCGATTCATAAAATGTACCGTAAAGCAAAGCGCAGAATTCTTCTCGATTTGTCAAATGTTTCCCTCCAGTGCAGCTTTATATGTTGATATTATAACATATTTCGTTTTCTTTTTATTGATTTTGCCTGCAAATAAAACGTTCAGAATTATATCACCATCTGCTATACTTATCCTCCGAAAGGAGCTGATCGTATGAACAGCAAACACACATCGGAAGAAAAACAAAATATCATCACTGCCTACAAAGCAGGGAAACGCGTTTCTCTGCTCGTCACCGAAACAGGAATCCCACGCAGCACGATTTATGCATGGCTTACCGATGAACGAGCCGAAAATTCTGAGAAGGGAACAAGTTTCACACTGCGTGAATATCGCAGCTTGGAAAACAAGGTGAACCGGTTGAAGGGCATCATTGACATCCTGCAAAAAGCGCCCTGCACTGCGACCGCACCGTTGGAAAACCGGCTGCACGCGCTCGATGGTTTGCATGATCAATACAGCGTCCATATGCTCTGCGATGCGCTGCGCGTGCCGCGGGGCACTTTTTATAATTATCTGCTGCGCAGCAAACGCGGCTGCGCTTGGTACGACAAACGCAGGGAGGAGCTTCGTCAGAAAATTCAAACAGTCTATGACGGCAGCCGCCAGATCTACGGTGCCGGCAAAATCGCCGCTGTTTTGAAAGAGCAGGGCTGGCGCGTCAGCGAACAGATGGTGCGTGAGTTGATGCAGGATATGGGTCTGAGCAGTATCCGTCAGGGCGCGAAAAGCCAGTACGCAAAAGAGACAAAGCGGTGCAAAAACCACCTAAACCAGCGGTTTACCGCAACGCGGCCGAATGAGATCTGGGTTAGCGATGTAACCTATTTCCGCTACAAAGAAAAAGAGCTTTACATATGCGTGATTATTGACTTGTATGCACGCATGGTCGTAGGATTCCGGATTGGTCTGAAAAACAGCACGCAGCTTGTAAAAAGCACGTTTAAGATTGCGTATGAACAGCGGCAACCGCAGCTTCCTTTGTTGTTTCACACGGACCGCGGCAGCAACTACCGTTCAAACGCCTTTTGCGCCTATCTGCAATCGCTTGGTGTGACACAGTCGTTTTCCCGTGCGCACATCCCATATGATAATTCTGTCATGGAGTCGTTCTTTGCTTCAATGAAACGGGAAGAGCTTTACCGAACAAAATACCGCTCTGAGCAGGAACTCAGAGCGGCGATCGCAGAATATATCAAGTTTTACAATGAGACCCGTCCGCACGCGAAGAACGGATACAAGACACCGTTCAAGAAAGAGCAGGAATACTACGTAAATTCCAAGCAAAACGAGAAAAAATAAACCAGACTGGATAGTTCGCTTTCCGCGTTTTTTGCGTTTTGCAGTCTGGTTGTGCGCTTTTTCCATTTACACGTCCAAGATGCTTTGTGTCAAGCAAGGCGTGAAAGCATTGAAAACACAAGAGAAATAAGAAAAACACCACTGTGTCCAACTCCGGGGAGTTCGGATTGCAGTGGTGTTTTCACATGGTGACCCGTACGGGAATCGAACCCATATTACCGCCGTGAAAGGGCGGTGTCTTAACCTTTTGACCAACGGGCCTGGTAGCGGCAATCTGACTCGAACAGATGACAACACGGGTATGAACCGGGTGCTCTACCAACTGAGCTATGCCGCCATAGGTTTGTGCTGTTGGCTGAACAGCAAGATGAATTATAAAGGAAAAAGTGTGGTTTGTCAAGTATGATTCTGAGAAAATTCTAAAAAATACTTGTAGGTTTCCATGCGAGGAAAAAGCGGAAGGAGCAGGAAAAGAATGTGGAAGAATCTGGCGCTGATCGGGTGCGGCGGAACGATATATGTGATGGTGGAGCTGATTTACCGGGGAAGGAGCCACGGGAGCATGTTTCTGCTGGGCGGGGTCTGCTTCTGGCTGATCGGGCTTCTGGATGAGGTTTTTCCGAACGCGCCGCTGGGGGTGCAGATGGCGCTGGGCGCATGGGGGATTGTCTGCATGGAGTTTCTGACGGGACTGGTGGTGAATCGGTGGCTCCGGCTCGGAGTCTGGGACTACAGTGCGCAGCCGCACAACCTTCTGGGGCAGGTGTGTCTGCCGTTTGCCGCGTGGTGGGCAGTGCTGGCAGGCGCTGCGGTGATTCTGGACGATCTGCTGCGGTTTGCACTGTTCGGGGAAGCGTTTGCGCTGCCGCGGCTATTTTAAGCGGAAACCGGCTCGGCGAGGACGCCGTCTTCAAACAGCGCGGTGATGCGGACGCGGCGGATCTCATTGCGGAGGTTTTCCGCATCGCAGTAGACTTTGACATAATTCATGGTGTGGCCGGTAAAATAACCCTTTTCGGTCTGCTCAAACAGCACGTCGTGCTCGGTTCCGAGCTGGCGCGCGAGATACGCGCGGTGGAGCGCGGTAGCGGTTTCTCCGGCGACGGCAGCACGGCGCTCTTTTTCAGCCTTTTCGATCTGGTCGGGCATGGACGCGGCAGGCGTGCCCTTGCGGCGGGAGTAGGGGAAGACGTGGACGGCGGCAAGCTCGCAGGTTTGCAGGAAGGAAACGGATTGCGAAAATTCCTGCTCTGTCTCGCCGGGGAAGCCGACAATGAGATCGGTCGTGATCGCACAGCCAGGAAAATAACGGTGCAGGAGGCGGACGCTCTCAAGATACCGTGCGGTATCATATTTGCGGTTCATGCGCTTTAAGACGGTGTCGCTGCCGCTTTGCAGGCTGAGATGGAACTGCGGGCAGAGATTTTTACAGACGGAAAGGGTTTTGCAGAAGTCTTCGTCGATGGTGCGCGGCTCTAAAGAGCCGAGGCGGATGCGGACCTCGGGTGCAGCCTGACAGATGGCAAGCAGAAGCGCCGACAGGCGGCTGCCATTTTTCCATTCCCAGCCCCAGGAGGAGATTTCGATGCCGTTGACGACGATTTCGCGGTAGCCCTCGCGGGCAAGCTTTTTCGTTTCCTCCACGGCAGCCTCCAACGGCATGGAGCGGACGCGCCCTCTGGCATAGGGGATGATGCAGTAGGTGCAGAAGTTATTGCAGCCGTCTTCGATTTTTAAAAGCGCACGGGTGCGCGCGGCAAGACCGCCGGCGGGCAGCTGCTCGAAGGCGCGGGGGAGATTGCTCGGTGCGACCTTCTCCCAATGGGCATGGTTCTTTTTATCCTGCGCCGCCTGCTCCATCTGCAGGACGAAGGCTTCGCGGTCGGCGGTGCCGACCATGACGTCGACGCCGAGGGCGCGGACCTCGTCCGGCGCGGACTGGGCGTAGCAGCCGCAGACGCCGACGGCAGCGTCCGGATTGAGCTTCTGCGCGCGGCGGATGGCGTTGCGGGTTTTCTTGTCGGAGACGGCGGTGACGGTGCAGGAGTTGACGATATAGCCGTCGCACGGCTCGTCGAATTCACCGAGCGTATGACCATGGGACAGCAACATTTGTTGCATTGCCTGCGTTTCGTATTGGTTGACCTTGCACCCAAGGGTATAAAACGAGAATTTCATAGGTAAAACCACCAAACAAGTTTTTTGCTGACAAAAAATGTTTGTCTTATTTGTGTATAGTCACGACTATCATTTTTGCTTATACTATATATCAGTTTATTCGTTATATCGTTTCTCATATAGCCGTCAGCATCCGAATACAATGGTATTATATCCGACAAAGTCTTGCTTGTACAGTCTGAATCAGGAGGATTTTCCGTGAGAGAGTTTACCGTCATATTTCGCTCCGTGCAGGAGCTTTCCGAGTTTATGGCGCTGGCAAATCAGCAGCCGTTCGACGTGCTGTTCGTGCGTGCAGGCGGTGTGAGCAACGCAAAGTCCATGTTCAGCTGTCTGTCGCTGCAGCTCAATTCGCCGCAGATGGTGCGCATTCTTGCCGACGGTGTGGATGTGTCGGAGTTCTGCCAGAATATGCAGCCGTATCTGGCGCAGGGCGCGACGGCTTAAAAAGATGACAATAGGATAGAGTGGTAAAATTCCCTTCTGTTTCATACGCTTGTACCAAAGCTGAAACGGAGGGGGATTTTTTTATGAGACGATGGGTTGCAGGGCTGGTTCTGGCAGCGATGACGCTGGGGCTGATGGCGCAGACGGGAAGGGCGGCGGAGCTGGAGCTTGCCGCGCCGTCGAGCATTCTGATGGAAAAAACGACGGGCGAGGTATTGTATGAGGACAATGCCGACGAAAAGCTGCGTCCGGCAAGCGTGACGAAGGTGATGACGCTGCTGCTGGTGATGGAGGCGCTTGAAGACGGCAGAATCGGTTGGGACGATATGGTGACGACCTCGGCTGCCGCGGCGGCAAAGGGCGGAAGTCAGATCTATCTGGAGGAAAACGAGCAGCTGCCGCTGACGGAGATGCTCAAGTCGGTGGTGGTTTCGTCGGCAAACGACTGCGCGTGCGCGCTGGCAGAGCATATCGCCGGGAGCGAGGCAGCGTTTGTACAGAGGATGAACGAGCGGGCGCAGGAGCTGGGTATGGCGAACACGCACTTTGTCAACTGCACGGGGCTGGATGATGGTCCGGACGCGAACGAGCATCTGACGACAGCACGGGATATTGCCATCATGTCAAGGGAGCTTTTGAAACACGAGAAAATCAAGGAATATACGACAATCTGGATGGACACGGTCAGAAACGGGGAATTCGGGCTGAGCAATACGAATAAGCTCGTGCGGTTTTATGACGGGACGACGGGACTGAAAACGGGGTATACCTCGGGCGCAGGGTACTGCCTGTCCGCTTCTGCCGAGCGTGGCGGGATGGAACTGATCGCGGTGGTGATGCACTGCAAGACGTCTCCGGACCGGTTTGAGTCGGCAAAGGCGCTACTGAACTATGGATTTGCAAACTATGCGCTGGTGGACCCGATGGAGAATCTGACGATCGAGCCGGTGCCGGTGGTGCTGGGCAGGCAGGAGCTGGTACAGGTGCAGGCGCAGGGCGCGGGGACCATCCTGATTGACAAGGCGCTGGCGGGGTCGGTGACGTGCGCAGTGGAGCTGGATGAGAGCGTGACGGCGCCGGTTTCGAAGGGACAGCAGCTGGGGACGCTTCGGGTGGAAGCGGGCGGAAGGTTGCTGCGGGAGATTGCGCTGGCTGCGGCGCAGGAGGTTCCGGCGCTGGGCTTTCCGGATATCTGGAGGATGATGCTGGAGAGAGTCTGCATGGCTGGATAAAATTGTATTTTTACGCAGCCTTTTCTTTTTTCGGCAGGTGTAGTATAATATATTATCTAAGTGTTCAAAAATCTACGCAAACCGGGAAAGAGAGACTGCGATGATCAATGTAGAACTGTCGAGTATCTGGAGCTGTGTGTCGCTGCCGCAGCTGCTGGCATGTGAAAAGGATCTGTTTGACGCGCACCTGCATCTGCGCAGCAACCAGCCGGGTGCGCCGGAGTTTCTGGGCTGGCTCGGGCAGCCGGATGCGGTTACGGCAAAGACGATTCACGCCATCCGGAAGGCGTGCGAGACGATTTCGGGGCAGTGTGATACGCTGGTGGTGGCTGGAAGCGGAGAGGGGTATCTGGCGGCAAAGGCGGGCGTGGAAATGCTCGGCGGCAGATACCGGAATCTGCTCGACAGCCGGATGCGGATTGTATTTACCGGAGACTCGCTGGCAAGCTCGGACTGGATTGCGCTTTGCAGGCTGCTGGAGGGGCGCGAGTTTTGTCTGCTGCTTTTGAGCAGCGAGGGCGCGGAGCTGGAAATGTGTACGGCGTCGCGCGCGCTGCGGTGGCTGATGGAGCGACGGTATGGACAGGGCGCAAAGCAGCGCGTGTATGTCAGCGCGCTGCCGGAAAGCCCGCTTGCGGTGATGGCGAAGGAAGAGGGCTTTACATATCTGCCGATGGCGCAGTGTCTTGCAGGAGGCGTAAGCGCGCTGAATGCGGGGACGCTTCTGGTGCTGGCAGCGGCGGGCATTGACCCGCTGGGTGTATTGGAAGGCGCAGCGGAGGGCTTTTCGCAGTATGATCTGCGGGCGTTTGAAAATCCGGTGTGGATGTATGCAGGCGCCAGATATGCTTTGACGCAGAAGGGAAGAAGCACGGAGTGCCTGGGCTGCTTTACGCCGGACTTCGGAGCCTTCGGCGCGTGGTGGCAGCAGTATTTTCTGCGGCATACCTGCCGCGAGGGCGCGGGTGCAATGCCGGTCTATCTGCCGCTTCCCAGCGCGCTGGATGCGATGGATACGGTGGCGCAGGGAAAGGATCAGCGTGTGTTTGAGACGCTGCTGCAGGTTCCGGAGCGGTGCTTTCAGAAGGTCAACATTGAGATGGACTGGAAGGACTATGACGGGCTGGGCTTTCTGGCGGGAAAGACGCTGCTCGACGCGCAGGAAGGAAGCTTCCAGGCGGTCTTGCAGGCACACACGGATCTGGACGTGCCGGTGATTCAGGTGTCGATGCAGACGCTCGACGCGGCTGGTGTGGGTGAGCTGTTCTACTTCTTTGAGCTGGCTGGCGCAATCAGCGCGTGCGCGTGCGGTGTGGACCCGTTTGACGGCGCCTGTGCGGGCGCGAGCCGGGCGCTGGCAAAGCAGCTGCTCGGCGGGTGAGGGCGGCTATTCAAGAAAAGTTTACGAAGTTTGACGGGTTCTGCGCTTGTCTTTCCAGGCAAAACCTGATAGAATGAAACCAACCATATAAGACGCTGCGCCTTTGGCTGCGGCGAGTGCAAAAGGAGGAATGCCCTATGGTTAATATTGTGATGGGCCCCGAGGGTTCCGGAAAAACCAAGCTGCTGATCGACGCCATTTCGCGTGCGCTCAAGACCGAGTCCGGCAGCATGGTGTGCATTGAAAAAGGACATACGCTGCGCTATGACGTGGACCACCGTGTCCGTCTGATCGACGCAAGCGAGTATTCGATCAAGAGTTATACGCTGCTGCAGGGATTTATCAGCGGTCTGCATGCGGGTAATTTTGATATTACGCATATTTTCATCGACAATCTGTATAATCTTTCGCGCTCGAAGGACCCCGTGGAGACGGAGAACTTCCTCGACTGGTGCAACCTGTTCTCGGCGGAAAACGGCGTGGCGTTTACGTTTACGCTTGCCGACGACCCCAGCAATCCGCCGGAGTATATCGCACGTTATATGGACTGAGATTTATGAAAAGCGCCTGCCATCGGTAGATGGCAGGCGCTCAGTGTGTAAAAGACCTCGTAGAGTTTCGCCCCGCAGGGCGAAATAAAATGGAAATCCATGTTATCCGGCGGCTCCGCCGACCGGAAACATACTTATCGCCTCGCAAGGGTAGTGTTTGATAAAGAAGTTTTCAACACTCCCTGTGCAATAGCATGACGTTTCGGTGTCATGCTGTTGTTCTTGTTGCGTACTCCGCAGAAAACTCCACCTCTCCGATGAAATTATAGCGGATGTCAATTTGTTGTATGCGTTCTCCACTGGATTTATCCGGTGCGTGGACAATGATTTTGTCAATCAGTTCATGTACCATCACAGTGGTCAACTCTTTTGGCTCAGTGTACTTGCGAACAAGCCTTAAAAACTTTTCCGCATTGCCGGTACTCTCCTGCGCCGCTGCAAGCTCTTTCCGCAGCGTTTGGATGCTGGTGGTCAATTCCGCCTGCTCCTGCTCATAACCGGCTGAGAGCTTCACAAACCGCTCGTCCGAGAGTTTCCCGCATACGTTGTCCTCATAGAGCTTTTGGATGATCGTATCAAGCTCTGTAATGCGGCGCTCCTGCTTAGCAAGCGCACGCTTCACGCTTGCCTGCTTCGCGTCCAGCACTCTTTTTCGTCCGTCCATCAGCATCTCCGCAAAGGCATCTTCGTTGAACTGTGCAAAGGAAATAACCTTTTGCAGATTCTCCAGCACCAACTGTTCCAGCACCACGGTGCGTATGTAATGGGCGCTGCACCCTTTTCGGCTGCGATAGGTGGAACAGGTGTAGTTCTCTTGACGGTATTCCCACTTAACGCTTCTGCCCAGATACAGCTTTTGTCCGCAGTCTGCGCAGTAGACCAGCCCGGAGAAGATTCCCGTATCGCCAAGGCGCGTGACGCGACGGCGCGATTCTCTGGCACGCTTTGCTTCGTTTGCCATTTCCTCCGTCCAGATCGCTTCATGTGTGTTTTCAAACACCATCCATTGCTCCGGTGGATTGTTGACCTTTTTCTTGATTTTGTAGGATTTGCGGTGTGTCCGGAAGTTTACCGTATGTCCACTGTATTCCAGATAGTGGTCCATCATTCGTGCTACCGTAGCAGACGACCAGTGGTAAGAATCTACAGCGTCTTTGCCATGATAGCTCATGCCCTTGCTTGCGAAATAGGCGTTGGGCGCTAAAATCTTCGCTCGTTCTAACCGGGTAGCAATTTGGTTTGGACCAAAACCATTCAGCACATCCATACCGATTCGATATACGACCTCCGCAGCGTTCGGGTCAATGACCCACTGTTTGGAGCCATTGTCGGCGTACTTGTAGCCATAGATCGGCAGCGCGTTCAGACTCTTTCCGGATTGCCCTTTCGCCAGCATATAAGCGCGAACCTTTTTACTGGTATCCTTTGCGTACCATTCATTGATGATATTTCGGAACGGGGTGAAGTCATTGTCCATTGCGCTGTCCGAGTCCACACTGTCGTTGATGGCGATGAAGCGAACGTCCAGCTCCGGGAATCGGATTTCCGTATACATACCGACTTCCAGATAGTTTCGACCAAACCGCGACATATCCTTCACAATGACCATATTGACGCGCCCGGCTTCAATATCTGCAAGCATTTCCTGAAAGCCCGGACGGTTGAAGTTCGTTCCCGAATAACCATCGTCTTTGTAGATTTTGAAGTTTGCAATCCCATGATCGTGTGCGTATTTGCTGAGAATTTCAATTTGATGCGCAATGCTGTTGCTGTCGCCCTCGTTATCATCGTCGCGCGAAAGCCGGACATAGAGGGCTGCCCACTTTTCCATCAGCACTTTCAGAAGCTCACCCATCATTCGCACCCCTCTTTCAAAAGAGTGCGGAATACAGGTTCGCTCAAGCCGATGATCTGTTCCTGAATACTGTGGAGCGTAACGTTATGCGCTTTCAATTCCAGCAGAAGCCTGCGTTGATTCTCAAAATCACGATTCAGCCGTGACAGCTCGTAGACCACAACATCGCTAACCTCGTCCGCATGGATCGCGGCAAGCAGCTTTCGGTACGCCGGGCGGCTGGTATTGTTTCCAGAGTATCCGCAGTCGCTGAAGACTTTCGGGTTTTGAAGTCCATGCTCTCTTGCGTAGAACATCAGGCGTTTTTGCTGGTTCTGCGCACAGAACGCGGACATCGCGCTATGACTGCCGTGATCGATGCGGCAATAAAGCGCCGTAATTTTATAAGACTGCCTAATCATATGTTCCTCCGTTCCGGCAGTTACCGTCTCCTTACTGACATTGATATTATATCAAATGTCAAGGTTTTCGTCAAATTTCTTCACAATCCGCAGCCACATTTCTGGCTTCTAAGCGGATAAGATTTTTGACCTTTTCGGAGACGGTTTTGCCCTGATCGTTGCAGCAGCCTATCACAATGTAGCGTGTATTTCCCACCTGTTTTTCTGTTCGGATTTCTTTCTTCTGCGGAAATGGTACGGCTTTTCTGTTCAATGAAATACCCCCTAAATACGTCTCACGGTGAGACGCATTTCGTCAAAATTCGCACGGAACATTCTGCGTAAATCTGTAAGAGCTTTTATCATTTTTTCAAAGGCTTCGCAGACGGCAGCGGGCAAGGCTGCTCCATAGGCTTTACCTCCCTCCATGCTCATGGCGGGGCGTTCTACGCTGTGACGCATAGCCAACGCAAGTATCATTATCCTTTGTATGTGGTCGTCGCCCGCAAGCCTGCCACGGCTTGTCCGCAATGCTGGCGTTTGTCGCTCCGCTCCGGAATCGGTTCACCCCCTGTTCCGTCGCATCCCCGCGCGCCCATTACCGGCTCGCACATACAAAACGTATCTGTTGACCCTATTCAGTTGTAAATCAGACTTTTACCTGCGGTTGATTGTCAACCGGGGAAAACGCAGTATCTTACGATGCTGTGTTTTCACAGACCGGCAATCCAGTTCCGTTGTCCGCTCTGTAACTGCCCGTTCGCAGCACGGACATACCATGCGCCCCTCCGGGACGATCTCGCCGCACATCACGCAGCGTTCTTCCTGAAAATATGTCATGCTTGCTATGCTCCTTTCCTGCGGCGAAATACGTCTCACGGTGAGTAATGCCATTAAGTTAAGCAAAAAAATTTCGATTAAGCGGAAA
>ERZ838577.3783-NODE-3783-length-13706-cov-3.606036_pt1 | contig 13706 bp, 9 predicted proteins | sample MGYA00519682_ERZ838577 | MGnify/ENA primary metagenome ERZ838577 (study PRJEB31850, sample SAMEA3708838) | human gut metagenome | biome: human gut; feature: human-associated habitat; material: faeces | place: China | collected 2014 ...
AAGCGGGAGCTGGATGCCATGATCACCGACGAAGCCGAAAAGCAGCGCAGGATCGATCTGTTGAGCTATCAGGTGCAGGAGATCGAGGATGCCGGACTGACCGCCGGAGAGGAACAGACGCTGGAAAGCCGCCGCAAGATCCTTGCCAATGCATCTGCCATCCGGGATAAGATCGCACAGAGCTATGCATTGCTTTCGGGCGATGACGAGGCCTCCGGCGCAGTCGATCTGCTGGGTGAGGCATCCAATGCAGTGGATGCTGCCGCGCAGCTGGATGATGCACTTGCCGGTGCATCCAGTCAGCTGCTGGATCTGTATTACAATGCAAAGGATGTTGCCGCAGATCTGATCGGTCGGCTGGATTCCTATGATACCAACGATGCGGAGCTGGACGAGATTGAGCAGCGTCTGGATCTGATCTACAAGCTCAAGCGCAAATATGGTGATACGGTAGAAGACGTGATCGCTTTTGGACAGAATGCAAGGGAAGAACTGGAGCGCATCCAGTCCTCACAGGAGCGGCATGACCACCTGCAGGCAGAAAAGCTCCGCCTTTATGCGCTGGCCCGTGAAAAGGCAGAAGCACTGACCCAGACGCGCCTGCGCGCTTTTGAAGAGCTGAACAAGCGTATTTCCGGCACGCTGGATTTTCTGAACATGCCGGGCGTGCGCATGACACTGCGCCATACCCGCGGCCCGCTGGCAAGCCATGGGCAGGACAGCATCGAGTTCTATATTTCCACAAACCCCGGTGAGGCGCCCAAACCCCTTGCAAAAATTGCTTCCGGCGGCGAGCTGAGCCGCATCACGCTGGCCATCAAAAATGCAATGGCCGATAAGGATGCCGTGCCTACCGTGATCTATGATGAGATCGACAGCGGTGTTTCTGGCAAAGCCGCCGGGCGTATTGGTGAGGTACTGCGCCAGAGCGCACAGGGCCACCAGATCTTGTGCATCACCCATACAGCCCAGATCGCTGCACTGGCGGACTGCCATCTGCTGATTCAGAAAAATGTAGCCAATGACCGCACCTATACCGAGATCCATCCGCTGGATGAGGAGGGCAGGGTGGAAGCACTGGCCCGGCTGATCTCCGGCGACCACGTTACCGAGCTTTCGCGTGCCAATGCCCGCGAAATGCTGGGTCTTGGCGCAAAATAAGCCAAAATAAGCCGCTGCAGATAAGGGGTTGACAAGCCCGAAGCATTGTGATAAAGTAGTCCTTGTTAATGGCGATGAAGGGAACAAGTACCTTGAAGTGTTCTGCCCAGAGAAACCCCGGTTGGTGTAAGGGGCCGCAGAGCAGCAGGGGAAATACCTCCCGGAGCTGCAGGCTGAATGCCGTTCAGGTTAATAGGCTGTGCCGCGTGCGAGCGTTACAAACGCAGGAGTGTCTCTCTACTCTGGGGTGTGCACTCGTGAGGTCGTTTCTGTGAGGAAGCGGCAAACAGAGGTGGTACCGCGAATTTTCTCGCCCTCTGCCAAATTCATTTTTGGCAGGGGGTGTTTTATTTTTCCCTCTGCCCACAAACAGGAGGAAAAAATCATGGGAAAAATATTCGAAAGACAATAAATTCTACATATACGGAAGAGATCATAATTTATATCTCTCGCATAAAGATACGTTAGAAGATATACAATTGACGACCGATGGCGAACCGTATTTCTCCTATACTTCGAATAGCAGTGAGAAACGAGATACGGCATGTTGCTATACACTGGCCCGTTGGATAGATGACACACATATTATTTTCGCTTTCAGAGAGGATAAACGGGCAATCAAGACAATGACTTTGGTCAACAGTCTTGCAAATCCCCGCCCGACCACAGACACTTATAAAATGCCGATGCCCGGAGATTCGGGAGTCAGCCAGTATGACATAGCTCTTTTCAATGCAGATACTCAAGAAAAAATTCCGGTTTCCATAGCTAAATATCCCGATCAGAAAGTTGATATAAGCTATTCTTCAACTCCGGGATATGTATTTTTTACCCGGAGAAGTCGTCCTGCCGATTATATCGACTTGTGCAGGCTCGATATTCATACAGGAAAAGTAGAGGAACTGATCTCGGAACATTGCGCCCCACATATGAATATCCAACTTTTCAAATATCACCTCATCAATGACGGAAAAGAAATCATCTGGTGGTCTGAAAGAAACGGGAAAGGGCAATACTTCTTGTATGATAACAACGGAAATCTGAAAAACGCCATTACCCCTCCCGACATGGTTGCCGGAACGATTATGAAACTCGATACGCTGAACCGTACGATCATTGTCGAAGGATATGGCCGGGAAAAAGGGATCAACCCGCATTACCGATTTTTCTATAAAGTCAATTTGGACGGAAAAGGCTTCACGTTACTGACCCCTGGAAACGGAACACACAGTATAGATCTCTCTCCCGACGGAAAATACTTAATAGACAACTATTCACGCATGGATATGCCGACAGCCAGTCAACTGATAAAAATCGCCTCGCCTAAAAAGAACACGGTACTGGAGGAAAGCGATGACTCGGAACTAAGAGAGTTGGGATGGAAACCACCCGTGTTATTCCAAATAAAAGCGGCAGACGACTCGACCGATCTTTACGGAATCATGTATCTTCCGTTCAACTTAGATACGACCCGTCTTTATCCGATTATAACAAATGTATATCCGGGGCCGCAAGATGACCAGATTCCAAGAGCATTTACGGTCGATGATAATTATAATCAATCTTTAGCTCAACTGGGTTTTGTCGTTATCAACGTAGGATCAAGAGGAAGTTCTCAAATACGAGGACGGGATTTCCATTGTTTCGGATATGGAAATTTAAGAGATTATCCGTTGGCAGATGATAAACATGCGATCGAGACACTTGCCCGCCGTTATCGATTTATCGATCTCGACCGAGTAGGAATTTACGGACATTCAGGAGGAGGATTCCAAACCGTAGCTGCCATGCTCACTTATCCGGACTTTTACAAAGTAGGTATAGCCGCATCCGGAAACCACGATAACAATTTATACATACAGTGGTGGGGAGAAACTTATCACGGAGTAAAAACCCACACCGACAGCATAACGGGAAAAACCGTCTTTACCTGCAAAATTCCGACAAATAACGAATTAGTGAAAAATCTGAAAGGCCGGTTAATGCTGATCACCGGAGATGTTGATAAAAATGTACATCCGTCGACGACTTTCAGACTGGCCGACGCCTTAATGAAAGCAGATAAACGGTTCGACATGATGATTATGCCCGGAATGGATCATGGAGTAGGGAATACTTATTATTACAATTTGATCCGCTACTACTTTGTCGAGCATTTATTAAACCCGAAAAAAGAACACATAGATATCATTCATCACAAGTAATTAAAACAAGAAAGTTTTGTATGAAACTCAAGCAAGTAATAGTGAAACGCATGTATTTATATCCGACAATATTGGCGGTCTTCATGCTGATGACTTCCGGAATAAATGCTTTTGCACAGGACAAGTCCGACAAAATCAAAATTACCGGAACGGTCTATGATGAAACAAAACAACCGTTAGCGGGGGCTTCTGTACGAGAAGAAAGAACAAGTAACGGAACAATTACCGACCAAGACGGGAATTTTACGATTTATGTAAAAAAAGGAAGTACTATCCGTATCTCTTTCTTAGGGCTCGAATCGAAAGTAATGACGGCAAATATCGCAGGGAAGTTCGATATTATGCTGAAAGACAACACTAAAGAACTGGGTCAAGTGGTTGTGACGGGATACGGGAAAACGACTAAAGACCGGGTCACAGGTTCTGTCGGCATAGTAACCGCCAAAGACTTGAAAGGATCTCCTACCGCCAATATAGACCAGCTTCTTCAAGGGAAACTGGCTGGCGTCAGCGTACAAGCCGTTTCAGGTCGTCCGGGAGAATCTTCCACGATCCGCATACGCGGAACAAGGTCATTGACAAAAGAAAGCGCCGATCCGCTCTGGGTTATAGACGGAGTTCCCTTGCAACGTAATATCCCTAAAATCAACAATAGTCGGTTATCAACAGGAGATTTCAATGACATCTTCACCAGCGGAATCGCAGGAATAGATCCGAATGAAATCGAGTCAATCAGTGTCTTAAAAGATGCTTCGGCCGCCGCAATTTACGGTTCTCAGGCTGCTGCCGGAGTCATTGTCGTAACGACCAAACGCGGGAAAGCAGGAAAAATGCAGATCAATTACTCAGCCAATATGACGTTTGTTACCAAACCTCCCCGCAGCGCAAACCTAATGAACTCTCAAGAAAAATTAGCATGGGAACAAGAATTATGGGATGAATTTTCGGCTACAGGATATCAACAATATGCAGACGGAGATGCAACCGCCTATTATCCGGTAATCGGAATCGTCGGTATGATACGTTCGGGAAAAGGTGATTTCAAAGATTGGACGAAGTCCGAACAAGATGCCTATATCACCCGATTAGGCCAGCACACGACCAATTGGTTCGACGAGATATTCCGCACCTCCATTTCAAACAGCCATCACCTCTCGTTTTCCGGAGGATCGGACAAAAGCACATACTACGTATCTGCGGGATATAACCGCAATAACGGTTTGGTAAAGAAAAGTAATTACGATCGTTACAACGTCAGTGCAAAAATCGATATGAAGCCTAATAAACGGGTTACATTAGGGGTGACTACCGATATGGCCTATCAAATCTCTCGGGGAGCATCCCTAAATGTCGATCCGTTCAAATACGCCTATTTCGCCAACCCGTACGAAATGCCGTACAACAGCGACGGTTCTTATGCCAAAGACCAAACATACTTTACATTAGCAAAATACAATGGCTCCATAAGTTCTCAGATTCCGTCGAACGGTTACAATATTCTGCGAGAGATAGAAAATACTTCGACCGAAGCGAAAAACGTAAATGTGAATGTAAATGTGAATTTAGGTATCTCAATCTTGAAAAATTTGAAATTCGAAGGATTGGGTTCTTACAGCTACACCAGCAATATCTCCGAAAATATCAACGGACAAGACACGTATGCCGCATGGGAAGACCGTCCGTTCGAAGGAACTACCAATTCCTCTACTCGGACCTATGGTTCTATCGCACAATCCACAGCATTCAACCAGAGTTACAGTTTGCGGGGACAATTTCACTTTTCACAAACATTTGCCAATATACATAATATAAGTCTGCTTGCCGGATCAGAGATCAGACGGCAGTATGCCAAAAATATCTACTCCAAAAGATACGGCTACGACACGGTAACCGAAAACTCTTCTACCCCGGTATATCCGAGCGATCAAAAAGTAGATTATGATAAACTTGTTGAATTTGCCGCCCTTATGGACGGTTATTCGGGACAAAGCACCGATGAAGATGCAATGGCATCATTTTATGCTTCATTAGACTATGTATTGATGAATAAATATGTACTTAGCTATACAATGCGTACCGACGGGTCGAACCGTTTCGGAAGCAAAGAACAGTTCAACCCGACCGGTTCTTTAGGTCTAAGTTGGAATATGGGTGAAGAAAATTTTATGTTCCGTCTAAAACCGGTTCTCAGTTCTCTGCAATTCAGAGTATCGGGAGGATATACGGGAAAAGTTAACGCTTATGCAACCCCTTATATCATAATGATATACGACAAGAATTTCCGAAAAACCGATGAAACCTATTACCGTATGGGATATATTAAAAACCCTCCTAATCCGAAACTCCGCTGGGAACGCACGTTCGATATCAGTGGATCGGTAAATGCCGGTTTTTTCAATGAACGCATGCAAATAGAAATCGGCGGATACCGTAGTTTAGGTAAAGATATAATCAGCAGAGTTTATGTCCCGTATTCTACAGGATTCGATGACCAATCATACAATACATCCAAGATTTTGAATAAGGGGGTCGAAGCGACCGTATCGGGACAAATCGTCAAAACAAAAGATTTTAAATTGAACGTTTCAATCAACGCTGCATACAATGCCAATAAATTAGTAGAGTACAATTCACCGTACAGTTCCTACAGTACCGAGCAAGAAGGATACCCGACCAGTTCTCTTTTCTCAGGTATATGCACCGGTATTGATCCTAAGTTAGGAATATATACTTACAAACTGCGTTCCGATACCGACCGAAAAGAGAACAACTACCGAAAAGATTCGAATAATTACCGTTTCTATATCGGGACTTCCAATGCTCCTGTAAACGGAGGATACTCGGTCAATTTCTCTTACAAACAATTTTCATTGGGAGTAAGCGGAAACTACTCTATCGGCAATAAGATAAACAGCGAGATCTCCTCTCCTGCATATTATAGTGTAATAGGAGGAAAAGTACAAAACAGTCCGCAAACATCCCGTAGCGATCTCTACGTAAACCACCTGAATGTTTCGAAAGATGTGGTAAACCGATGGACAGAATCCAATCCGATTACCGATGGATATCCAAGACTGGTCGATGCATACGGAGCCAAAATACTTATTGAAGGAAAAGAATTGACAGATTATATGACAAATTTGAGTTATATCACTAATGGAGCTTTTATTGAAAATATCTCCTATTTCAAGATCAGCAACATCTACCTCAATTACAGTTTTCCTGACGCACAGTGGATGCGGAAAGCCCGCATCACGTCATTCGGACTCACCGCATCGGTCAGCAATGTATGTATATTCAGTAACTACTCGGGAATAGACCCCGAAACACCGGGTGCCGTATATCCCCAAGCAAGGAATTTCACATTAGGACTTAATATCGGATTCTGATAAATTATGACATTATGAAACGACTATTTATAACATACCTTCTATTCTTAAGCCTCTCTTCTTGCAAGGAATTTCTCGATATCAAACCTCATGAAGAGACTATACCTCAAAGTGCAGAAGAGTTTTCGGCTCTCTTACATACCCACCTTAATGAACTGGACTACGGAGAAGAGTCGGCAATTATTCCGAACAGTAGCCAGATAGCAACGAACGAATCGGCCTGTGACAACTTGGAAGTCGCACTTACCCAAACAGATGGTGGATCTTTATTAAAAAATTACATTGCTGATATAGCCATTCCAGAAAGGATCTATTACAATTATTACAAAATTATACGAGACTGCAATATTATACTCGGAGAAATGAAAGATATTGAGTCGGATATGGCAAAGAACATATTAGGCACCGCTTATGCCATGCGGGGAGTTTGCTATTACGAGTTGATGCGACTCTATTGCGATGTATATGATCCTCTACAAAAATCGCAATTGGGACTGCAACTGGTCACGACATTCGATATGGAAGAACGTCCTATCCGTAGCTCCTTAGAAGAAACAATGATACTCATTGAAGAGGACTTGAAAAAAGCGTTGTCCTATAACGTCCAAGAACCGATATGGCGGTTTACCGCAGATGTTGTAAAAGGATATCTCGCCCGTTTTTATTTCTGGACCCGACAATGGGATAATGCCATTTATTACGCAGAAGAAGTGATAAAAAGTCATCCCTTGGTAGATAGGGAAGGATACAAGGCCATGATGGAAAACGGTTATTCTCTGAAAGGGAACATGCTGATAAAGTCGGAACTGATTTCCTCTTCCAGTAGTGAACAGGAAGGAGCAGGCACTTATGAGCCCCTTAATTACAGACCTGTCAGCAAACGGTTTCTCGATACATTCAGCAATACGGAAAAGGCCAACGATATACGCTATGAAATGAATTTCTCGAAAAAACGTATCGCTACAAAATTTATTTTCTCAGGCATGCGTAGTGCCGAAATGCTTCTGATCAGAGCGGAAAGCTACTATCACAAAGGCAGTGAAGACCTTGCATTGGCGGATATCAATACCTTGAGAGGAAACCGCATATTGAACTACGAACCGTTGACACTATCTTCTCTGCCCGAACCGATACCCGGAACCGATTACATTACTCAGGACGTAACCGGAGTACCGCTCACCAAACTGATGGCATTGATACTGACCGAGCGTCGCAAAGAGCTGTTCCTCGAAAACGACCGCTTTTATGAACTGAAACGAAACGGATGCCCAGAGTTTTGGGTTGCCGTAAACGGACAAAAATATACCAACCGAAAGTTCATGTATAACTTCCCCATCCCGATACGCGACACCAAACTTATTCCCGGTCTGCAACAAAATGAAGGTTACGAAGATTATATAATTAACTAAAAATGAAGTTATGAAACTATTAAATAAACTAATATTCGGAACAACTCTTTTTTTCGTATCAGCTGTTTTTTCAGCATGCGACTCTTACGAGGATGAAGCTCCTCGCGTAGATAGCAATAACTCCTATTTTTATTTTCCAAGTACAGAGTTAACCTCATCGGAAAGAGCCGAATACGAAGCAATAAAAAAGGAATATCAAGACAATATAGGAAACTGACAATATACGAATCTCTCTCCAAATAAAATTTTAAACAAATTATAAAAAACGATTTTTCCACTAATTAATTTATTAATCTAAAAAACAGAACAAAATGAAAAAAACAGTGTATGCAATGGCTGCCATTCTGCTTTCTTTAGGATTTGCAGCCTGTTCGGAAGACGATGATGAAAAAGATGTTTTCGATGATGTAACGACAGAATTAACAGACGATGTTATTTACTCGTTCTCATACGACAATGCAACGATGTTCGAAACGGCAACAGTCGAAATTTCTCTTTTGAAAAAAGAAAACTCCACTCAATCTTTTACTGCACCGAAGGATATTACATTCCCGATCGTCGTAGATGAAACATCTACTGCCGTAGAGGGTACGCATTTCGAATTCGATGGAGAAAAAGCACTCACCGTAGCAAAAGGAGCGTCGAAAGGTACACTCAAACTGAAACTGTTACAAAAAGAAGAAGGTAAAGATGTCATCGTCCTGAAAATACAGAAACCCCAAAACGATACCGACCGGTTTTTCTTAGGAAATAACGAATCGGTTACGATCAAGATCGCCGGAGAAACAATCGAAGTAATCAAAGGTACATGGAGTAACTGCACATGGGATAATAAAGCATATTATGAAATGATGTATGATATAACAAACTTCCCCCAAGTAGCTACAGAAGACCAAATTACGATCACTGATCAAGGTGTTGAAGTTAATTTAAAAAGCGATCTGAAAAATTATTTCGTCGGTAACAGCAGCCTGCAATATGTAGGAGAAAAGATTTTCCATTTTATGGACGATTATACGATTACAAGAAATGTTGCCGTATTTATCTTGGATAATATCAACGCCAACTTTTCAGCAACAAGTTCGACAATTAAGGACTCTCGAGTAGGATTTACCGTAATCAAAGACGAAAACAACGAAGAGGTTCTCGAAATGTTTATTTACTCTTATGAGCCGACGGAATTCCTCGTTGAAGATTATGAGGGTATGAAAGATTTTGCAACAGAAGATGAACCGGCTATGTATTATTATCCGTTGCGTTACCACTTCAAACGGGTACAATAACTATATATACAATTTACAAAAATAGGAAATGCTTTCATCGGCATTTCCTATTTTTTTGTATAAACGTTTTTGTTACTTTTGCTGTTGTAACTCTAAAAGCCTATTTGAATTTTACTCAGATCAGGTTTGAGAGTTTCTTTCGAGGATGTTTTTCTGTTTTTACGAGGAGGATAGCGGGCTTATCTGACGAGGGAAAACAGAAAAAAGACCGGAAGAAAACACAAAGATGACCTGATAATATTTTTTGATTGGAAAATTCAGACAGGCTCTAAAACCTAATTTCAAAAAAATGGAAACAAAGAAATTTAAAACAAACGCCAAATGCAGAGGATGTGTTGCCAAAATAGCAGAATCACTCGATAAAATACTACCTCGCGAACAATGGGATATAGATCTGAACAGTACAGATAAAATGCTATACGTAACGTCCGATCAATCGGATGCCGTCATCATAAAAGCGGTTAGCGATGCCGGATTTAAAGCCGAAAAAATCGATTAGGCCCTATAAAGAAATAACGGAACTATGGGAAACAGACTTGATAATATCATGTAATGTTCGTTCTTTAACAGAATGAACAACAGATACGATAGCGTACCTACACCTCCCCTTTATATTACAAAATAAAAGCGATTCCGTTATTTCAATATCATTTTATTGCTATTACCGTCCTTTTCTTTAACTTTGCACAAGTTAAACAACTATAATTATGGACGAACAGATAAAGCAAATTGCGATCCGGTTAAAAGGACTGCGCGATGTACTCGACCTGACTACTCAAGACGTAGCTCAGGCTTGTGGCATTTCTGAAGAAAAATACATAGCATTAGAATCGGGAGAACAAGATATTCCCGTAAGTATATTACATCAAATCAGCCTGCATTACGGTATAGACTTATCTGCACTGATGTTCGGTGACGAACCGCGCATGAATGCATACTTTTTAACCCGCAAAGGAAAAGGAGCTGCCGTCGAGAGAACGAAAGCTTATAAATACCAATCTCTGGCAGCCGGATTTATGAACCGTAAAGCCGACCCGTTTATCGTTACCGTAGAACCGGGAAACGAATCAGCCCCCGTACATTTGAACAGCCATCCGGGACAAGAATTCAACCTTGTGATCGAAGGACACATGATGCTGCAAATCGGAGACAAGCAATTGTTTCTTAATGAAGGCGACAGCATTTACTTCGATGCCAACCGACCTCACGGCATGAAAGCCCTTGATGGTAAACGAGTTCAATTCCTTGCTATAATTATCTAATTAAAGTCCTATTTTTATAATATGTTAGAAAGATTTCTAAAACAAACCTCTTTTTCGTCACAAGAGGATTTTATGCAGAATTTTAAAGTTCTCGTACCTGAGAACTTTAATTTCGGATATGACGTCGTTGACGAATGGGCCCGGATCGCTCCAGAAAAAAAAGCCCTTTGCTGGACAAATGATAAAGGAGAACATATCGATTTTACTTTTGCCGATATAAAAAGAGAAAGTGACAAAACCGCATCCTATTTCCAATCATTGGGTATAGGACACGGAGACATGGTTATGCTCATTCTGAAGCGAAGATTTGAATTCTGGTTTTCTATCATAGCACTACACAAGTTAGGAGCAGTATGTATTCCGGCGACACACCTCCTTACCGAAAAAGATATTATATATCGTTGTAATGCAGCCGATATAAAAATGATCGTAGCAGTAGGTGAAGATATTGTCACAGGTCATGTAGACCGTTCTTTGGCCGCATCTGCGTCTTTACAACACTGCGTATCGGTAGGTCCTGTGATTCCGAAAGGCTGGGACGATTTCCATGCCGGCATCGAGGCGGCAGCACCATTCTCACGACCAGCATTCGTCAACACAAACGAAGATACCTCTCTCCTTTATTTTACGTCCGGAACTACAGGAAATCCGAAGATGGTCGCTCACGATTTCACCTATCCTCTGGGTCATATCATTACCGGAAGCTTTTGGCACAATCTGAACGAAAAAAGTCTGCACCTGACTTTGGCCGACACGGGTTGGGGGAAAGCCGTATGGGGAAAATTATACGGGCAATGGATCGCCGGAGCAAATGTATTTGTTTACGATTTCGACAAATTCACGCCTGCAGATGTATTGGGTATGATAGAAAAATACCATATTACTTCATTCTGCGCCCCTCCTACCGTATTCAGATTCTTAATACGAGAAGATCTGAGCAAATTCAATATTTCGTCCCTAAAATATTGTACGATTGCGGGAGAGGCTCTGAATCCTAAAGTCTATGAGGAATTTTATCGCATTACCGGCATTAAATTGATGGAAGGTTTCGGACAGACGGAAACGACCCTGACTGTCGCAACCTATCCGTGGGTAGAACCTAAACCCGGTTCTATGGGAATACGCAATCCCCAATACGACATCGATTTGCTGACGAACGACGGACGATGGGCAGAAGAGGGAGAACAGGGACAAATCGTAATCCGTACCGATAAAGGGAAACCGCTGGGACTCTTCAAAGAGTATTATCGTGACCCCGAAAAAACAAAAGAAGCTTATCATGACAACATCTACTATACCGGAGATGTTGCTTGGAGAGATGAGGACGGATACTATTGGTTCGTAGGTCGTGCCGACGATGTAATTAAATCATCGGGCTATCGTATCGGTCCGTTCGAAGTAGAAAGCGCTTTAATGACTCATCCGGCAGTCGTAGAATGTGCAATCACGGGAGTTCCCGATGAAATACGCGGACAAGTAGTCAAGGCAACCATCGTTTTGGCAAAAGATTACAAAGAACGTGCCGGAGAAGCTCTCATCAAAGAAATACAAGATCACGTAAAACATGTTACAGCTCCTTACAAATATCCGCGAATCGTAGAATTTGTAGAGGAATTGCCGAAAACGATCAGTGGAAAAATCCGACGGGTAGAGATACGGGATAAAGACCATAAATAAAATACACATATATGTTAAGCAACGATTGGTTTGCCGGAGAATCGGAATCGGATAAAGGTAGGATTATCACCCGGGGACGTATGTTTGCCGAAAACGGTAACACCTCCGGGGTATTCCGTACCCGGGTAGAAATACAATGGAAATACAAAGGGGAAACAGACGGTATGCCGTCTGCCGATGAAACCGAAGTGATAGACCGGATCATGAATTTGCTTACAGAAGCACTCGAAAGATCGAAGATCGCAATTCTAACGGCTATTCATATCGGCGGCAAGCAAGCTTTATATGTTTATTATACACAAGAATTACAAGCCTTTTCGGGAAAAGTAAACGAGCTATTAGGAAAACTTCCGTCCTTACCTATACAAATAGGTGCAACCGGAGACCCTGATTGGACAGACTATAAACAAATGCTTAAGAAATTCGGAATCAATCATTAAATAACTATTCTTTTTATGTTTCAATATAAACGAATAGCGGTAAAAATAGGTAGTAATGTACTGACACGGAAAGACGGTACTCTCGATATTACCCGAATGTCGGCTTTGGTAGATCAAATAGCCGAACTGCATAAAGCCGGAATGGAAATCGTTCTTATCTCATCCGGAGCTGTCGCGTCGGGACGCAGCGAACTGAAACAACATCGAAAATTGGATGCGGTTTCGGCCCGACAATTATTTTCGGCCGTAGGTCAGGCTAAACTGATAAACCGTTATTTCGAACTTTTCCGCGAGCATGGAATTGCTTGCGGTCAAGTATTGACGATGAAAGAGAATTTTGCGACCCGACAACACTATCTCAATCAAAGACACTGTATGGAAGTCATGATCGAAAACGGAGTTATTCCTATCGTGAACGAAAATGATACGATCTCGGTAACCGAACTGATGTTTACGGATAATGACGAACTTTCCGGTCTGATCGCATCGATGATGAATATGGAAGCCTTGATTATACTTAGTAACATCGATGGCATCTACAACGGTAATCCCGAAAATCCTCAAAGCCGGGTCATTACGGAAATCACAGGCAACAGACAGAATTTGTCCGAATATATACAGACAAAAAAATCTTCTTTCGGAAGAGGGGGGATGCTGACAAAATGCAATATAGCAAGAAAAGTTGCAGATGAAGGAATTATGGTTATTATCGCTAATGGCAAAAAAGAGAATATCCTTCCTGACGTATTGCGCAAAAACAGCAATACGGTATGTACCCGGTTCTTACCGGCAGAGAAGCCTGCATCCAGCATAAAAAAATGGATCGCTCACTCCGAAGGCTTTGCAAAGGGAGAAATACACATCAACGCATGCGCACAAGA
>ERZ838577.3784-NODE-3784-length-13703-cov-14.572538_pt1 | contig 13703 bp, 19 predicted proteins | sample MGYA00519682_ERZ838577 | MGnify/ENA primary metagenome ERZ838577 (study PRJEB31850, sample SAMEA3708838) | human gut metagenome | biome: human gut; feature: human-associated habitat; material: faeces | place: China | collected 2014 ...
CATTATCAATAATTAAACAGAAACGCAATGACAAAAGAAGAAGCATATATTTTATTAAGTTTCCATTCTTGTAGAAACAATGATATAGAAAATGAGAAATGGAAAAATGGATTTCTTGGTTCACTTCGTCCATTTCAAGGAAAACTATATGAGTGTAATTTTATCGAGATAATGGAATGTCTTAAAGTCCTTGCAGATGATTTTATGAAGCCAACAATCAATCAAACCCTACTAAATGATGTATATGGCATAATACATTTAGGCAGGAGGTGGATTGAAGGAGCTGATTTTGTTACACAAGAGCAGCAAAAGCAAATCATAGAATGGGTTGATATGATACAAGATTGTTTCTACTACCTATTAGAAGAAGATATTGATACTGCGTTTCTTGAATATAAAGAATATATAATTGATAACAAGGAAAGATAACTCCTAAACGGCGTTCCTTTCCAAGTCATTAGTTTCCATTAAATGAATTTGATTATGAAAATTGAAGATATAACGATAGAGCATTTCAATCGGTCGATTAAGAATGAAAATATTACCATAGAAATGTGGGATGAAGAAGTCTTGCTTCAAACCAATATTTATTTTTATACGGAAAATCATGACATTTCCCCTTTTATAGAAGAAATAAAATATAGGTTGATTCGCTTTAATCAAGACAGAAACCTGGTTCTTTAAAATATTATAGATGAAGGATATTTGCAGACTGCTGAAACTTGGGCTGAAGATTGTAAGATTACTTTGCCCATATCAAAAGAAAAGTTTTTGGAAAGTTTTTATCCTTTTGAGATAGGATTTTGTATAGGAAATTTAGAAGATGAACCTGACGTCATGGTTTATCTTGGTAGTGATGTTGAATATTTTTCAAACCATGTTTTGTGTTGTTATATAATAAAAAAGAATAATCAAATAGAATATAAATCTGTATTAGAAGGATAATTGGAAACTAACACGCAGATAAGCAACCGTAACGGGTTGCTATCTGCATCCCATTATCTGCCGAATAAATTAACAATAAAAAAAGAAAAAACAATGATCAGATATATTGAGAAAGGCGACATATTCCGCATTGAGGGCGTGAGCAACTATGCGCATGGGTGCAACTGCGCTGGTGCAATGGGTAAGGGCATTGCATTGCAATTCAAAGAAAAATACCCGGATATGTATCTTGAATATAAACAGTTGTGTAAAGAGCACAAGTTTTGTCCCGGCGATGTCTTTGATTATGATTATGGCAACGGGCATATTTATAATCTCGGCACTCAGACAACATGGCGGACACGATCCAAAATAGAGTATATCGAAAAGGCATTGATACAGATGCTTGAATTAGCCAATCGTGATTACATAACTGCAATAGCCTTACCTGCAATCGGTGCCGGATTAGGGGGATTAAAATGGGATGATGTAAAAGCTATTTTAGATAAAGTTTCAAACGATTATCCTAACATTGATTTGTATGTGGTTGAAACTTATCAAAGTGAATAACGGCAGATAACAAGCGGCTCAATCTCCCCTGAAAAGGTCGGTTAGCCACCAAACATTAGTAGCGCAATAGTGAGAAGATGGAATTATTAAATGAAAAGATAAGAAATGACGGATTTTATTCAGTTGGATTTAATCCTTTAGTTAAACAATACATAATGATAGTCACTATCTGTCATAGGTTTTGTTTTGAACGATATTATCTTATCAGTAAAGAAGAATATGAATGGTTTGATAGTGCGATTCAAAAACTGGATGATTTAGCCCATGAATGCTATAGACAAGGAATTGAACATCCTCGGTTCTATTGCTCTGAATTAAAATGCGAGAATACACTAAAACAAGAGATGAATCTAAGAAGCGCTACTAACAAACAGCAACCCGACTGAATAAGCGGAACGCTGCCGAATATTATACACATAAAAAGATGACAAATCGCGAATTTCAACAAACCAAGAGAATTTTACTCGGACAAGAAAGGATGAATAAAAAATATGCCCAACTTGCCAATTATATACAGGAACGATTTTCTGTACAAGTAATCAATGTGACTTGTAGTAAAAGAAACGATTCAATTAATGTTACTCTTTGGTTCAAATATGAAAATGAGGAAAATTTCTTTTATAAAGAACCGTTTGTTGTTGATTATCGAAAAAGGAATGCAATATTAAATCAATTCAAACTAATTGCGAATGCAGAAAATAAATCCGATAGTATTTGTCTATCCTATCAAGCATTTGAAACATTATCAAAAGAGGAAGCAAATAACAGCATTACTGAACTTGAAATATTGGAGTTGAAAGAAAAACTGCATTGTAATGATTTATGGGTAATTTCTCGCTGTTTGGCTAATGTTGTTTTTTTCTTGTATGAGGATAAGCAAGTAAGGCTATATAAAGAAGGAGGATTTATAGATATATGGTCGGAAATGTATTTAGATTTATTGAATCGCTATGATGAATTTGGATTTTTTACAAAAGAAAATTTTCATGTTGAGATAGATAGTAAGGAAAATTTTGATAATAATTTTAATAGTAATTGGTATTATTACTATGCTTAAAATGTGTATAACAAGCACCTGTGCCACCTAACGGCGGCAAGCTGCAAACCATTACCTACGAGAAAACAAAAACAATGAAACAAATATTATCTGATTATCTTGAAATATGCTTGAAATTCCGAAAGGAATATCTTAGCAAGCCCGAAAGGAAACAGCGGCACATTCTTTTAACGGAATGGGCTAAGACTCGATATGCGGACGCCAATCCGACTATCTCTGAGTTGTATGAGTATTGGGACAAATACAAAGATGTAAGCTATAACAAAATTTTTATCGACAAGGCAATACTCCCAACGGTTAATGAGGACTTTCAGAACGGAGGCATAGAAGGTTTGAAATTCCTATTTTATTGCCTGCGTGGTAAAGATTGGATTGATTTTATATCAACGACAAGTCCTGTGTCTATATTTTCTAAAGAGCATAATTATAAATATAGCTCGCTTCAGTTGGCTGATATGGTTCTTGAAAAAGATCCTGATAATGAAAATGCGTTAAAAACAAAATATTTCATTGTAAAAGAATATCTATGGTACTCAATACATGAAATTCCTTATGGTGTTTTGTCTGGCGTGAATGGAGCAAGCATTTCGGATATACCGAATATGTTAAGCTCTGTTGACAGTTTCCAAGCCATTTCAAACAAACTAAATATTGCCAATGACGAAATTCTTATAGAAGATTGTCGAAAATTTTATGCCGCATATAGAGAATATCTACAACAACTGGATATGTATGCTGATTTTGAAGATTATCTGAATAAGAATAATATTTCGTATGAACGATATTGTAGTAAATACTATTACGAGAAGGAGAATAAACAAGAGAATCAGCAATAAAAGCGTCGGTTACAAGCGGATGAATCTCCCTAATGGTCGATTATCCGCTGGACTTTATCAATCAATAGAAATTTATGAGCATTGGAATTGTAAACAAATCAGATACTCCTTAGAGATTTACAAAAGATATACAGCAAGATAACTGGCATATTCAATACACAGATCTGAATGAAATATGCCAAGGTGGTCCCCTGGTTGGCACTCTTATCGTAAATGGGCAGAAAGTCTTTTGTGACAAACGCTTTGGAGGCCCATTGTTATGCTGTAAAAATTTAGCATTTATTCCGATGTATATTCGTAAATTCTGTGTTTCAGGATTTATGCTGTTTGTTATAGAACTTAATTCAATGCGGTTAGGATTGATAAAAGGAATTTATGATTTGGTGTATCTTGATAGTATTGATGAAGATAAAATCCTATTCTATCAAGATAGGAATAGAAATAAATCACTCAGAAAGAAGATTGATAACAAGCGGCTTAACCTCCCCTAAAAGGTCGGTAAGCCACCGAACATTAGCAACAAATAAAAAACAGGAATTATGAACTACAAAACAATGCTCGCAAAAGTTCTTGGAGAAAAAGAACTTGCAGAAATGAATGTGAAGGCTATAAAAGATGATGAAAGCCTGTTTGACGAGTTGACAAACAAGAAGTTACTTTTGGTGGTGGACTGGAGTGGAGAAGATAAGGAAGGGATGCTCTACGGGTTCTTCGACAGCCGTCTGCAATCAATGCTGGGAATCCGGTTGGACGTTCCCGAAGAAGAAGTCTACCAAAAGTATAACCAAGAAATAGAAGACCCACAACGGGGTGATTTTGTACCCTTTGCGTTATCCTATTTTGACAAGCGATTGGAAAAGCTCGGTGCAAGAATTGTATTGCTTGATTTGGGAACTGACACTTATAACATATTGGTATCTTATAAAAAAGACGCCAAAAAACTTAAGTCTATAAAATCCGATTTTTGGAAACTATCAACTTTAGAGCAAAAGCAAGGTAGAGTGGTTATTTACATAATATGCCCTAATTGTAAAGATACTGCATATTATAATATGTCTATTGAAGAAGAAAGCCATCAGGCAAATGTAAAATGCGAGGAATGTGGAACACTCTTTTGGGATGAAAATGCAAATGAAGTTGTAGAAATGGAAAAGACTTACTATTAATGTAGTTGCTAACAAGCACCTGTGCCACCTATAACGGCGGCAAGCTGCATCCCATTAATCGCTTGAATAAAAAAGAACGAAATATGAAAAAGGACATTACTTATTTTGGAGATATGGAAATCAACTATCCACAAGAGACAACCAATGGAAAGGTTACAATTGACAATCATCAAATAGAATTAGATCTGAATTTCTATGCTGGCGTGCCAGAACATGACTGGGTTGCAGAATACGAGAGTTATATCAAGAACTTAAAACAACATAAAACCAATGTAGAAGCCGCCATTCGTTCAGATTACGAAGATGGAGGTGACGTAAAGGGATATGTTGATATTCATCTTGAAAAATTGGATGCTTCTACCATAGATAATGTCTTAGCAGGTACAGATGATTCCAAGCCCAAAGAGGAAAGGCTGTTGTCGGTTTTAGAATTAGACCGAATCGGCTTTTATCCCGGCGATGAAAACTATGCAGTATGGGATTATACCATAGGTCGTGAAATTGCAGATATGCTGGTGGTTGTCAATACTAATAGTGCTGGAGAAATTAACTATGTAACGTGGGAGAGTTGAATAGCGATTAACAAGCGGATAAATCTCCCTAACGGTCGATTATCCGCCAAACATTAACAACCCTGTAAATAGAAATTATATGTTCATTGAAAAATTAAATCAATATACAGAAGAACAGATTATCGGGCTAAAAAATGAAGGTAATCAGTTGCGATTGTTGATAAAAGAACAACCTGACATTGAGAAATTGAAACTTCTAAAAGAAGCTATAATCAATGAAGCGACAGAAGTTACATTGGTAATTAGTTCAAATAACAACAATCTGATTGCTTTCTCCTATTTTGAATGTATAAGTGACAATGTAATAGGAGTTGAATCATATAATTACACCGAGAATATTCTGAAAACAATTGAAGGAATTTCAATATTCAGAAATTTGAGGAGTATAGTAATTGATGCACTATATGATAAAAAGCTCTGCATTGACGAACTTGCTTCATTGGAGAATTTGGAAGAACTTTGTATGAGTTTTTATCCTATAACGAAATATCAATATTCTGCATTGAACAAACTGGACGGACTGAAGCGATTAAAAATTAAAGGGTTAGATTCGAACAAATTGTCCTGTCTACCAAACTTGGAAACATTAACTTGCTTTAATTTAAAGGATGGGACACATTTAGGTATTAAGGCACCAAATTTAAGAAGCATAGATATATACCGTTCGCCGAAAATATTGAATCTTAATTTTTTATTGGATTTAAAGGAACTAAGATGTATTTATTTAGACGGACTTAGCAATGTTGAAGAAATGCCGGATTTAAGTAGCCTTCATTCTTTAACCTGTATGTCTCTTGCCAATATGAAGCGGCTACAAAGTTTTCCTTTATACCACGAGAATTAAAAAAACTTATACTTGCAATTGCCTCTTGATTCATTGAATAATGTAATCCCTGAAAATCTTCCTAACCTCAAGCATATAAGTGTAAATTTGGGAAGTGATAAAAAAAGTGAAATGATATTAGATAGATTCAAAGGCATTTGTGAAGTTGGTATATGGTAAAAACAAGGTTGCTAACAAACAGATGAAACATTGAAGTAGGTTTATCTGCCTTAACATTAAGCTGCTGAATAAAAAAGAACAAATGAAGAGTTGGAGCAAACTACAAAAGGAATTATATCTGATAATTGATCCAACGATTGATTTTCAGATTCACTGTGTCGCTTATCCGATGAGAAGTCGATATGGAAATACCGCACTTCCTCGGTACTGGATTACACTCGGGAAGGAGATAATATTTGATTATCCGAAACAGTTTGTATTGGCAGATGGAACTGTTAGGAATTATGATCCGGATGGAATACATCAAATTTATCCTTATACGACCGATGTTTCCGATATTTCAAACTTGATTCGTGATTATATTGACACTCCTGTTTCAGAGATTGTCACCAAACATTTTGAAAATGACTATTGGGGCTTGGCAAATGTACTTCGTGCAGCGGACAGGCGTATCGGACAGCGTAGGTTGGATAGTCTACGTCGAAAAATCAAAAATCAAGCGGCTCAAAAAATATTGGAACTAAGAATTAAACCTACAGCAGCTAACAAACAGCAGACCGACTGAACAAGCGGAACAATGCACCCCATTATCTTTTAAATAAATAAACAATAAGCAATGAGAAAAACGAATTTAGCCATCATGGCATTCTTGAGTTACAGCCTGTATGCGGAGGCGCAACTCAATATCGTGACTCGGAACTGTGGCATGAAAGAGTACACGGTGCAAAACGCACAGCCTTACGACAGCCTTACGAACGTGGAAGAGCGAAGTTTTGCCGCCCTGCCCGGACAGACCCTCTACATGCACGGGGCAAGGAATGACAGCCGGGGTTATTACGACACTTTCTTCACGGGCAACTTCCTTGTCGGGAGCGGGAGACAGGTTTACAAGGATGACGGGCAGGGCAATACCCCTGCCGAAGCGGTGGTGGGAAAGTATTATGAGGTGCTGAAAGTCTGGACAGAGAGGGATTACCTCACAGTCGGCTGTTGCCTGCTGCTGCGCGAAAAGGAAAGCGGAGAAGAAATCTACTACAATCCATATATTTACCCTCTCAGCATGACCTGTTTGGGCTTCTACGAGAAGCTGAAAAGATACATCGGGCAGACATTCCTCTCACTTGCCAAACGGGTAGAAACCGAGGACGGACAAATCATAACACCACCCGAAGGTACGGAATACCGCTGCGTGGATGTCGGTTTGAAGATGAACAGCGACGGCGCATTCCTGCTCATGGAGGGCGCGGACGGAGTTCGTGTGGAAGCCTTTTCCATAGGTGGCGACGAGGTGTATGAATTTGTGAGTGCCGCCCGCATCTCCTCACTGACGGAACGTTACGGCAAGAAATACGGTAAGCAGGTGGCATTCCGCAAGGTGGACACGAGCATGACACGCGAGATGGTCATTGCCGCATGGGGCGAACCTTATCGAAAGACAGAGATAAAAAGGCAAGACGGGACGCTCGAAACATGGAGATTCTCGGACAACCGCTACGTGGAACTACTTGACGGGAAGGTCTTGAACGTGCGTGTATATTAGGCACGCTACAAACCTTCTTTTCATAAGAATGCAATGAGAATCTCCGTTAAAATCACTGGAGGGTGAGGGTGTTGGAAAAACTCCCTCATTCCCACACAAAGAACATCGTCATGCAGGCGACTAACGCTATGCCGACCAGCACAATCTGAATCCTGCGTCGCGTCTCGGGCGAGCAGCCGTCAAACATCCAAGTCTTGGCACGGTTGAACTGCCATTCGCATGCCCATTTCCATCGCAGCAACAACCCCGTGAGCCACAGGGCAAGCAGTCCGCTCGCAAACAGCAACCCGTATTTCGGGTGAGCCTGCGCCCACGCGATATGTGCTCCCATCCACTCGTTAATTTTCTCGTATATATCAGTAACCATAGCGCAATGATTTAGCGGGGGTCAAATGCAAAAATAGTACTTTACACCCAATCAGCCAACACTTTACGCAAAAAACATCTTATCGAAGGCTCACTTTATGCCATAAAACAGTATTTTTGCAGAAATAAGGAAAGGCAAGTTCAGTATAACACCCGTGAGTTGCGCAACTCGTTTCTGTAAAGTAGGCGGTGTTCCTGTCTCCACCCCGGATGTGGCACACCAAGCGACGGTTACTCCTTGCGACTTTGCCTGATTACAGTGGCAGACCCTGTTGCAGTGAATGATGAAAGATTCTCTCCGATACAAGACAATCCTTTGGATGGTGTGGGTGCAGATTGCGCTCCTGCCTGCAAAATTTGCATTGCAGGTGCTATACAATGTCGGGAGACTCCATATAATAGCCGAGGATGGCTACTACGTGCACCAAGTCGCCGAAACGCGATTAAAAATCGCGTCCGCCGACCGAGGTTAATGCATAACTGAGAAGCGGCTTGACACAGTTGAGTTGACTAACCCTTGAGTGACTAACCCTCTTTTTATTTAACTCGGTCACGATTTTACGAACGCTGCGTTTAATATCTGTTGCTGTTCGCGTTGAAACAATAATCGGCTTTTTTCTTGCAGAATTTCTGATGTTGGAATATTTATATCTGTTATCGTGTAGCGATTTTGTAGAAATATATTGTAGAAAAGAAAACCAAGAATAACTCCAATGGACATCCAAAGAGCCAGGTAACAAACTCGGTTCTTCCGTTTATCAACTGCCGACATCTTCTTTTTCATTCGTACTCGCTTTGCGAAACTGTTTAAGGCGTGCGTTGAGCAACTTGCAAAGCTCTTTTCCGTTCGTGTCCAGATTCTGAACCGTTATAAATGCAATGGCTCCATTTTGATGAAAACTAAATTTCATCAGCGCCTGCATCCATCGTGACGAATGCTCCATCTTATCAATCATCGGAGCCGTTTTATAATCGATAGCCACCATCTTTACCCCACGACTTTTTATCATTCTAAACCTCCGTAAATCAGCAAAATGCAAAGTGTGGTATACACCTTTAAGCAGGAGATAATGTTCCAATCGGTCGTCATAAATTCTCAACAAAGGAATACGGAAAATTTTACTATACAGCGTAACGAGAAAGAGAAACATGCCACCCCCTCCGAAAAAAAAAGAATGGCCAACCAGCCGAATAACACCTTCTTCACCGGGTCGGCAGACGGATTGTCCTGTATCCAATAGCCTGTCACAGCAAAAGCCATACAGCCAATGACAAACAACAGGCTCTTCCACAAGCTGGGGTAAATGTTTATCGGTACGGCATATTCGTTCTCGGATCGTTTCATAAGCGTCTGGGTATTATAATTGCACATAGCAGTTTCACGGTATTACAACCGATATGCAAAGTTACTAAAAATCTATGGAAAAACCTCTGAAATTCGGCAGATTAACGCAATATAATCTGTGAATTAAGTAGTTGGGAGAAAATCGCGGAAGTTGGATAGAGGGCTGAATAGCGTTTCAAAGCGGATTGGAGAAAGAGAACGGTTTCCTAATCGTTACCCGTCAGAAATGCAGATTTAACAGTCACCGTTCCGTTTGCGCCGCTCTGCGTAGGTTTGCTTGTCAAGGTTTAACTCGTTGATTTATAGTTTTGCAACAAAAAAAAGAACGAGTATGACAAGGAGCACATTTCGCGTGCTGTTCTATGCGAACGGCAGCAAGGAAAAGAACGGAATTGTCCCCATCATGGGACGGGTTACAATCAACGGAACGGTGGCGCAGTTCAGTTGCAAGCGAAGCATCGCAAAGGAGCTTTGGGACGCAAAGGGAAACCGTGCCAAAGGCAAGAGCCATGAAGCGAGGGAGACGAACCTTGCGCTTGACAACATCAAGGCGCAAATCATCAAGCACTACCAGCGCATATCCGACCGTGAGGCGTTTGTGACGGCAGAAATGGTGCGCAACGCCTATCAAGGCATCGGCGGCGAGTATGAAACGCTGCTCAAAGCCTTCGACCGTGAGAACGAGGTGTTCAAGAAACGTGTCGGCAAGGACAGGAAAATGGCGACCTATCAGTCAAGGGTAGTGGCAAGGAACTATGTGGCGGCATTCATCAAGTCGTTCTACAAGCGCAGCGACATGTCGATGCTGGAACTTACGCCCGACTTCATCAAGGAGTTGGCGGTCTATCTCGCCACGGAAGCGGGATTACGCAACGGCACGATATGGGAAAAGTGCATGTGGCTGAAAGGCGTGGTGATGCGTGCGCACTTCAACGGACTGATACCGAGAAACCCGTTTGCGCAATTCCACATCAGCCCGAATGTCAAGGAGCGTGAGTTTCTGACGGAGGATGAGTTGAAGGCGGTAATGACGCACGAGTTCTCAGATCCAAAACTGGCATATATCCGTGACTTGTTCGTGTTTGCGAGTTTCACCGCCCTTTCTTTCGTGGACATCAAGGAACTGACCAACGACCGAATCGTGGAGGTGAACGGCGAGAAGTGGATTATCTCCAAGCGTCACAAGACGGGCGTACCTTTCCAAGTAAAGCTGCTGGACATCCCCTTGCAGATAATCGAGCGTTACCGACCGTTCCAAGAAAACGACTTCGTATTCCCCAATCTGAACTATTGGTCAATCTGCAAGCCGTTGAAGAAGATTATACGGGAATGCGGCGTGAATAAGGACATCAGCTTCCATTGCTCACGTCATGGATTCGCAACCCTGGCTCTCTGCAAGGGTATGCCGATAGAGAGCGTAAGCCGCATTTTGGGACATACGAACATCGAAACGACCCAAATCTATGCGAAGATAACCGTGGAGAAGCTGGATAACGACCTCACGATGCTGGGCGATAAGTTGAGCAAGTCATTCGGCAACATCAAGGTGGCAGGGATATGAAACGGGCAACAATCACGATGGACGGAAGCGGCAGGGTTGCCGTACCGTCCGATATAGCCAATGTGTGGATGAGCGAAATGGAGTTGGTAACGCTGTTTGATGTAATCGCCCCGACACTCCGTGCCGCCGTCCGAGCCGTGTATAGGAGCGGAGTGTTGCAATCTTGCGAAGTGGAAAGGCGCATCAGGCTGCCAAACGGTTATTATTTGGAAGTGTATGCGCTGCCAATGGTAATGGCACTGGCTTTCCGTATCAACACATCCAATGCCGCAAGAGTGCGTAATGTCTTGCTGGAAAGGCTGTGCTTGCGAAAAGACAGACAAATGCTTTGGCTTTCGTTAGGTAACAGCATATCGTGTAAGTGTTAGCGAGTGCGGTTGCGTGTCACTACGCCCATGCACTCACACAATCCAAGTCTGCCCGAAGAAGTACCATTTTCCGCTTCTTCGGGCTTTTTCTTTTCGCCTTTTGATGACTGATATTGCCCATCTTACTGCATTTTCTTATCCGTCGGTTTCTTTTGCGCCGTTCTGCATCGTTTTACGTATCAAGGTTTTAACCGTCATGCCGTAGCTTTGCACCCATGTTCAACCCGCCTGCCGACAAGGTGTCGGCGGCACAAAAACCTATATTTGAAACATGGAAAAGAAAGAAGAATTTATCCGTGTAGGCACAACGCTCTACAAAATTGTGGACCAGCCCCGAATTGACGGCGGCTATGTGAGGAAGCGCATCGCATGGAACTCCGAGACCCTGCGGCAGGACTACGGCAAGGACTACATGGCAAGTGTTCCGAAGTATGACGGCTTCTGCACCGTACCCGACCATGTGGGCTACAAGCCAGTAGTCGGCAAGTTCCTCAACCTTTACGAGCCGATAAGCCATGTTCCCCGACAAGGCGACTTCCCCTGCATCCGCTCGTTGGTGGAACACATCTTCGGCGAACAGTATGAGTTGGGGATGGATTACCTGCAACTGCTATATCTTTACCCCGTTCAGAAGCTGCCCATCCTGTTGCTCGTGTCCGAAGAGAGGAACACGGGCAAAAGCACGTTCCTGAACTTCCTGAAAGCCGTATTCCAAAACAACGTGACGTTCAACACCAACGAGGATTTCCGCAGCCAGTTCAATTCAGATTGGGCGGGCAAACTGCTCATCATGGTGGACGAAGTGCTGCTCAACCGCCGTGAGGACAGCGAGCGATTGAAGAATCTCAGCACCACACTGTCCTACAAGGTGGAGGCAAAAGGGAAAGACCGTGACGAGATAGGCTTCTTCGCCAAGTTCGTGCTTTGCTCCAACAACGAACACCTGCCTGTCATCATTGACGCTGGCGAGACACGCTATTGGGTGCGGAAGATTGTGCCGCTACGGAGTGATGACACCGACTTCCTGCAAAAGCTGAAAGCGGAAATCCCCGCTTTCCTGCACTTCCTATGCAACCGTACACTCTCCACCGAGAAAGAAAGCCGTATGTGGTTCAATCCGAAGCGGCTGGAAACGGATGCCCTGCGGAAGATAATCCGAAGCAACCGCAACCGTTTGGAGATAGAGATGGCGGAACTGCTGCTCGACATCATGGCAAGCGTGGGCATCAGTTCTGTTTCTTTTTGCCTCAATGACATTATCCCGTTGCTCGTCTGCTCTCAAGTAAAGGTGGAGAAGGCGCAGGTTCGGAAAGTGGTGCAGGAATGCTGGAAGCTGGCTCCTGCATCCAATTCGCTTTCCTACACCACCTACCAATGCGACTACAGCCGTGAGTGCGGATATTCACCCGTCAAGAGGATAGGACGCTACTACACGGCAAGCAAAGCGCAGTTGGAAACACTCTGATATTTTGATGAAATGATGAAAGCATATATAAATATAAAGAATGACAGCGACTTACATTCTCATCAAACGCTCAACAAAAGGATTGGGCTGATGAAAAGAGGAAACGGACGCAGCCCCACACATCACTTTTCTTTTGGCGAGCGGTTTGATGAAACGCTGATGAAAGATTATTTCATTAGCTGTCAGTATATTAGACTATCCAATCATCAATTCATCGGATTTTCACCCCTCATCAAGTCCGCCGGAGAAGCAACAGAGGTGAACATCGCTATTCGCAGACAGGTCGGACGGACTTCCGGTTTGCCGACCGACAAGGGGAAACCGATGTCAGTGGCGAAAAGAAAAGGCAACCAATGTCCGCCGACATCACCGCTGACGCCGCCGCAGGCTTTTGGGAAACAAAAAGCCATAGCTCATTAGGGCGTTTTCTTCACGCACCGCTGACGCTAATGCTAAAAACGCCCCAATGAGCCAGCGGGGGCGTACCCCTCTGGACACCCCGTTTGCCCCGTGCGGCTATAACCGCAGGCAGGCGGACACCGACAGACAAGTTTGTATAACCTCTAAAACAAGAAACGAACATGGGATACATAAGCATCCAAATCAACAAGGCGAAAGGTTCGGCTGACACGGGCGCATCCGACCACATCGAACGCAAGACTACGCCCAAGAACGCAGACCCCACACGCACCCACCTCAACCGTGAACTGGTAGAGTTTCCCGACGGTGTGGCTGACCGCACCGAGGCTATAAGCCACCGCATCCGCACGGCTGGCATCAAGCGGAAGATAACGCCCGACCAAGTACGGGCAATCCGCATCGTGCTTTCGGGCACGCACGAGGACATGGCAAGGGTGCAAGACGAGGGCAGGCTAAACGAATGGTGCGGAGACAACCTGCAATGGCTGCACCGCACGTTCGGAAAAGAGA
>ERZ838577.3786-NODE-3786-length-13698-cov-3.260060_pt1 | contig 13698 bp, 10 predicted proteins | sample MGYA00519682_ERZ838577 | MGnify/ENA primary metagenome ERZ838577 (study PRJEB31850, sample SAMEA3708838) | human gut metagenome | biome: human gut; feature: human-associated habitat; material: faeces | place: China | collected 2014 ...
TGTCATACTGTGCGCCATTAAGTTCTTTAATTGTGTTTGCTGCTTGCATGTCATCTGGCATTTCTGCAAAAGCAAAACCTTTGGAACGACCGGTTTCGCGATCTTTAATTAATTTTACAGAGTTAACTGTACCATACTCTTCCAAAACTTGGATTAAATCTGACTCCTTAACGTTATAGCTAAGGTTACCAATGTAAATATTCATAAGAATGAAATAAAAATAAATAATAAAAAATTGAAACAACGAGGTTTGGGGAAAGATCTTGACCGACGATAAAAAAAATACTCAACGGTTTGCGTTTGAGAAAATCCTCATAGAAGAGTAAGAGCGATATAAACTCTCTTTGTTTGTATTGCAAATAACGATATAATAATCGATATATCTACTATGTTATCTTTATTTTCTTCGTAATTTAAATATTTAGCTTTTTATTTTACGCATTTTACCATTCCTATGTAGTTGGAGATAGTAATATTCAGTTTATACCGATACGATTTTCCCTAATTCGACATACCAGATATAACCTTTTACTTGGGAGAATCCCATTTCTTTTATGAGGGATATATACCGGATCACTTGTTTATGATAGCTTTTTTTCTGAATATTCCCGAATTTATAGTCGATTACAGAAACTTCTTCTCCGGAAATGACTACCCGATCCGGACGGAGGAATGTCCCTTTTTGCTGTAAAATTTCCGTTTCGTTGATAATTTGTGTATCGGGAGAAAACCATGGGGCAACTTCAGGTTGATCTAACCATGTTTTTAATTTTTTTTCTAAGACGACTCCTTCTTCATGGCTGAGTTGCCCGTTAAATATATATGGTAAAACGGCGTTGTGAATATCTTCTGCATAGCGGACGTTGCTGAGAATTTCGTGCATGAGATTGCCGTGTTGCCGTTCGTGACTGTCTCCGAAATAGCCTTTCCCGTGTAGTCGTAGTTGAAGACGTTTGCCGGGATCGGCAGACCGATATTCGGGCATTGTTTTAATTTTCTGTTTTTCTTTTGCTGTTTGTAGATTTTCCCATGTCTCTCCGGCTTCATAACAGTTCTTTTCAGGATCATAATAGGCAGATAAATCGATTATCGGTTTGTCTTTTTCCTCCGGACAGTTTATTTCATTTTCGGGATTGACACAATAATATAGCAATCGGGAAAGAGAGCCGAAAGTCCCTTCTTTCTTAGGTTTCGGAGTAAAGAGCAACAGTTCGTCTTCCGCCCGGGTAAAAGCTACATATGCAATGTTGAGATTGTCGATGTAGGCGTGCATCTTTTCGTTGAAGTATGCATCGGCATAAAGGCTTTTTTTCAAGATCGATCCATAACGTATCGGGACAAGCGGAATGTCATCCAGAGGTTCTTTTTGGTTGCACCAAAGTATGTTTTCGTGATGCGGGTTGTGATCGATTTCCCAATCGCAAAACGGGATGATAACGGCTTTGAATTCCAATCCTTTCGATTTATGGATCGTCATGATACGAATTGCATTTTGGGAGTCGGGTGTTGTTATGGTTTTCTTTATCCCTTGTTCGTTCCACCATTGTAAAAAAGAGGCGGGATCGGCCGAATGATTTGTTGTATAGTCGAGTACGATATCCTGGAATGCCTGAATGAATATACTTTCATTTCGTTCTCCGGAGGGAGGAAACAAACTGATAATTTTTTCGCACATTTCGAATAATGGCGTGTTTCTCAATTGTTCGAGTTCCCTGACGATTTCAGGATCGAAATGATGCGATAATTCTTTCTCCTTTTCTGAAAAATAAGAGGCGAGAGCTGTTTCTGGAGGGAGATTCCGGTGCGTTGTCGAATATTCATATACGGCAAGTATCCGGTTTATTTCCGTCTCTGGATTTTGCAGGTAGTTTAAAATACCGATTACCAGTTTGACAATCGGGGCATTGTGGATGAAAAGAGCTTCGTCCGAAATAATATCGAAGCGATATGTAGAATCGTTATTCTCGGCTTTGGCTTTTAAAAGACAATCTGCAACAAGGCTGCCTTCAGCTTTGCTTCTGACCAGAATGGCAATGTCCTTTAACGAGATATTTTTATCTTGAAGTTCTTTTAAGGTTTGCGGAAGTAGTTCTGTCGCCCGATTTTTCCAATCTATTTTTTCTCCTTCTTCCGTCTCGGTTTCCAAGAACATTACTTTTACATGGCCTTTTTTTTCTTTATTTTTAGGGGATATATGTTGGTATATATCTCGGTATGCTTTCCCGATCTTTTCGGCATATTCGGAGTCGATGTGTACATTGGCGGGAGTATCGGCTATTTCTTTTTGTAAAGATTCTTGAAGTAAGAATGATGCTTTCCTGAAAAACGAATTGTTGAACTGTATGACATTTATACAACTTCGCCAGTTCGTCCCCAATACATGGTCGTTCAGTTCTTCCGGCTTCTTGAATTGGTTGCCCAGTTCGTCATTCAGCAGTTTCCAGTCTGAATTTCTCCATCGATAAATACTTTGTTTTACATCCCCCACGATGAGGTTACGGCCGCCTTTATCATTACTCTCCTTAATCAACGGAAAGAAATTATTCCACTGCATCCGAGAGGTGTCTTGAAATTCATCGATCATAAAATGGTCGATCCGGTTCCCGGTTTTTTCATATACGAAAGGCGTATCGCTACCATCGATGATTCGGTTGAGCAATTCGGTGGTATCGGACAAAAGAAGAATATTGTGTTCTTTTTCGTATGTCTGAATGTGTTTGTCGATGTCGCTCAAAATCCCTAATGTGTAAATATAGCGGCGTGTTTCCATTACCGATATATAAAATGGATAAGCGTTATAGCAAGCGATAATCTGTTTGATATATTCGTTTAATTCCGGATATATTTCCCGAACTTTTGTAATAATGTCGGGAGAAGTTTTTTTTGTCGTCCAGTTTTCGATATTGTCGGATAGTTGTGTAAATGAAGCGTTCGGTTCTTTTATGTTACCGTCCGCCCATTTGGAAAACTCTTTAAACGGAGAACGGTTACCGCCTTTCAGGTCTTCAGGAGGTAGTCCCGCTTTTTTCATTATTTCGGTGGCTTTTCTTGCTATTTTCCGACTTTCGGACTCGAAGTCTTGTTTTATGATATTCAGTTTTTTGATATATGCTCTTAATAGATCTTTATCCGCCATGAAATGGCGTATTTCCGAACTGTGCGATTTATATTCTTCTTTAAATATTTCTTGTGCCAACTGGACGATATTTCGTTGTATTCCCCAGCTTTTTCCTCCTTCGACCTGCTCCTCGGAAAATCGGATCAGCCAGTTTAGCAAATCTTTATTTTCAGGATTTTCGAGATCGAAAAACATCCGGTCTATGGCTTCCGTAAGCACATGACTATTGTCTATTTCGGTATTGTATCCGCCTTGCAAACCGATTTCTCGAGTGAACGCCCGTGTCGTTTGTTGAAAAAACTTGTCGATGGTACTGATATTGAAACCCGAGAAATCGTGCAGAAGGGTAAATAAAATTTCTGAAGCTCTTTTTTGAAGTTCTTCGATGCTTGCCGGGATTCCGTTTTGCCCCAACAGGTCATTTAAATATTCCGATTCGGAAGTCCGATGAGCCAGAATATCGAGTTTTTCGATAATGCGCCGCTTCATCTCTTCTGTCGCTTTATTGGTGAAGGTTACGGCAAGGATATGTTGAAAAGCCTTGTTCCGTTCCGATGGCAATATCGGTTCGTTATTGGGACGAACAGGAGATAATAACAATTTGAGGTATTCTAATGTCAGCTTATAGGTTTTCCCCGACCCGGCTGAAGCTCTGTAAACATGGAGCATATCGATATTTATTTAGACTCTAAATAATCCGGGCTTTCGTATAGCCTTCTTTTTTCAGAATTTCCAATACCTTAGCACGAAAATCCCCTTGTATAAGGATTTCTCCGTCTTTACTTGATCCTCCGACTCCGCATTTTGTCTTTAATGTTTTTCCTAACTCTTTGAGGTCTTCTTCTTTCCCGGAGAATCCTGTGATCAACGTTACCGATTTTCCGTTTCGGTTACGTTTGTCGAGTTGTATTTTCAACGGTTGTTTTTCCGGAGCTTGGGTCTCCGGTTCTTCTGTTTCTCCGGTATCGTACGAAAAATCGGGATTTGTCGAATAAACGACATTCAGGCGATCTTTCCAGTCATTATTATTTTTTGCCATTGTTCGCTATTTTAAAGAATGAGATTATCGGGTTGTAGCCGATATACGGTATATTTGTTTTCAAATTTAATACAGATCGTGAACGTAGCCAAACAAAATATATAGTTTACGAAAAAAATTTATTACTTTTGTATTATTCAGAAAACAACAGATGAATGGCTGGAGATAATTCAAAGATAACGATTAAGTTGCCTGAGCCGTCTTTGAGGCGGTTGCCTTGGTATTTAGCGTATGTAAAACTCCTTAAAGACAGAGGGGTCGAATATGTGTCTTCTACGCAAATATCGAAAGATATTAATGTCGATGCTTCACAGATAGCTAAGGATCTTTCGTTTATCAACATATCGGGTAAGACCCGTGTTGGATATGAGGTGGAGTCTTTAGTTTCGGTGTTGGAAGATTTTCTCGGATTCACAGATGTTCATAAGGCTGTCATTTTCGGAGTCGGCAGTCTGGGTGCTGCATTGCTTCAGGATTCGGGTCTGGCGCAGTACGGAATGAATGTGATTGCCGGATTTGATATAAAAGAAGAGTTGGCAGGAACTTTTATTAATGGTATACCGGTATATCATGTGTCGGAGTTTGAGGAACGGCAAAAAGAGTTGAATGCGCACATCGGTATTTTGACGGTCCCGGTAGAACGTGCACAGGAGACTGCTGAAAGTATGATCGCGGGAGGAGTTAAGGCTATCTGGAATTTTACTCCGTTCAGAATACGTGTGCCAAAACATATTGTCGTTCAGAATACTTCTATTTATGCACACCTTGCCGTTATGTTCAATAGACTGAATAATCTTAAAAAATAAAAAATACTTTCCGGTTTTTTATTCCGGAAATCTTATAAATACTTCAGAATGAAAATTATTGCCGTAGGTTGGAATTATCTCAATCACAATAAAGAGATGAATCGTACGTTATTACCAAAAGAACCGGTTATATTTCTGAAACCCGAAACGGCTTTATTAAAGGATCACAAGCCGTTTTTTCTTCCGGATTTTTCGAACAAAATAGAATATGAAACAGAAATCGTGGTTCATATTTGTCGGTTGGGAAAGAATATAGCTCCGCGTTTTGCTCACCGTTATTATGATGCTGTTACTGTCGGCATCGATTTTACGGCACGGGATTTACAATCCCGGCTGCGAAGTGAAGGAGCTCCGTGGGAAATATCCAAGGGTTTTGATTCTTCGGCAGTTGTCGGAGATTTTGTCTCGCTTGATCAGGCTGGAGAAATACAAAATCTTGCCTTTTCATTGCAAATTAACGGAGAAACGGTACAGCAGGGAAATACAATAGATATGATTTTCCCGGTAGATGAAATTATTGCGTATGTAAGTCGTTTTTATACGCTTAAGATAGGAGATCTGATTTATACGGGAACACCGAAAGGTGTAGGACCGGTGGCGATAGACGATCATTTGCAGGGATTTCTGGGAGACCGTAAAGTATTGGATTTCCGTGTGAAATAGACCGGTAGAAATTTCTGTTGCTTAGAATTATAAAAATGAGAAAGAATACCGTTGTTTTATTTTTTTTGTTACTGTCTTTTGGCATTTTCTTTTTCCCGGAAATGTTGAATGCACAGTCTGACCGATATACCGGAATATCAAAATTAAATTCCGGTTATTGGGTAAAAATCAGAATATCGGAGAGCGGTATATATCAGATTTCTTATGACGATTTGCGGGCATGGGGATTTGTCGATCCGGCAAAAGTGAAACTTTACGGATATGGCGGAGCAATGCTGCCGGAGGACTTTCAAAAGCCTTATATCGACGATTTGCCTGAAGTGCCGGTGATGCGTTACGGAGAGCGGATGATTTTCTATGCACAGGGAGTCGTGAAATGGACGGCCGGCAGTTCGACGTTTACACACGAAAGAAATCCTTATTCACAGTATGGATATTATTTTTTGTCCGAAAATGATGACCAGCCTCGAACGATGGAGACAGTCTCCGCAAACGAGTCTATGAGTGCGACAACTGTGAATGTCTTTAATGACTATGCTTTGCATGAACAGGAACTTATTAATTTAGGACGTACAGGCCGAAAATTTTATGGTGAAGATTTTATTTATGAACAAATCAGAACTTTTACATTCGATATTCCGGGAATTACGGAGACTCCGGTTTCGATGCAGATCGATTTTGTTGTTAAAGCTTTGGCCTCAAATTCCAATACTATTGCCGGACAGATAAAGATCAAGCACAACGATGTCTCTCTTTCTCAATCTTCTCAGGATAGGGTTTATGCGATTTTGAATAATAGCCAAGAAGCTACTTATGCAAGCGGACGTTCTACGTCTACTACCAAAACATGGGTGAGAGATCCCGATAATCCCGACCGTATTACGATACAATTCGAAGGGAGTCAGGCCTCTACGGCGCGACTCGATTTTATTCGATTGAATATGGAACGGGATCTGAAAATTTATGACGGGATCGTTGCATTCCGAAATTTGAAATCCCGCAATACATTATTAAAATATGCCGTTAATGTATCAGGATCTTCAGATCCTCGGATTTGGGATATAACCGATCTTCAAAATCCTGTATCTATCGAAAGTTCACAACATGACGGATGCTTGTGGTTTGTCCCTCAGTCGGTAGGATTAAGAGAGTATGTCGCATTCGATGCTGCACGGACATTCTCGTCTCCTGAGTATGTAGGAATTGTGTCGAACCAGAATTTGCATGGTTACAGCCGTGCCGATCTGGTTATTATAGTTCCGCCGGAATTTTACTCACAAGCCGAACGTTTGGGAAAATTCCATGAATCGGAAGACGATATGTCGTATTTAATTGTATATCCTGAACAGATTTACAATGAGTTTTCTTCCGGAACTCCTGATGCGACAGCGTACAGGCGCTTTATGAAGATGTTTTATGACCGGGCTGAAGGAAATGAAGATTTGAGACCGCGTTATTTGCTGCTTTTTGGAGACGGTACGTATGATAATCGTTTGATTACGAGTGAATGGCAAGGCTATAAGTATCCGTTTTTATTAACTTTTCAGTCAGAGTCGAGCTTAGATGAACGTACGTCTTATGTAACGGATGACTATTTTGGTTTTTTGAAAGACACGGATGGCGCGAATCTACTGGCTGATAAACAGGATATTAGTATCGGACGTTTTCCGGTACGAACGTTAGCCGAGGCGACTGTTGCCGTGGATAAGGTAATCGAATATGGACAAAACAAAAATTTCGGAGTATGGAAAAATAATCTTTGTTTTGTAGCCGATGACGGAAATAATTCGGATCATATGGAGTTGGCTGATGAGTTGTGCGATAAAATAGAGTCGAAATATCCTGAATTTTTCCCGTATAAAGTTTATCTCGATGCTTATACCCGGGTAAGTTCTGCGAGCGGAGGTACTTACCCTGATGCAAAGAAACGTATGTTCGATTTGTTGGACGATGGGTTACTCTTTATCAATTTTTGCGGGCATGGGAGTTCTACAAGCTGGACGGCGGAGAAGATTTTGGAAATGTCGGATATTCGGAAACTTTATTTGAAGCGTCTTCCGTTATGGATTACGGCAACTTGCGACTTCAGCCGGTTCGATGACAAATCCAATTCTGGAGGAGAAGAGTTGTTTCTGAATTCAAAAGGCGGAGGAATCGCCCTTTTTACGACGACTCGAGTGGTATATATGGAAAAGAATGCTATTCTAAATAAAATGTTGATCGAAAATATCTTCGAACGGGATACGGACGGCTCGAGATACCGCTTGGGAGATGTGATGCGTGTTGCGAAGAAGGCTGTTGCCGAATATGTCAATTCGGATGGAGTTCGTCCGTATGAAAGAGATCTGAACAAATTGAATTTTATTCTTTTGGGAGACCCTGCGCTTCGGTTGGCTTATCCTGAATATAAGATGGTAATTACCGAGATTAACGGAGATCCGATTGACGAAACTTCAGATTTACAGACTCTGAAAGCACGTTCTTGGGTAAAAATGAAAGGAGAAGTGCGGGATCATACTACAGGCGAAAAGAAAGAAGATTTTAACGGTTTGGTATATCCCCGGTTATATGATTCGAAGAAAGAGATAACGACGAATGGTTTTGAAAGCGATGTACCTTTTACGTTTTATGAACGTGCGAATATGTTATATTCCGGTAAAGATTCGGTTCGGAACGGAGAGTTTGAATTTGAGTTTAAAATGCCTGTAGAACTGAATTACTCCTCGGAGACCGGATTATTGAATTTGTACGGGTATGATGAGCAAGGACGTGAAGCACAAGGATCGAATGAGCAGTTTGTCGTAGGAGACATGGATAATGATGTCGAGGCGGATACGGAAGGTCCGATTATCCATTCTATGTATCTGAATAGCGAGACATTCAGTTATGGCGATAAGGTAAATGAAGAACCTGTGTTTATTGCCGATGTGGAAGATGAATCGGGAATAAATATTTCTGGAATCGGTATCGGGCACAATATGACGGTAACGATCGACCATTCTTCGGCTCAAGAATATATTGTTAATAACTACTTTGATCCGGTGGTAGGTGAATTCGGGCGAGGAACAGTAATGTATCAATTACCGTCTTTACCGGCAGGATCACATACTTTGACGTTTAAGGTTTGGGATACGGAAGGTAATTCTACGGAAAAGACAACTTCGTTTGTTGTCGTACCGGGTATGAAACCCCAGATATTCGATCTTTATCCTCAAAAAAATCCGGTGTCGGAATATGCAGAGTTTTATTTGAAGCATGATCGTCCGAATATGAATATACAATTAAGGCTGTCTATTTATAATTTGATGGGTACAGAACTATGGACTTATTCGGATGACGGACTTTCCGATATGTGGACTTCTCAACCGATCGTTTGGAACCTGACCGATAAAGCCGGAAGACGGGTTGCGCCCGGTGTATATCTTTATCGGGCGTATATCTCGACAGAAGGCAGTAAGGAGGCTACCAAGACTAAAAAAATCATAGTCGTTGCACAATAAAAGCCTTTGAATACAGTTTTTATTAAGGAGAAATAAAATAGAAAAGAGAGAAATATATTTATGAACCGGATACGAAGTTTTTTTGTAATTGCTTTTCTGGGAGCTTGTTTTACTTCGTTTGCTCAGAACGATGTTAAGAATAAATTTAATCCGATTAACACGGGAGTAACCTCTTTGGGTATTGCTCCGGATGCTCGAGGCGGATCTATGGGAGACTTGGGAGCTGCTACCGATCCTGACGTGAACTCTCAATATTGGAATCCTGCAAAATATGCTTTTGCATTCAGCCGTGCGGGAGTTTCTGTATCTTATACTCCATGGCTGCGTAAATTGGTCAATGATATTAATTTAGCGTATGTGGCTGGTTATTGGAAATTCGGCAGTAGCGATTTACAGGCATTGAGTGCTTCATTGCGTTATTTTTCTTTGGGATCGATCAATATTACAGATGATGGCGGAAATATAACGAATTCTATAAATCCGTATGAGATGGCCTTTGACCTCGGTTATTCCAGAAAATTGTCACAAAGTTTTTCAATGGGTGTCGTCTTCCGGTTTATCTATTCAGATTTAGCTTATGATGAGACCGAGGGAATGAAAGGGGCGGCGGCTTTCGCTGCGGATATATCCGGTTATCAGACTTTTTATCCTATTGTAGGACGGAGCGAGTGCCAGTGGTCATGGGGATTTAATATTTCCAATATCGGTTCTAAAGTTTCGTATGACGGCGGAAATAACAGTGCTTTTTTGCCGACGAACTTGCGTTTGGGGACGACTTTCCTTTTCCCTTTGGCTGATTATAATACGTTGTCGTTGAGTCTTGACTTGAATAAGCTGTTAGTACCTGCAGCTCCAAGACAAGAAGATTATCTGGATGTGGAGGGAAACGAAGATAGAGAAGCTTATGAAGCTGCAAAAGAGAAGTATCAAAGTACATCTCCCATCAGCGGAATTTTCAAATCGTTTTCAGATGCTCCCGGAGGATTTAAAGAAGAGCTTCAAGAGATAAATTTTTCGGTAGGCGCAGAGTATGCATATAACAATCAATTTTTTCTGAGGGCCGGATATTATAATGAAAACAAGTATAAGGGGAATCGTAAATATTTTACTTTCGGAGCAGGATTTGCACTTAAGGTCCTTCGGCTGGATGCCGCTTATGTAGTTGCTACTGCACAGAGTAGCCCGTTAGATCAAACTCTGCGTTTTTCCCTTTCGTTCGATATGGATGGGATAAAAGATTTAGTCGGACGTAGAAGACGTTGATAAAAGAGACAAATGAAGATAAGGGTAGGCTTCGGTTTTGATGTTCATCGGTTGGTCGAAGGCCGGGAACTTTGGTTAGGAGGCATTCGCATAGAACATTCGTGCGGTTTGCTCGGGCATTCGGATGCGGATGTTTTGATTCATGCCCTATGCGATGCTTTGTTGGGGGCAGCCAATATGCGGGACATCGGCTTTCATTTTCCGGATACGGCAGGAGAGTATAAAAATATAGATAGTAAAATTCTGTTGCGAGATACGGTTAAGATGATTAGAGATAAGGGATACCAAATAGGTAATGCAGATATTACGGTTTGTGCCGAGCGGCCCAAATTAAATCCTCATATTCCGGCAATGAAGAAGTGTCTGGCAGAAGTTATGGAAGTTGATGAAGAGGATATATCTATAAAAGCTACAACAACAGAGAAGCTTGGATTCACAGGGCGAGAAGAAGGTATTTCGGCCTATGCCACGGTGCTGTTGCAAGAATAATTTATTTGAATACCATTGTTTGTACACAAAAAAACAGCCGCTGTTTTTCAGGCGGCTGTTTTTCGTATATGAATTATCTATTTCACATATAACCGTGTTACGGCTTTCCACTCTTTACCGGGTTCTATAAATTGAAAACCGGTGAGTTGTGCCGGCAGTTTCAAGTTCGGAGCGTTCGTTGCCCAGCTTTGCGGTTCAGGACATACATAGGGAACTTCGCCACCGTTGTTCCAGAGAGTCCAGTGTTTAAATTGCTCGTCGGTTTCATAGAATACGCTTATTCCTTTTTCTGTATCGGTCAGAATCGCTCCGTTATAGTTTTTTCCGTCTATCGATAGCGGTTCGTTAGTTAAAGCCCATTCTATTGCTTTGCCGAAAGGATAAAGACCCTCGGTGCGCAGGAGAGCTTCTTCTTCGTTCAAGTCGTTGAGTTTTCCGGTCGGGAGCGAACGTTCGCTCATTTCCCAGCGTTTTCCCACCGACAGTTTCAGTTTATAGTTGTTTCGCTTTCCGTTTGTTGTGAAGGGAACATTGATAGGAGTGTGGAATCCCATACCTATAGGCATATTGTCTTTGCTTTGATTGATGAAAACGGTAGTTTGTTTTAAACCTTCTGCCGACAGTCGGAAAATCATGCGGCAAATGAATTCATGAGGAAAATGTTTATAAATGGGATCATTAAATAAGTTAGAGAAATAAGAAGCCTCTATTTCTATGTAGTCATTTCCGGTTTCTGTCCGGGTAATTATAAACGGCTGGGATTTAATGATCCCATGATGGTAATTGTTCTGAGCGGGAATGGTAATCGGATATTTGTATGTGCGGTTCTCGAATGAATAAGTTCCGTCCTCGATACGGTTAGGAGGGAATAAAAGCGGAAGTCCGAATACTTGAGGTCGTCCTTTGAAAGTCTCTATTTCGTCTTCTGCCGGAGTTCGCAATATATTTGTGCCGGAAGCTTTATGGCTTAGTTTAACGACATTAGCCCCGATTTCGGGAATCATAATTGCTTCATATCCGCCTGCTTCGAAATGAATGGCTGACATTCCGTAAAAATCAATTTTTTCGATTTGCATATTTCTTTTGTATTAGTTGGTGACAATTGATCTTATTTTTCCAAAAGTACAAATATCCGTTAACCTTGATGTATGAAAAATGGTTATTTGTGTTTAAAATCTGGTTTTGAAACCTGCTAGATTTTACTCGGGTCAGGTTTGGGAGTTCCTTTCGGAAGAAGTTAAAGGCGGCAGTTGACTGTGTGGTGTACCGGAATGAGAAAATAGGTTGCAAAAGACTCGAAAGATTCGGATATATAATTTTATCGATTTAAACAGGCTATTAATGAAAAAGCCTGTTGCAACTTGCAAACAGGCTTTTTATTATCGAAAATACGGTAATTTTTAGAGAGCTTTGATTTCGTGAAGTACACTGTTTGTCTTGTGAACGGCAGCAGCACTTTTTTCGAACAACTCTTTTTCTGCATCATTAAGTTTGAAATCAACAACTTTTTCCCAACCGGTGCGACCCAAAACAACCGGGACGCCTATGCAGATGTCTGACTGTCCGTATTCGCCTTCCAGATATACACTGCAAGGAACGATTTTTTTCTGATCGTGAAGGATAGATTCAACAACGTATGCAGCAGCCGCACCCGGAGCATACCATGCAGAAGTTCCTAATAATTTTGTCAATGTAGCACCTCCTACCATAGTGTCGGCAGCAACTTTTTCTAAAGTTTCGGCATCGAGAAGTTGAGATACCGGCAAACCTTTATAGGTAGCAAGACGAGTTAAAGGAATCATTGTCGTGTCGCCATGACCGCCGATTACAACGCCTTCCACTTCATTAGGGTTGGCATTTAAGGCCTTGCTTAAGTAGCATTTGAAACGAGAGCTGTCCAATGCTCCACCCATACCGATTACGCGGTTTTTAGGAAGTCCCGAAGTTTTCTGAATCAAATAAGTCATAGTGTCCATAGGATTGCTTACGCAGATAATGATTGCGTTAGGAGAATGTGCTAATACACTTGCTGCAACCGATTTTACAATCCCTGCATTTACACCGATCAGTTCTTCGCGAGTCATACCCGGTTTACGAGGAATACCGGATGTAATGACAACAACGTCAGAACCTGCGGTTTTTGTATAATCGTTGGTAACTCCTGTGATACGAGTATCAAAACCGAGCAAGGTTGCTGTCTGCATCATGTCCAATGCCTTACCTTCTGCTACGCCTTCTTTGATATCCAACAATACTACTTCGTCGGCCACTTCATTAAAAGCCAATACATTTGCGCATGTAGCACCTACGTTACCTGCACCTACGACTGTTACTTTTGACATAATAATTCTTTATTTATTAGTTGATAATTAAACTCTTTTTTACGATTGCAAATGTACAAACGATATTTAATTGTGGAAAATTTTCCGTATTTAATTTTTGATAAATCATATCTATTCGGGTTAATTTTATTCGGTTTACATCGGAATATTCGACATTAAGTAATGAACAGGGGATATGAACGGTTGTTGATAATTTTAATTGTCAGATATATAGGTGATTATAAATTAATTTTGAGAAGGATATGAACAAGTGTTGTGCATAAGTTAGGTATTTTTGTGAATAACTCCGATTGTGTTCCGTTAATAACTCGGTCATTGCGGAAAAGAGGCTAAAACACAGGTCGAAAAATCGGTTACTCGTTGGACTTCTGTTTTTGTTATTAACAACAGTTGATAATGTTAATGTCTTTATTTTTATTAAGTTATATTTTTTATCAGAAGAGTTATAAACATGAATTGTTGATAACATTGTTAATAG
>ERZ838577.3790-NODE-3790-length-13683-cov-5.272234_pt1 | contig 13683 bp, 11 predicted proteins | sample MGYA00519682_ERZ838577 | MGnify/ENA primary metagenome ERZ838577 (study PRJEB31850, sample SAMEA3708838) | human gut metagenome | biome: human gut; feature: human-associated habitat; material: faeces | place: China | collected 2014 ...
CAGTGTCTGAGCGCAGCGAGTTCTGCCGCTCAGCCACAGCGCGGCCGACCTCGCCGTGGAGCTTTTCTCCGCGCCCCTTGGCCTTTTGGTTCTTTTCGGCCCGTGAAAAGAACAGACGCCCTGCTATGGAAGCATGTTCAGGATCCATGCTCCGTAGCGGGGCGTCGTGTTTTATTATTCTTTACCATCGCCGTATAGGCGGCTTTAATGCCAAATTTTTTATGAGAGCGGAGTGTTTTAACTTTTGGGATTATGGCGGTTTACGCAAAAGTATCTATCTTTGCGGCAGAAACGGAAAGAGTTCTGTTTCAATTTTACATATTAGAAAAGCGTTTTAGCTGATTCTCAATCGAAATTCGCCAAATTTTTCATCTCAAGAATCAAGCAGTCAAAACGCTCATGCGTGCTTATATCCACCCCTGCACGAGGGGTCGACATATCGGCATGGCGTGAGGGGTGGACTGTCTATTTGGGATGGGCGTTTGGCGATGCCTCGATTGAGTAGTCAGTAAACATTGTCCTCACGCTTTTTTGTGCTTTGACCGAAGCATTTATCAATCCCTTAATTTAATATTGACCCGATTCGAGGGGGACACGCAAAGGGTTCTTAACCAATCTCATAATTATCATGTTGAGACCAATCAAACCACCCGTCAAACCTTTGCGCATCCCCCTGGCAGCCACCCTGCTGCTCTGCTGCGCGGCGCTCGGGACAGCTGATACGAAACCGCTTACCCTCGTGCTCGAAGGTATCAACGCCGACCCGATTGAGAGAGCGGTCAGCAACTCTACGGTCATATCCTTTTCTGCCGGAAATGCCGTCATTACAGATGACCAAACCGGAACTCAGACTTTTCTGCTCGAAAACATCGCCAATATCCACTTCGACGGTGAAATCTCATCTGTCGACGAGACGGAACTCACTTTTGACTCCGGAGTAACGATTAAAGCCAAAAACGGCATAGTTACCATTGAGCCCAGCGAGAACACTCCTTTTGCCTATGCAGCTTATTCCACAGAGGGTCGAATGGCCTATCAGGGGCAGTCGGCCACCGCGGTAAATCTCGACTTCACCGCTCTCACCGCCGGAGTTTACGTAATCGTAGCCAACGAGAAAGTCCTTAAATTCATTAACCGATAATCTGACACTATTCCATGAAATTTATAAAATACCTCGCGGGAGCCATTCTCCTTGCCTCCGGCTTCCAGGCCGTCGGCCAGACCACCGACGCCTCCAAGCCCAATGTGATGACAGTACATACGCCTTTCCATCAGTATCAGTTTGGTATAAAAGATGTTGACAAAATTACTTTTAGCTATCAGGAGAAGGTCCCCACTCCGGAGAATTACGATTCATATAGGAATTATTTTTATGATTATCCATATCGCTTGCTTCATGGCTGGTTCGGACGAGATTTCGATGAGTCCGTAATGATGCAGGGCGACGACATGATGGCTATCTGCTATACTACCGGCAACTACTACGACGACGGCCGTGCCATCAACGGCTCCATCCACTGCCTCACCCTCGACAACTGGAGCACTTACATGCTGAGTGGCATACTTGATGCATGTAAAACCGTTTCTGATTTTATCGCGCAATATGAGAATAGAGAGGGCTTCAAGCAGGAGATTGCAAAACTTCGTGCAATACGTGCCTACTATCATTTTTGGGGGATGGAACTGTATGGAGATGTACCGATAATCGACCATGTAATAGGCGAAAAAGAAGTACTGACGCGTACACCCCGCGCCACAGTGGCTCGTTTCATAGCAAACGAACTGGAAGATCTCCTTTCTCAAGAAGGGGATGATGGCACTTCGCTCTTAAGCAAAGCAAACGACGAAACAACATATGGCAAACCAAACTACTGGATGGCAACAGCTCTCCTTGCCAAGGTATATCTTAACTGGGGTGTTTACACCACGCCTATCACCCAAGTTTCAGCCGACACTCCGAATCCTATGCTCAACCGTTGCGTAGAACTTTGCGACGAACTCATAAACTGCGGCCTGTTCAGTGTCGGGTACGGCTATCGCCATAAATTTTTCCCCGACAACGGCGTACATATTTCTGATTTCATCTACGCATACGATATAAGACGAGGGAGTTACTCTGATGGTGCCAAAACCTGGACTCGATGGAGCTATTATAAACTTAAGAATTGCCTGAAGCCTCAAATACTAAATGATGGGGCTAAAATGGATTATTCGACCGCCGGAACGTGGGTTCTTACACCTCAGGCGGCTGCAAAGTTCAATCTTCCCGGCGACGAGCGCAACCTGATGATTCTCCAAGGGCCGGTCTACATGTGGGATAAATACTTCAATATCACAGATACGCCTGTAAACCTATATGCAGGAGATGAATGTACCGATAATCTGCTGATTGGTCAGCTTGAATTCGTTGCAGATTTCGAGATGGATGACCCTTCCATCAACTCTCTTGGAGCCGAAAACGCACCTGTGCCTAATAGAAAAAATATCGCAAACGGAACCGCCCTTCTCAACAGCCGTAAAGGTGCGCGCTGCTTCAAATTTCCTTCACTTCCACAAGATTATTATGAACGATATTTGAACTATAATCGTCAGCAGGAGAACGACTATCCCATCTTCCGTCTGGCCGACATCGTGCTGATGAAGGCGGAATGTCTGCTTCGAGGTGCTACGCCTACCAACGGCGACACCCCCGCATCACTGATGAACATCGTTCGCCGCTGCTCGGGAGCCCCCGACGTTATCGGCACGCCTACTATTCAGGATCTTATGGACGAACGTCTGCGCGAACTCATCATGGAACCATGGCGCCGCAACGACCTTATTCGCAACGGAATGTTTGAGGACGACTGGGCCTGGAAAAACGGCTGGTATGAAAACGGCGTATGGCATGAACGTCTCTCGCCCTGCGGCACTCCTGCCCGCGACAAGCGCCATCGCCTCTTCCCGATTCACCGCAGTATCCTCGAAGCTAACCCGACATGGAGTCAGAATCCAGGCTATCAGGGAATCTGATTTACACCTGCTATCTTAATCCAATATCCTCCTTCGCCATCGGGCGAAGGAGGATATTATTGTTTTTTAGGGATTATTGGAAGGAATTGGATAGCGGGAAGCGGGCGGATGTGAGTTTTTATTCGTACTTTCGCAAAGTTAAAAATAAAATCATACTTGAAGGCTACCAAATTGTAGGGATGCACCCTGGTGCATCCGATTATCAATACGTCAGGTTTTTGCTGATGGCGGATGCACCAGGGTGCATCCCTACAATCTGACGGCCAACCATTTAGATAAATCTGACTACCAACCATTTAGACAAATCTATACCGAATGAAGAATGCAATAAAGAAGTTTAAGGACTGGGGGCTGCTGCCCCGGATTATCATCGCTATCGCGGCTGGCGTGGGCGTGGGACTCGTCGCACCGGAATGGCTGGCGCGCACGGCGGCGACGTTCAACGCCATTTTCGGGGAGTTCCTCGGGTTCTGTATCCCGCTGATTATCCTCGGATTCGTGGCGCCGGCCATCGCCGACATCGGCGTGCGCGCCGGCAAGATGCTTGTGGCCACCATCGCCCTTGCCTACGGATTCACACTCATCGCAGGATTCGGCGCCTACTTCACAGGCGTGTGGCTTTTCCCATCGATGATCGAGCCGGCGAGCTATGTGGCCCAGGAAGCCGCCGTGGAGCGGATTCAGCCCTACTTCACCATCGCCATGCCTGCGGCGCTCACCGTAATGTCGGCCCTGCTGCTTGCCTTCATCACCGGACTGGGCACCGCCTTCCTCCCTACCGACGGTCTGAAACGGCTGCTGGGCGAGTTCCGCTCGATAATCGACATGCTGATACGCAAGGCGATAGTGCCGCTCCTCCCCTACTATATATTCTGCATCTTCCTCAACATGGCCGTGACCGGCGAGGTTGCCACCGTGGCGTCGACGTTCATCAAGATTATCGCGGTGATATTCGTGCTCCATGTGGCGGTACTCCTGTTCCAGTACTCCGTGGCCGCGCCCTTCTCCACCACCACTCGCAACCCGCTGCGGCTGCTGTGGTCGATGATGCCCGCGTACTTCACGGCATTGGGTACCCAGTCGTCGGCCGCCACCATCCCGGTGACACTCGAACGCACAATCGCCATGGGCGTGGACCGCGACGTGGCGGGATTTACTGTGCCGCTCTGCGCCACAATCCACATGTCGGGGTCGGCGCTGAAACTCACCGCGTGCGCCCTCGCTCTGATGATAGCCCACGGCATGCCATACACCACCGGGATGTTCGCCGGATTCATAGCGATGCTCGGCGTGACCATCGTGGCCGCGCCGGGCGTGCCCGGAGGCGCCGTGATGGCCGCCCTCGGACTATTCACTTCACTGTTGGGATGTACGCAGGCCGACTGCGCGCTGATGATAGCGCTCTACATAGCCATGGACTCATTCGGCACGGCCTGCAACGTGACCGGCGACGGCGCCATCTCGATAATAATCAACCGTTGGTTTGGCCGTCGGCCTCAGCCGAACCGGAATCAGACGGCTGAAGCATAGCGAGGAACTGCTGCTCGTCGATGATGGGGATACCGAGCGAAGCCGCCTTCTCGCGCTTGGCCGGACCCATATTATCGCCTGCGAGCACATAGTCGGTCTTCTTGGAAATCGAGCCGACGTTCTTGCCGCCGTTAAGCTCAATCATTGCCTTGTATTCATCGCGGCTGTGGAGGGCAAACACGCCCGAAATGACGAACGATTTCCCCTGCAGCATGTCGGTGCGACCTTCGTTGGCCTCCTCCGACTGCCTCATCTGCAGCCCGGCGGCACGCAGACGCTCCACAATCGACCGGTTGATGGGATTCCCGAAATAGTCGACGATGCTTTCGGCGATGCGCGGCCCGATATCCTTCGTGGCAGCCAGTTCGGCGGCCGAAGCCGCCATGAGCGTGTCGATGTCGGGGAACGCCCGCGCCACCTTCTTGGCCACGGTATCGCCCACGTATGGAATCGAGAGTGCATAAATCACGCGGTCGTAGGGCACGGACGTAGTAGCCCGAATGCTTTCAACCGCACGCTCGGCCGAGCGACGGCCGAACCCTTCGAGGCGTTCCAGCTGCGAGGGCTGAAGGTCGTAGAGGTCGGCGATATTGCGCACCAGTCCGGCGTCGTAGAGCTGCTGGGCTGTCTCCTCGCCTATCCCCTCGATATTCATCATCTTGCGGCCCACGAAATGCTCCACACGTCCGGCAATCTGCGGCGGACAGTTGAACTTGTCGGGGCACTGCCATGCGGCCTCCCCCTCAATACGCACAAGTGGCGCACCGCACGCCGGGCAGTGGCTGACGAACTCAATAGGCTTCGCGCCCGGCTGACGCTGCGAGGCGTCGACACCCGTAATCTTAGGGATAATCTCACCACCCTTCTCAACGTAGAGCATATCCCCTTCGTGGATGCCGAGACCCTTGATAATATCTTCATTATGGAGCGACGCGCGTTTTACAATCGTGCCGGAAAGGAGCACCGGCTCAAGATTGGCCACCGGTGTGACGATGCCCATGCGACCCACCTCGAACGAAACGAAGCGCAGACGCGTCAACGCCCTTGCGGCAGCGAACTTATAGGCCATGGCCCAGCGCGGCGACTTGGCCGTATAGCCCAGGTTGAGCTGCTGGCGCAGCGAGTCGACCTTGAACACCAGGCCGTCGGTAGCCACGGGGAGCGAACGGCGCGCCTCGTCCCAATGGGTTATGAAATCGTCGACCTCCTTGAGCGAATGGAGGCGCGTCATGATGTCCGACACCTTGAAGCCCCAGCTCCGGGCAGCCATCATATTGTCGAAATGATTGTCGAACGGCAGCTCCGGACCGAGCAGATAATAGAAATACGCATCGAGACCGCGTCGGGCCACCTCGCGCGAGTTCTGCGTTTTCAGTGTGCCGGAAGCGGCGTTGCGCGGATTGGCGAAGAGCGGTTCCTCGTTGAACTCGCGCTCGCGGTTAAGCCGCTCAAAAGCGCTCCAGGGCATGAGAATCTCGCCGCGGATTTCGAAAAAGTCGGGCCACCCCTCGCCTTGCAGCTGCAATGGAATGCTTCGGATGGTCTTCACATTTTCAGTAACGATGTCGCCGCGCTCGCCGTCGCCGCGCGTCACGGCGCGCACCAGGCGCCCGTGCTCGTAAATCAGCGAAATCGACGTGCCGTCGAACTTCATCTCGCCCACAATCGTGAACTCCTCGCCGCCGAGACCGGAGCGCACGCGGTCGAACCAGTCGTCGACGTCGGCGATGCTGTAGGTATTGCCCAGCGAAAGCATCGGAAAGATATGCTCGGTCTGCTCGAACGCCCCCGAGAGGTCGCTCCCCACGCGCTGAGTGGGCGAAAGCGGGTCGGCCATATCGGGATTCTCGGCCTCAAGCCGCTCAAGCTCCTTGAGGAGCATGTCGAACTCGCGGTCGGAAATTTCCGGCGCGTTGAGCACATAGTAAGCATGGTTATGGTGGTTCAGCTCGGAGCGGAGCTGAAGGATGCGTTGCTGGTCGGCGGTCATTGCATGTTCATTTTAAGATAATTGAGAGCACGGAGCACATTGCAGAGCGGAGCGCTCCAGTAGTTGTGGAAATCGTCGGCCATTATGGCCAGAGCGCCGTTGACCTTCTCGTCGGTGGCCTCGCGGATGGAGTTGATGAAATCGTAGAGCACCTGGAAAATGTCGGCCAACCCCTCGGAGATGCTTGCCGCCACGGGAGTGTCGGAATACTTCATATCCTCCTCGAAAACCTCGAGATATACATCGTATTCGCCGAAAAGGCCTTCCATGCTGCGGCGCACCGACTCGTAATAATCCTCTTCGAGCACGCGCCCGATGTAGGTATCGTCGAACGAGAGCGGCACCGTCTTCAGGTCGGTGGCAGCGATATATATACGCGGAAGCAGATGCAGCATCGTGTCGAGAAACTCGTCGCGCTGACTCTCGCGTGCGTTTTCCACGGCAATGCAGAATTCATTGCACAGACCGATAAAGGCTATCGAGTTGGAATTTAAAGTAGTATTCATTGTTTGCTGGTATTCTGGTTGCAGGCTCCGGGGCGGCCGCCGTAGAGGCCATGAGCCACGATATAATTCTCTACGCCCGGAGGGAGGAGATTGTTCAGCGGCGCCCCTTCGGCGATAAGGCGGCGCAATTCGGTGCTGGAGACATCGAACGTATCCATCTCCACACACCCCTCGCGCGGGAAGCCAGGACGCGGATATACGATTGGGCTGAAATGCTCCCATATATATTCGTGCTGCCGCCAGCGGTCGAAAATCGCCAGATTGTCGGCACCGATAATAAGGCGGAAACGATGCTGAGGATAGCGGAATGCGAGCAGACGGAGCGTATCGACAGTATACGAGGGCCGCGGCATCGACAGCTCCACATCGCAGGCGTGCAGACGGGGATTCCCCTCGCAGGCGATGCGCAGCATGGCCATGCGGTCGGCGTCGGAGGCCATCGCGCTGCCGAGATGCTTAAGAGGATTCTGCGGCGAAAGCACCATCCACACCTCGTCGACAAGTCCGCGCTTCACCATGGCATCGGCCAGACCGATGTGGCCGCAGTGAACGGGGTTGAACGAGCCGCCGAAAATGCCTATCTCCATCGCGGGTATATAATTCTTGCGGACAACGGAACTGTTCAGGCTTCGATGAAATCCTTCATCAGTTTCTCAACCTCGGCTATGGCCTCGGGAAGAGTGTCGTTGACCACAACATGGTCGTAGTCGCCGCGATACTGCATCTCAAAGTCGGCGCGGCCCACGCGCTCGGCTATTTCGGCCGGACCCTCACTGCCACGGCCTTCGAGACGGCGGCGCAGCTCCTCAAGACTCGGGGGTGCGATGAAGATGCTCATGGCATCGTCGCCGAACTGCTTCTTGACGTTCACACCACCCTTAACGTCGATGTCAAGAATCACGTTGTGGCCGGCATCGACCCGATTCTGGATTTCGCTGCGGAGCGTGCCGTAGTAGCGGCCGGGATACACCTGCTCATACTCCACGAACGCGCCCTCGGCGATAAGGTCGCGGAACTGCTGGTCGGTGAGGAAATGGTAGTTCACGCCGTCGACCTCCCCCTCGCGCGGATGGCGGTTGGTGGCCGAAACGGAAAACTGAAGGTCGAGCTCTCCGCGGTCCATGATGTCGCCGATAATCGTCGACTTGCCGCACCCAGACGGAGCGGAGATTATTATTAACTTTCCCTTTTTCATAGGTCGGAAGTATCTTAGAGACTTTCTAAAAATTCTCTTAATTGGAATGTTTGCTGCAAAGGCTGAGATTTACATGGCGTTGAGCACCTGCTCCTTGATCTGCTCGAGTTCATCCTTCATCTTCACCACGAGAATCTGCATTTCGGCATGATTGCTCTTCGAGCCCATGGTGTTGATTTCACGGCCCATCTCCTGAGCGATGAAACCGAGTTTCTTGCCCTGGCCCTGCGGTCCGGCGAGCGTTTCGAGGAAGTAGTCGAGGTGCTGCCGCAGCCGCTGTTTCTCCTCGTTGATGTCGAGTTTCTCGATGTAGAAAATCATTTCCTGCTCGAGGCGCCCCTTGTCGTAGTCTACTTTGGGAATGGAAGCGAGGCCATCGGTGATGCGCGTACGGATCTTTACAAGACGCTCGGTCTCGTAGCGCGGCACCTCGGCGAGCAAGTCGGCGATACGGGCGATGCGCACGCCGAAGAACTCCTCCAGCTTTTTCCCCTCCACAGCGCGATAGGCGCAGATAGAGTCGAGCGCCGCATCAAGCGCCTGCATCACGGCATCGCGCTCCTCGCCGCTGATTTCCACCACGGTATCGCTCTTCACGGCATCGGGGAAACGCAGCAGCGTGGCATACCAGTCGTCGGGCTGCGGAAGACCGAGTTCGGCCGCCATGGCCTCGATCTGCTTCTTATACCCGCGCAGAGCCGGCAGATTGAGCTGTACGGCTCCCGATTCGTCGGTGGTCTCCACATGCATCGTCAGTTCGACCTTGCCACGCTCCAGACGCCGGGCGGCGACGTTGCGCACGTCGGCCTCAAGCTGACGATAGCCCGAGGGGATGCGGACGGTAAGATCCATCTGCTTGCTGTTGAGCGATTTTATTTCAAAAGTAAACTTTTTGGACCCGTAAGTACCCACGGCACTACCGAATCCTGTCATCGATAATAGCATAGTGCTGAATATCCTTCGTTTTGATTGGTTTTCTCGCGGCGAACCCCGGCGGGACGGCGCCGGAGCTGAATTTGCCTTTTTCTTTATCGCAAAATTAACGAAAATCGGCCGAAACACGCTAACTTTGCATAGAAAAAATTTCCCGACATGCCAACAATACTGAATATAGAGACATCGACCGAGGTATGCTCGGTGGCACTGACGGCCGAAGGCGCCGTGCTCGAGCACTTCGAGGAATTTCAGGGGCGCAACCACGCCACAGTGCTCAGCGGATTCATAAAAGGGTGCCTCGACCATCTGCGGCGCCACGAAATGAAACTCGACGCCATAGCCGTATCCATCGGCCCCGGCAGCTACACAGGCCTGCGCATCGGCCTGAGCGAGGCCAAAGGACTTGCGTATGCCCTCGACGTGCCGCTGATAGGCGTCGACACTCTGAAAATCATGGCCGTCAACGTGATGTTCGCCAACGACGTGGAGCCCGACACGCTTTTCGCCCCGATGATCGATGCCCGCCGCATGGAGGTCTACACCGCCGTCTACGACCTTGCGCTGAATACTCTCGCCGCCCCCACCCCGCTCATCCTCCAACCCGATTCATATTCAAAATGGCTCGCCGAACGGAAAGTGCTCTTCTTCGGCAACGGAAGCGACAAAGCGCGCCCGCTTTTCGAATCCAACCCCAACGCCACATTCATCGCCGACGTCTCTCCCCTGGCGGTCGACATGATGCCGCTTGCCACGCAGGCCTATCTGCGCGGCGACTTCCTCGACCTGGCCTACAGCGTGCCGGCCTACCTGAAAGAATTCCAGGCGACCAAGCCCCGGCAGCTCGTATAACATCCACACCGGGTGTGCAATTATTTGCCGGCGGGAGATGGGGCTTTTCGCGAAATTTTGCGTAAATTTGCACATCTGATAAAAACAACTGATACTCAAAAATATGGCAACAAAACCGTTTCACTACCAGGAAATGTTTCCGCTCGGTCCGGACACCACGGAATACTATCATCTGACCTCCGAATACGTCCATACCGAAAACTGGGGCGGCCATGAATTCCTTGTCGTAGACCCGGAAGCTCTGACCGTACTCACCCGTCAGGCCACCCACGACAACGCATTCATGCTGCGCCGCGAACACAACAAGATGCTCGCCAAGATTCTTGCCGACCCTGAGGCATCCTCCAACGACAAATTCGTGGCTCTCACCATGCTCCGCAACGCCGAAGTAGCCGCCAAAGGGCAGCTCCCCTTCTGTCAGGATACCGGTACAGCCATCGTTCACGCAGAGAAGGGCCAGAACGTATTCACCGGCTGCAATGACGAGGAACGCATCTCCAAGGGCGTCTACGACACCTATACCACCGACAATCTGCGCTACTCGCAGAACGCACCGCTCACCATGTACGACGAGGTGAACACCGGATGCAACCTTCCCGCTCAGATTGATATCCACGCCACCGAAGGCAATGAATACCATTTCGTATTCGTGGCCAAGGGCGGAGGTTCGGCCAACAAGACTTACCTCTATCAGGAAACGAAGGCCATCATCAACCCCAAGACCCTCGTTCCCTTCCTTGTAGAGAAGATGAAAACCCTCGGCACAGCCGCCTGCCCACCCTACCACATCGCTTTCGTAATCGGAGGCACCTCGGCCGAGAAGAACCTCGAGACCGTGAAAAAAGCCTCGATCAAATACTACGACAACCTCCCCACCAAGGGCAACGAATACGGCCACGCGTTCCGCGACATCGAACTGGAGAACGAACTCAAGAAGGCCTCCGAACAGATCGGCCTCGGCGCACAGTTCGGCGGAAAATATTTCGCCCACGACATCCGTGTGATCCGTCTGCCGCGCCACGGTGCCTCCTGCCCCATCGGCATGGGTGTAAGCTGCTCAGCCGACCGCAACGTAAAAGCAAAAATCAACAAGGATGGTCTCTGGATCGAACGCCTCGACGCCAATCCAGGCGAACTCATCCCCGAAGAGCTCCGCAACGCAGGCGAAGGCGACGTAGTGAAAATCGACCTCAACCGCCCGATGTCCGAAGTGCTCGCCGAGCTCGACAAATTCCCCGTTGCCACCCGTCTGAGCCTCAACGGCACCATCATCGTAGGCCGCGACATCGCCCACGCCAAAATCAAGGAGCGCCTCGACGCCGGCGAGCCGATGCCTGACTATCTCAAGAACCACCCGATTTACTATGCCGGTCCGGCCAAGACCCCGAAGGGGATGGCATCCGGCTCGTTCGGTCCGACAACCGCCGGCCGCATGGACCCGTACGTCGACCAGTTCCAGAAAGCCGGAGGCTCGATGATCATGATCGCCAAGGGTAACCGCAGCCAGCAAGTGACCGACGCCTGCAAGGCCAACGGCGGCTTCTATCTCGGCTCAATCGGCGGCCCCGCCGCCATCCTCGCCCAGAACTCCATCAAGAAAGTCGAGCTCCTCGAATACCCCGAACTCGGCATGGAAGCCATCTGGAAAATCGAGGTGGAGAACTTCCCCGCCTTCATTCTCGTGGACAACAAAGGCAACGACTTCTTCAAGCAGCTTCCGCAGCAGTGCGGCTCCTGCCCGCTCAACAAGTAACAACACAATAATATCCATCCACACATAAATGGCACATAAAGCATTACTTATGATTCTCGACGGATGGGGAATCGGCGACCGCTCGAAGAGCGACGCCATCTACACCGCCCATCCCGCCTACTGGAATCAGCTTCTCAAAAAATATCCCCACTCCGAACTTCAGACCTCCGGCGAAAACGTCGGCCTCCCCGACGGCCAGATGGGTAACTCGGAGGTAGGCCACCTCAACATCGGCGCAGGGCGCGTGGTATATCAGGACCTCGTGAAAATCAACAAAGCCATTGCCGACGGCTCGATTCTCAACAACCCCGAAATCAAAAACGCTTTCGGGTACGCCAAAGAGCACGGCGTTGGCATCCACTTCATGGGTCTGACCTCGACCGGCGGCGTGCACTCCTCGTTCGACCATATTTTCGCCCTCTGCGATATCGCCAAGGAGTACGGTCTTGAGAAAGTGTTCCTGCACTGCTTCATGGACGGCCGTGACACCGACCCGCGCTCCGGCAAAGGCTTCATCGAGCAACTGACGGAGCACTGCAAGCAGAGCGCCGGCACCATAGCCTCGATAATCGGCCGCTACTACGCCATGGACCGCGACAAACGCTGGGACCGCGTGAAAGTAGCCTACAACCTCCTCGTGGAGGGCAAAGGGAAGCAGGCCACCGACATGGTCGAGGCCATGCAGGAGAGCTACGACGCCGACGTGACCGACGAATTCGTACTTCCCATCAACAACTCGACCGTCGACGGCACCATCAAGCCCGGCGACGTGGTAATCTTCTTCAACTACCGCAACGACCGCGCCAAAGAGCTCACCGTAGTGCTCACCCAGCACGACATGCCCGAAGAGGGGATGCACACCCTTCCCGGACTGCAATATTACTGCATGACCCCCTACGACGCCTCGTTTACCGGCGTGCACATCCTCTTCCCCAAGGAGAATGTGGAGAACACCCTCGGCGAATACCTTGCCAACAACGGCAAAAAGCAGCTCCACATAGCCGAAACCGAGAAATACGCCCACGTGACCTTCTTCTTCAACGGCGGCCGCGAAGCCCCCTACGAAGGCGAGGAGCGTATCCTGATTCCGTCGCCCAAGGTTGCCACCTACGACCTCAAGCCCGAAATGAGCGCCTATGAGGTTGCCGACAAACTGGCCTCCGCCATCCGCGAAGACAAATACGACTTCGTGGTCGTAAACTTCGCCAATGGTGACATGGTAGGTCATACCGGCGTTTACGACGCCATCGAGAAAGCCGTAGCAGCAGTCGACAACTGCATGAAGACCGTAGTTGAAGCTGCCAAAGCCACCGGCTACGAAACCATCATCATCGCCGACCACGGCAATGCGGACAATGCCGTAAACCCCGACGGAACGCCCAACACAGCCCACTCGCTCAACCCTGTGCCCTGCGTATACGTCTCCGACAACGCCAACGCCACCGTTGAGAACGGCCGTCTGGCCGACGTGGCACCCACCATCCTCCATATCCTGGGGATGCCACAGCCCGCCGAAATGACCGGCCACAACCTCGTGAAGCCCTGAACCTGCATCAGATTCAAATAAACGAAGCGGCGCCCGACGGCGCCGCTTCGTTTATTTGTAAACCTCTATCTGCCACTTCATGTAGAATTGATTTTCAAGGGTATTTATCACTGAAAATCAACTGCATAATAAAATGACAACACACCCATCCATGAGGAAGAAGAGGAATTTGGGAAGTTGCTTTCAGGGAGTAAGAGGAGTAGAAAAAGCGTATGTTCTAATCGAAAGATTCAACCGAATATCAATAGTTAAGTAACTGTTCAAAATTATTTTATACTTTCCGGATTTATTTATTCCAACATTTCCGCGGGAAAATTTTCGAATCTTTTCCTCTCTTCATCAGTCGTGTAGACATCTACACTCCTT
>ERZ838577.3794-NODE-3794-length-13668-cov-4.474326_pt1 | contig 13668 bp, 9 predicted proteins | sample MGYA00519682_ERZ838577 | MGnify/ENA primary metagenome ERZ838577 (study PRJEB31850, sample SAMEA3708838) | human gut metagenome | biome: human gut; feature: human-associated habitat; material: faeces | place: China | collected 2014 ...
AAACAATTTTTTCAGGGTTGACTTTATTCCCTGCTGCCATGGCAGGTAAAATAAATCACCTGATACTCTTTTGCGATCTCTGTAAGGAACCGCATTGCTCCCTTGGTCCGGTTCTCATCCAGATTCACAAAAGGGTCATCCAGAATCAAAAACGGTTTCTGTTCCTCATACATGGCTTCCACCAAAGCAAGTCTCATACAGATACCAATCAGGTCACGGTTGCCCAGACTCAGATATCCGATGTCTCGGGGCATATTGCCTTCAACGACCTGCAATCTGGTGTTGGCATCCATCTGATAATTTTCGCATTCCGTTCCCGTGAGAATTCTGTAATATTTCCGGAACCCCTGCATGACAGGTTCTGTATATTTTGCAGTGAACGAACTCTTTGCCTGTTCCAACAGATTTTTTGTCATTCCAAGCAATTCATATTGTTTGAGTCCTTCCTCTGTCTTCTCCTGCAACGCTTCCAGCTCTTCCTGCATATTTTCCACATTATCCCAGGATTCCTGTAAGTCGGAAAGTTGTTTCTGATAGCTGTCAATGGTCTGAAAACGTTCTTCCATACGCTCCGAAAGGACCTGCATTTCATCTGCCAGACTTTCCAGGGATTCCTCTCCCTCCGGGACCTTCAGTGCCAGAAGTGCCGGAATGTCCTCTTTCGCTTCAAACGCTTTTATCTCCTGCTCGATTCTCCGATATTCCTGTAACTCCTTCTCATAATCCTTTCTATGACTTTCCAGTTCGGCCAACTGTTCTTCCGGATGCTCCTCCGGAATCAGCTGCAACGACACAAAATAGTCTTTTACCTGTTCTTCCAGCGCTTCGTATTTCTGTTTTTGCTGTAAATATTTCTTTTGTTTTTCCAGTAAAAGCTGCCTCTGTCTGCACTTTCCCGCCAGTTCATGCAATGCCGCAAGATAATTTTGTGTTTCCGGTACTTCTCCGTATTCTGCAAAAAACTGCTGCAAATCTTTCTGCAATGCGGCAATTCTCGCAGTCTTTTCATCCGATCCGTCCTGCTTCTGCCGCTCCAAAAGTGCCTCGTAATCCTTTCTCTTATTCTGCAGTTCCACAAGCCAGGAGGTCAATTCCAGTCCTTCCCGAAGTCCCCAGCGAGTGCAGAAATCCTCAATCTGTCCTTCCGCTATGCTGACCTGTGTCTCAAGTTCTTCCATTTCCTGTTCCAAATAGGAAAGCTCTGTATTTTCTCCCGTTTGGACTTTGGATCTGCCTGCTGTAAACAACAGTGCCGCTGCCACAGCTGCAATTCCCAGTACGATCAGGACTCCTCCGATCACTCCCTGTCCCAACAGGATCACAGCAAAACCGCCAAGCGCTAAAAGAATGCCAAAAAGCAATAGCATTTTTTTCCTTTTACCTGCTTCTTCCTGCTCCCGTAAGCATCTGGCATCTTCCTGTGCCTGTATGGATTGCAGGGTTTTCCTCTGTATTTCTTTCGCCTGCAGAAGACTTTTTCCTTCATTGCGGTTCGTCCAGGCATTTTTTACACTGTCGATCTCCGCCTCCTGCGGCATTCCTTCCGCAAAATATCCGGAAAGCTCCTCTAACCGTCTGCTCTCTTCCCCTGACAGGGCATTTTTTCTTGTCGCGCTTTCCAGGCTCTCAAGTTCTTGTGCTTCAGCATATTTTTCTTCCAACTGGGCATTGTCCACCATGGGAAAATTGTCTTTACACTGCGCCTGTTCTTCCTCTGTCAGGCAATAGATTTCCATTGCTTTGCGGACAGAAATCCCCTGATTGCAAACGGCCGTTTTTTCACGTAATTCTTCCCCTTTTGGTATCACGCCGTTAAAATAGCTTTCCGCTTCTTTTAAAGTCTGCTGTCTCTGTGCCATTTTTGCACGCAGATCCAGGTACTTCTCTTTTTTCGCCTGCTGGTCCTTATAAATTCCCAGTTTCTTTTGTCTCTCCTGCAGTTCTGTCAGTTCCGCAGAAAGCTTTTCTCTCTCCTCGATCGCCGCCTTTTTCCGGGTATCAATACTTTCCATCGTATTCTGTATCTCCTGCCCGTTACGGATCTGCGTCTTCAGTTCCGTAATGCGGTCCTTGCTCTGACGGAGCGATCCGGTCTTACGAGATGGTGACATGCTGTTTAACAGATCGTTCAACCGCTTGTCCGCTGTCTCAAAATTATTGATATCGTCCGTATTCTCCGCCAGATTCCCGATCTTGGCATTGATACCGTCCGTAACAAAGGTCTCGCAGTCATTCTGTGAGATGAAAATCGTTCGTTCAAAGGATCCTGCGTCGATCCGGAACAACTCTTCTCCCAGATTTTGTGTGAAATCTCTGCATGGCAGATTTGTTTTCGTATCTGTCAGCTGAAATTCATCTTCTGCGCTTTTACTTCCGAAGGTTCTGCGGACAGAATATTGCTTTCCTTCACTTTCAAATTGCAGTTCTCCGCCGTAGACGCCCTTTTGCCAGGGACTGTATCTCTTCCTCTCATTTTCCAGCGGATCTCTCTTCCCTTCATTCCGGAATCCAAACAACATAACGCGTAAGAATGCAGCCAGTGTGCTTTTTCCCCAGCCGTTTTCCTCACAGACGGTGTTGCAGCCATCTGTAAAATCATAGGTAAAGTCACTTAGTTTTCCGAAATTCTCAATGTGACATTTGATCAGTTTCATGCGTCCAGGATCTCCTCTCCGGCCAGTGCCTGCAATCCGTAATGTATCACTGTCGCCTTGTCCTCTTCCGGCAGTTCCGCTCTGCCCATGACAGTACGGATAAACTCTCCCTTTAAGGACTTATCCTTTGCAAAAGCAGCATAATCCACCAGATACGCAGAGCTGTCCTTAATCTTCACAAAATAAAAAAGGTGGCTGAACTGATGTAGCAGAAAATCAATATCCTTTTCACTTTCCACATCTATTTTCCCGACCAGTTCATACTTGATCAGACTTTTCTCCGGGTAACCTTTCCCGGCTGTCTCATCTCTCATCCGTTCCAGGATTTCCGTCGTGGATTCACAACCGGTAATATCCACCGGAATGGTATAGAGCTTCCGGGATGCGAAAGGAATAAAAGTACTGTCAATTGTACCTGTCAGCTCATCAATGTCAAGCATCACAAAACCATGTTCTCCGCATTCGTCAAACCCTCTGCCCTCCAGACAGCCGGGATAGCAATAGACGCCTCTCGCATCCAGACGCTCTTTTTTATAGCTGTGGATGTGTCCCAGGGCAAGATAATCAATTCCCTTATTTTTCAATGCCGTCAGATGAATGATCTCCGCCTTATCTCTCGCACTGTATTCCGATTCCTGCCCATGCAGAACTACAATGTTGCATTGATCCACATCCAGTGACAGCGTATTATATATGCTTCCGCTGTTTTCCGGTGTCAGTTCCACCCCGGTAACTGCAACTCCCTTACCTGAGGTATTCTCCGTCCCTGAAAGTTCATAGCTTGTCCAGTTGTTCCCGAATAGATGAAGATTCTCCGGAAGTTCCGAAAGACTGGACGTAAAGCTTCCTTCGTCATGATTCCCCTGTAAATAATAAAAAGCTATTTGGGGATGTCCCTGAATTAAGTCTTTTACCACATTCCGGGCGGTAGCGGATACGTTTTTCGTATCGAACAGATCTCCTGCGATTATGATCGCCGACACGCCCTGTTCTGCCCCGTATGCAACCATATTCTGAAAGGTGGTCAACAATTCCGTCTTACGTTCTCTCGCTTTTTCTTTGGTCAGATTTGCACTCATTTTGGAATCCAGATGGATATCCGCACAATGGATGATTTTCATATTGCTGCCTCCTGTATTAACCCTGTAGCACCTGTTGCAAAAGATTGTAACGATGCAGAACCTCATTCGCAAAACTGCATCTTTGATGTTCTCGTTTTGCAGACATATTCATTATATACGAATCTTTGTTCGATTACAACAAAAACGTATCGGTAGTGAGACATTCGGTCTCGTTTTCCGATACGTTTTTTTAAGATGCTGAATCACCTGTGTTTATGACTATACCTGCAGTCTGCCGGCTGTAATGAGTTTTCCGGATTTTCTGTCAAATAACAGAATATCTTCTCCACCGATCTCGAACTTCACTTCCTGGCCGATCTTGTAGGCGGTATTGCCGAAGACTACGCCGGTCAACAGGAAATCCCCGATACGAAGCTTAATCGTGGATTCCATACCGGTGGGCATGGCACCGTAGATCACGCCGTCCAGTCCTGCGCCATCGTGTAATTGCAGGGCTTCGGGACGTACACCGATGACAAAATCCTCGTTGGTGATCACGGGAGCTTCCTGCAGTGCATAATCATCCTCGTTCACTCTGGCAATATGATACTTGAAGACTTCATCCTTGTTGGATTTCTCCACAGCTTTCTTATCCTGCATTTTCTCTTTGTGACGGGCTGCCTCATCAGCTTCGTTCTTATCTCTCTCTGCAAACCATCTTAGCAGATCCAGATGTTCTTTCGGAACAAACTTTGCCTTTCTACCGTCTAAGATCGTCACATCCAGGCTGCCGTTTTCATTCTGCACACCCTTAGCTTCGATAAAATTAATGGAAGGATTTCCTACGAAATCAGCCACAAACAGGTTGTTGGGTCTGCTGTACACAGTCAGCGGTGCTTCATACTGCTGCAATACACCGTTGTTGATCAGACAGATCTTCGTTGCCAGTGTCATAGCTTCCATCTGGTCATGGGTTACATATACGAAGGTGCTTCCGGTCTCTACATGCAGACGCTGCAGTTCATATCTCATTTCCAGACGGAGTTTCGCATCCAGGTTAGACAGCGGCTCATCCATGAACAGTACCTGGGGTTCCGGTGCCAGTGTTCTGGCAATAGCAACTCTCTGCTGCTGTCCACCGGACAGTTCTGCGGGATAACGGTTCATGAACATTCCGATCTTAACGATACGAGATACTCTGCGTACCGCCAGGTCTATCTCTTCCTTGGAATATTTTCTGACCTTAGTTACTACCTTGCCACCGGATACGACTTCGAATTTCTCGTTAAGCTCTTCCCCTTTTTCCTTATGACCTGCCAGGATGCTGTCCAGCTTGGCAGTCAGTTCCTGCTTCTTTTGTTTTGATACACTTTCTTTGTCTGCTGCCTCGTGGAGTTTGTAATTATACAGCTCCTTTGCAGTATAGATAGAAATGGTATAATTATCGATCAGCTTCAGGTAGACCATATCCAGGTCTAATTTTCCCTTTTTATCTCTACATTCCTCAATGAGTTTTACCAGCTCTCCCGGATTCTCCAGTGCCTTGATCATACTTTTTAAAGCTTTGGCATCCTCATCGATCACGGGAAGTTCTTCCTTGATATTGCCCAGTCCGAAGGAGATGTTCTGGTATACCGTCATGTTCGGCCACAGTGCGTAGTTTTGGAACAGGAATCCGACTTTTCTCTTATTTGCAGGAACATTGATTCCCGCTTCACTGTCGAATACCACCCGGTCTCCGATCTTGATCTGCCCGCTGGTAGGGGTCTCCAGACCGGCGATCATACGTAAGGTAGTGGTCTTGCCGCAACCGGAGGGACCAAGCAGAGTGATAAAGGAATTGTCCTCCATATCCAGGCTCAGATCATCTACCGCATAGAATTTTCCCCAACGTTTTGTAACATGTGTTAATTTGATTTCCGGCATAGTTATTTACCTCCGATACCTTCATCCAGGCTGGACCCGGTCAGTTTATTTACCAAAGTGTTAAAGATCAGGATCGTTACGATCAGGATCAGGTTGATGGCGCTGGAGAATGCATACAGTCCCATCTCATCGAAATAATCCAGTGTCGTGGAGAGGATAAAGCCCTGCGTACATAACAGTAAGAACAGAGACAGCTCTCGCAGACAGGTCATAAACGGAAGCATATATCCGTTGATAATGGAAGACTTCTGGATCGGAATGATGATCCGAAGCATTCTCTTGTACCAGGGAATATCCTGGATGATGGCCGCTTCCTCAATCTCTCCCGACAGCTGCAGCATGGAGTTCAGTGCACTTCTGCTGGCGAAAGGAATGTACTTGATCACGCCTGCGATGATCAACAATGTGTAAGTGTTGAACAGGTTGATCTTGTCATTGGAGAACAGGATGAAGAAAGCTGCGCCCACTGCCAGGGACGGCATCAGGTACGGCAGGAATGCCACACCATTGACGTAATTCGCCCACTTGCTTCTCCGGTTCTTGGATACTGCATAACCGATCAGGGTGCCGATCGTACCTGCGATCAGAGCACAGCAGACAGCGACTAACATTGTTCCCTTGAATGCTCTCCAGATCAGCGGATTGTGGAGGATACCGGGCTGTCCGTACAGAGCACCGGCTCCGTTGTTATCCGTCAGCCACCACTTGGTGGTCAGAGCGCTGGAATCCATGGTGTACAGGAAACTATAATCTCCCGGATTCGGAAGGAAAGTCTCCAGTGCGAAGGACAGGATCGGGAAAATACTGGTGAAGAAGGTGATGACGATCAGGATGACCGCGATCAGATATTTCCCGACTTTTCCTAAGTTGATCTTGGAGATCTGTCCGGATTTACCGGTAACCGTCGTATAATTTTTACGGCTCTTTAAGCTCATCTGGTTCATTAACAGGATCGCCACACCGAAGATCATCATGATGATGGCAAGAATACTGGCTTCCCCGGTATACTTGGAGTTCATGGAGATGTACTTGGTGGACAGAGTGGTCAGTCCCAGGTAGTGAGGTACGGGATAACTTCCCATGGCGCTTCCGAATACCAGCAGGATTGTGGAAAGAATCGCCGGTTTGACCATGGGTAAAGTAATACGGAACATGGTCTTCCACTTCGGTGTATCCAGAATCGTCGCTGCTTCCTCCAGATTGGCATCCATGTTGCGGAAGATGCCGCCGATCAGTATGTAGGCAAAGGGGGCATAATGCAGTCCCAATACTACTGCACTGGGGAACAGCCCCAGGCACCACCATTTGGGCATCGTAATGTGAAAGAGCGAAGCCAGCAGTCCGTTGGAGGTTCCGGTGACTGCATTACTGTTGAACACATTCTGCCATACCACAGCCAGTGTCCACTGGGGCATGATGTAGGGGAAAATAAAAATGGAGCTTAAATATTTTTTACATTTTAAATTGGTTCTCGTAATTAAGAATGCGAACAAGCCGCCGAACAAAATGGAGATCAGGCAGGTAAAAACTGCCAAAAGAACAGTATTTAACAGCGGTGTCCACAGATTTGTTCTCGCCAGTTTACTGGTGAACAGATCCACATAGTTGGCAACGGAATATCCGCTTGCTTTTCCGGTAAGATGTGCATCGATGGTGCCCGGATGGATCTTGAAGGTATCCTCGACGATTGCCACGATCGGCGCCACTGTGGTAAAGGAAAGTACGATACCAAACAGAAGCAGAATGATATTTTGTGGCTTGGAGAAATACGTCTTGATCTTGTTCAGAACAATCACCATCTTGCTTGTTTTTTTTGTGGCACTCTGATTCATGGTTAACCTCTCTTCCCAATACAAGCTTTTGGTCCTGTAAACCATCCACCCCTGCGAATAAGAAAACTGCTACTTACATGCAGGCATGATGTAGCAGATTTTCTTATTCTGACAGGACAAATAGTCACTTTTTTATATCATATATCACTCAGCAGTATACTTCGGTAACAGCTCGATCCAGCTTCCTACCGTGAAGGATACGGATGCACAGTACTCAGGATCTTCCAGCACCAGTTCGCCATCGGTAGACCACCAGTCGAAGCCTCTGTCATTCTTGCTCTCGTATACAACATTACCGTTCTCATCATTACCGCCGGTGCTGTGCTGATAGGTAGCTTCGATTGCCTTTGCCACTTCAGGGTTAGCGGAATAACCGCCCATGTCTTTGCCCCATGCGCTGAAGCCGTCTTCCGTACAGGTCATGTATGCGATGAAAGCACATGCAGTCCAAGGCAGCGGGCTGTTATCAGTAACGAACAAGTAATGACAGTAGCCGTAGCCACCAATTCCCTTATAGCCATCCTGATAAGCGGCAACCTTGATATTGTTCACAGATACACCTGCGGACTCTTCTACGGAGCGCAGTTTACTGTATACTAACAGTCCACACTGATCGGTAGCGGAATCGGATACCAGTGTATTACAGATAGGTCCATCATCGGTCTGGGCATTGTAGCTGCCTACCCAGAGCTTGATCCATGCCAGGGCATATTTACCATCAGCGCCTAAGCCTAAATCATTTGCCTCGGATTCCATCTCATCAATCGTGGGCTGGAAGTAAGCCTGCTCATCAGCGGGTAATGCATTGAAAGCATCCTTTAACATGGCTGCGTATTTGTCTTCGGTCAGCATGTACAGGAAATTCTTACCTACAACCTCGGAATCAATATCCATGAACAATGCGTGAGTTCCTTCCGCTACGAAGTCCCAGCAGTTGTCATATACTTTATCTCCGGTACAGTTGTATTCGAATACCTTATTCAGCGTCTGTAATGCCAGATAACCGTCCACCGCATCTGGTGTGGTTCCGTTAGCCTCTGCCCATTCCTTGGGAATGAACGTATCCAGTATTCCGGTCTGTGTCATCTTGGATTCGATCTGATTACCATCCTGGATCAGGGTCATTGCGAAGGTTCCTTCCGGCTTCAGGGAATCAGCGGTCAGCTGTTCAAAGATCTTGTTGTTCTTAGGCTGCTGCCAGTCAAATTCCATGCTGTAAGAAGGATCAATAGACTGCAGATACTCGATGAACAGAGGAAGTGCTGCTTTACCACGGCTGGAATTACCTACACCGTAAAAGGTCTTGCCGTTGGATTCTTCAATGGCCTTCTGTGCCAGTTCCTCCATGGTCATTCCTTCTGCCTGTTTGATGATCTGCTGAGTTGCAGTAAGATTTGCGTCGTCGGCTACCTCCGGGGTCTTGGTCTCTGCCACCGTCTCGGTTCCGGCTGTCTGTGTGTTATCTGCGCTTCCAGTTGCCTGGTTCTGGGTCTCGCTGCTGCCGCATCCGGCTAACATACCAACACTCAGTGCACAGATCATAAGTAACGATACTACTCTTTTCTTCATATGCTGTCCTCCCTTGAAACATATAGTTTGTATAACCCTTCATGGTCCACGTACTTGGAATGGGATGTTTCCCACTTCCGTTCTGATGATTCTATTATACGTTGGGAATTCAGCAATTTGTATAAGGCAAAACTGTTATTATTTTAATATTTCTGATACTATGTATAGTTTTTCCGATATTTTATCGTTTCTTTTGTGCATCTTTGTGGTTTTACATGCTTCTATCCTGGTATTCGGAGGGAGTAACACCAACAATCCTCTTAAAGCTGCTGGAAAAATGTGCAACATCACGATAGCCTACCTGTTCTGCGACTTCATACACCTTATTCCGGCAGTCATTCAACAGTTTCATGGCAGTGCGCATACGAACTCTGGTGATGTATGCCGCCACCGTATAATCCGTCTCCCTTTTGAAAGTATGACTCAAATGTCCTTCACTGATCCCCAGGTGCTCTGCGATCTCTGCCACACACAGTTCCGGATCCCCATAATGAGCGGAAATATAGTCTACGGCTGCCATGACATATTTACTCTTGTCGCCTTTATTTAAGACCAGTTCGGGAAGCGGCTCCTCCTTTCTGTTTTCCAATTTTTCCTGTGTCCTCTTACGTTTCTCCAGTGCATTGTTCATTGCCTGTTCCAGTTCCCCGTCTCCAAAAGGCTTTAACAGATAGTCACTGGCCAATAATTTCAGGGCGCTCTGCGCATAGGAGAATTCACTGTAAGCAGTTAAAAAGATCACACTGACATCATTGCCTTCTGCCCGCAGTTCCTTCAGCATTTCGATGCCGTCCATTTTGGGCATACGGATATCGCAGATCAGCAGATCCGGATGATATTTCCGCACGGCTTCCAGTCCTTCGATCCCATTGCCGGCTTCCGCCACGACGACACAGTTCAGTGCCTGCCAGTCTGTCTCCATCACGATTCCTCTGCGCACCAGCATCTCATCATCGATCACGATCACTTTGTACATCGTATTACTCCCTCCATTGTCTCTTCCCGTTTTCTGTATATTCCCCACTATCCGGTAAAAATTCCTCTCTGTCCGTTGCTCTGTATCGGTTCCTCAGGCTTCTCCGTATCTTACCGGCAATCGTAATGTCACTTTCGTACCGTGGACTTCGCCTTCCTCTTCTGTTCGCTGTCCGTCCGTAGGGTTTTCGGCGTTTAAGGTAAGACTCTCCATATGAATGCCGTATTCTTCCCCATAGGTCAGCCGGATGATCGTGTCCACATTGGATACTCCGATATGCCCCACCAGCTGCTCCTGTCTTCTGTGATTGATGGCATCTATCCGTTCTTCGGGAGCGCCGCAACCGTCATCGGTTACTTCAATACACAGAACATCTTCCTGTCCTGTGATCCGCACAAGTATATTTCCTTCTTCACTCTCCTTTAATCCGTGTAGTACCGAGTTCTCCACGATGGGCTGTATGATCAGCTTGGGGATCACGCACTCTTCCAGTCCCTCCTGCAGATCCACGGTGTACGAGAACTTATCATTGAAACGAATCTTCTGGATATCTACATAACAGTTCACCAGTTCCAGTTCTTCTTTCAGATAGATGAACTGTCTCTTGGAGATACTGGTCCTAAGGATCTTCGCCAGTCCCGCCGCCATGGTAGCGATCTCCGGGATATGGTTGGCCTTCGCCACCCATTTCATGGTGTCCAGTGTGTTATACAGGAAATGAGGATTCAGCTGTGCCTGCATCATGGCAATATGGGAAGCATTGAGTTCCTTCTGCTTCTCCACCTTATCCTGCACGCTTTGCTCCAGTTCGTTGGCCATGATATTAAAGTTCCGGGACATCTGTCCCAGCTCGTCCTCTCTGTCGGAGACGATCCTGACGGTAAGGTCTCCTTCCTGCAATGTACGCATGGCCGTATTCATCCGTTCGATAGGACGGGTCATATTTCTACCCAGCCGGGAAGCCACCAGAACACACAGAATGACACTGATGGTCAGCATCACGATCAACACACTGTACATGGAGTTCAATACTTCTGTTGAAAACACGCTGGGACAGGACAATGCAGTATACAATCCACTGTCTCCCAGCGGCTGGATCAGCAGTTCTCCGGCACGATATGCTCCCAGCAGCTTATGACCAACCATGAGTTCTTCCCGGATCTGCTCTTCCTGCAGATTACCATTATCATAAATGGTTCTCCAGAAGGGGTCCATGATTGCTACCTCCGCTTTGGCATTTCCCTTATCATGAAGCACTTTTTCAAAATTTTCTGCGCGCATGCTGATCACAATATAACCTTCCGGTATACCGTCTTTTCCCATAAGTTTACCCGCTGCATACAATAAAATCTTGCTGTCATTAGTATCTGCACGCCGCAGCACCAGCGTCTCTTTACTATCCTCGACTGCTTTCAGGATGCCCCAGTATACAGGCAGATCCCTCTTGGCACTTCCCTGTGCCGTAGTGTAAATACATTTTCCGTTTTTATCATACAGATCAAATTGGGCATATGCTCTGTAATCAGTCACTTCCCGATAGAATTGCAGGTAAATCTTGCTCTTTGACCAGGTGTCATCTTCACCTATCTGGTCCACGATCCGGGTGTTAGCATTTATATTCTCCACTACCGTCTCGAACTCCTGAAACAATTCCAATATGTCAGCATCTATCTGTTCCGCCTGCTCTGTTACTTTTTTTTCATAATCGCTGTTGATCGTGGTCTCCATAGTCTGGATCAGGGATACCCCAAAAAGCAATAACGGCAATAACGCAACTACACCGAAGCAGACCAGCAACTGTCTGTGAAACGATTTTTTAATCCACTTTTTCATCTGTTCTCCCCTGTAACGTCTCCCATGTGTTCAGAATTTTTTCCTTTTCCTGAGAAGCCCAATGAATATCATAATCGATCGTTTTAAATTTTGTCTGCTCCGGTGCTGCATACTCTTCCATATCATTGCGGACAGTTCTCCGGAAAAAGACTTCCTCCACCAGTCTCTGTACATCACTACTTACGGTAAATTCCAGAAATAATTTAGCATTTTCCATATGCTTTGCGCCCTTGACGATCGCTGTGGCATCCGGTATGGCACTGGTGCCGTCCGTAGGATAGATCACCGTAATATCTGCCCCTTCCAGAATCTTCTGTCTCGCCATTCCCTCCGTGGTAATACCTACCAGTCTGGTACCTGCATTGACTTCCTCCAGTACTGCCACAGATGAGGGCGACAGGTAACCATCCAGTGCACCGGTAAAATCCTCTAGCGTCTTCTGCGCATCCTGATCCGATACCTGAAGCATCGTACAGAGTGCTGTATAACTACTGCCGGATTTCGTGGGATCTGCGAACGCGATCTTTCCCTTCCAACGATCGGTCTGCAATTCCTCCCAGGTTCTGGGAGCCGCTACGGGATAGACCAGTTTATTGTTATAGATAAATACAGTCGGCAGCACAGAAAAGGGCGTATAGGCATCTCCCTCCGTGCGATACTGTTCCGCAATTTGATCTATTTCGCTGACTTTATAAGGTTCCAGATAGTCTCTGCACTCCTCAAAATTTTCAACACCTCCACCGAACATGACGTCAAAGGTACCGGGTGCATCCTGTTGTAATTCATCAAAAAGTGCCAAAGTATCTCCTGCTTTGAGCTCTACAAAAATCCCTGTACGTTCCTCAAATTCCTTGATGATCGGTTCGTATACATCTGCTTTGTGAGCGGTATAGACGATCAGTTTTCTGTCCTCCGGGATCTGATAGACCGTCTCTTCGGACTTGCTGCAGCCAGTAAGTAACAGGAGCGCCGCAGTCAGTCCGGACAGAACAGATATTGCTGCTTTATGTTTTTTACTATACGAAGTCCTCATAACTTTGCCCTTATCTTTTTCGTTTGTTTATTTTCACTGTATTGTTTCTGTTATCTCTCTGGTTTTTCGATTTTGCTCCCGGCTGCTGTCCGTTGCAGTCTCCGCATCCGGTCGTACTGCCCATACATTTTTTGCACTTCGTTCTCCAGGATATAGTAGTGGCGGATGTATGGGATCAGCAGAATCAGGATCACTATGGGGAGTAATAAGGTAAAAAGGCTGTCGGAGATCACACTTAAGACGATCGCCAGCATCTCTAACAACGCAAAAGTCACCGTAACGATCAGATGGATCAGACGCTCATGCTGGAAAAATCCCACCTGCACAAGATGCTCCTTAAGCTTGTCCTGAACCATTTCCTGCATGGTCTGTTCCTCGGTATCCGTTTTCTTTATGTCAGTTTTCTTTATGTCAGTTTTCTTTATGTCAGTTTTCTCTGTGTCAGTTTTCTGTGTATGCGTCTGCCTCTGTACAGCCTGCGTTGAGTATTCACCGTGCTGTGACAATGTCTGTACGTTCTGCTCCATTTCTGTCAGCCATTCATCTATCTGTTTTCGATATTGCAAAATGCGCTGCTCCATTATTTTCCCCACCTTCCCGGTACTTGTATTACTCCATCATAGCTATTCTTTCGTTTTTCGTCAATGTGCCATAAATACAAATAATTTCAAAACATAAAAAAACGCCTCTATGCATACGCATAAAGACGTTTTCCTTCATTTCAAACATAAAAATGGGGCCTATAGGGCTCGAACCTATGACCCTCTGCTTGTAAGGCAGATGC
>ERZ838577.3796-NODE-3796-length-13657-cov-3.348111_pt1 | contig 13657 bp, 7 predicted proteins | sample MGYA00519682_ERZ838577 | MGnify/ENA primary metagenome ERZ838577 (study PRJEB31850, sample SAMEA3708838) | human gut metagenome | biome: human gut; feature: human-associated habitat; material: faeces | place: China | collected 2014 ...
GGAACAGCGCCAGTGCGGTGATAACGATCGCCGCAACCGCATAGCCGATCAGCAGACCGATAGCACTCGACTCCTGCAGCCCGGCGGCGTAATCCATCGTATAGACCGGCTCCACTGCCCAGCTATGCATTTTCGTGCCGTTTACGCCGAAATACTGAATCAGCGGTGCAAATTTGCTGCAGAACAGCAGCGAAATCGTGGAGGCATCCGTCACATAGGTCTGGAAGAACATGCTCTTGAGACCCTGCCACAGTGCGGTTACGAGCGTCGGTCCGAAGTACACCCACAGACCGAGCAGCAGCGTGATGACCGTGTTGCCGCACAGGATGGTCGTAACAGCCGCCATCGCGTACAGCAGGAAGAAGAAAATGACGTTGGACGCGATTACGCCGATGAGCGATGCATTGACCGCTTCCCCGAAGCCCATTGCACATGCGCCGACAATACTCAGTACATGCAGCACGAGGTATGGCACCAGCGCACACAGCGCACCGGTCGCGTAGTTTACCGCGAACAGGCGGCTGCGCGAAATCGGCAGGCTGTGATAGAAATCCACCTTGCGGCGATTGTGCAGGTACGCGAACATGCTCACACCGCAGGTGACCGCCAGAATGATGACGGCGCCGATGACGATGTACTGAATGTCGTTGGAGGCGCCCATCAGGTTCAGGCCGTTGCGGATGACCGCCATCAGCAGGGCGCCGATCAGGGTGCCCCAGATGGTGCCCTTGCCGCCGGTGAAGGAAGCGCCGCCCACGATGCAGGCTGCGATGGCGTCGTTATCATAGGTGGAACCGGCGTTGCCGTTAGCGGAAGCCAGACGGCCAACAGACACGATACCAGCCATACCGGCCATGAAACCGGACAGGGTGTAAACGAAGGTCAGCACGTTCTTGGAGGGGATACCGGACAGACGGGCTGCCTCGGGGTTGCCGCCCACGCAGTAGATCTGGCGGCCCAGAGCGGTCTTGCGCAGGAAGATATCAAAGATGATGAACACAATGATAACCAGAATGAAGCTGAAGGGGATACCGGGGAACTTCACCTTGGTGGTGCCCTCATAATAGGTGGTGAACAGAGAGCCGCCGCCGATCCACATGAGTCCGTCAATGCCGGTATTGGTGAAGGCGATGGACTTGGAGCCGGTAATGACCAGCGCCAGGCCCCACAGTACGTTCTTCATGCCCATGGTGGACACGAAGGGATGGGGCAGATCCAGTCGGGTCAGCAGCGTGCCGTTGATGAAGCCGGCCAGGGTGCTGACGGCCAGGCCGCAGAGCGCCAGCAGGAAGGGGTTCGTGATGCCGGACTGGACCATAACGCCGATGGTGCAGGTGCACAGCACGCAGTTGGAACCAACGGACAGGTCGATACCGGCGGTAATCAGGGCGCACAGCATACCGGAAGCGATCAGGCAGTTGATGGATGCCTGCTTCAGGATATTCATGAAGTTACCGACCTTCATGAACTTGTCCGGCATGGTGATGCAGAAAATCAAAACCAGGATGGCAAGGGCCATCAGTGTACCGAGCTTTTGCAGAAGCTCTTTCATTTTCATGTTTTTCATATCAGTCTAACTCTCCTCCCCAGGCCGCTTTCATGATGTCTTCGGAATTGAAGTGCGGCGTGTCCCGGTCAATATCAGCCATCACTCGGCCGCCGCGCATAACTACCACATGGTCGCTCATAGCCAGGATCTCCGGCAGCTCGGAGGAGACCATGATGACGCACTTGCCGGCCTTCACCAGATCGTTCATGACCCGGTAAACCTCGATCTTGGCGCCCACGTCGATACCACGGGTGGGCTCATCGAAAATAAAGATGTCGGCGTCGGTGTTGACCCACTTGCCGATAACCACCTTCTGCTGGTTGCCGCCGGACAGCTGGCCGACGACCTCATTCAGGGAGGGGGTCTTGATCTTCAGGGCGCTGACATTATCATTGCCCGCCTGCTCAATGCGGTCCTTGTCCAAGAAGGGACCGTTGGAGAAGCCCTTCATATTGGCCAGGACCAGATTGGTCCGCACATCCAGGTTGAGCACCAGGCCCTGACCCTTACGGTCCTCTGTCAGGAAGGCGATTTTTCTCTTGATAGCGTCCTTCGGCGTTCTGATATGTACCTTCTCGCCCTTGACGTAGATCTCGCCGCTGTCCAGCTTGTCAGCGCCGAACACCGCCCGCATGGTCTCCGTGCGGCCTGCGCCGACGAGGCCCGCAAAGCCGGTGATCTGGCCCGCATGGGCCTTAAAGCTGACATTGTGCAGGACGCCGGCCTCGTTGAGGCCCTTGGCCTCCAGCCACACCTCGCCCTTGGTGCCGAATTCCTTGGGATACAGGTTATCCAGAGTACGGCCCACCATGGCGTTGATGAGGGAGTCTTCCGTGAGGTTCACGGTATCCTCGGTGATGATGTGTTCGCCGTCACGCATGACGGTCACACGGTCGCAGAGCTCAAAGAGCTCTTCCAGTTTATGTGACACGAACAGGATGGCCACGCCCTTGGCCTTCAGGCCCCGGACGGTCTCCATCAACTGCTCGATCTCTTCCTTACCCAAAGAAGAAGTGGGCTCATCCATAATAATGAGCTTGGCATCCAGGGACACAGCCTTGGCGATCTCCACCATCTGCTGCTGACCCACGCCCAGCTTACCGCACTCCAGGTGGACGTTGATCTCCGGATGTCCCAGTGTTTTCAGCGCTTCTTCCGCCTCGGCGTGCATCCGGGGATAATCCAGCAGCAATCCCTTCTTAACGGCACGCCCCATAAAAACGTTATCCGTGACAGGCAGCTGCTTGACGATGTTCAGCTCCTGATACACACAGGCGATGCCTGCCTCGCGGGACTGAACAGGGTTTTTGAAAACGACCTTCTGGCCGTCCACAAAGATTTCCCCTTCTTCCGGAGTGTGAACGCCGGTGAGCACCTTGATCAAGGTGGATTTACCTGCGCCGTTTTCTCCGATCAGACCGTGGATCTCACCGGGTCTGATGCCGATAGACATATCTTTTAACGCGACAACACCAGGAAAACGTTTGGTAATATGTTTCAGTTCGACGACATACTCGCTCATGGAATTACCTCGTTTCTGTTTTTCCTGATTTCCGAACCGCTCCCGCCGCAGCGGAAGCGCTCTCTCGATCCCGATTCCCGGGGTCATTTTCGTTGAAATGTGCTTGCTGTTTAATCGTTTTCTTCTGTGCGTATTGTAACCGGGATCAGACAGAGAATGGTTCCTGCCAGATCCCGGCGTGCCGAAAATTCTCCGTTCCGCCGTAGGAACCCATCAGGTTTCCGCTTGCAGGCACGCGCATGATCGGCTTTTCGGAATACAGCGGCAGAAAACCTGCCGCTGTATTCCGGCTTTTTGCTTTTCAGCTATGGATAGCAGTCAGGCTGAATTAGCCCTTCATGGCCTCCAGGTTGTCCAGGTAAGCCTGGCCGTTCTCGGCGTTGACGACCTGAACGGGAGCGTTGATGACTTCGTCAACGGACTCGCCCTTGACAGCCTTCACGGCAGCCTCGACCACCTGATAGCCCATCTCATAGGGCTGCTGAGCGACGGTGGCCTTCACCAGCTCGCCGTCCAGGATCAGCTTCACGGCGGAAGCGTTGCCGTCAAAACCAACGATGGTGATGTCAGACACGCCGGCGGACTTGCAGGCGTTCATAGCGCCGATAGCGGTATCGTCATTGTGGCAGAGCACGATGTCGATCTGATCGGGATAAGCGCTCAGCAGGTCTTCCATGGCCTTGGTAGCGCCGTCGGTCAGGTTGTTGCCGGACAGCTTGGCCAGAACTTCCACGCCAGCCTCGGTGCAGGCCTTCTCATAGCCTTCCATACGCATGTTGGAGGTGTTGTCGCCTTCCTGACCGTAGATGATAACGGCCTTGGCGTCGGTACCGGCCTGCTCGATGGCCCACTTGCCGCCCTCATAAGCAGCGTCCACGTTGGAGGTACCCACGAAAGAGGTCTGGCCAGCGATGCCAACGTTGGTGTCAACAGCCAGCACGGGGATGCCAGCGTCGATGGCAGCCTGCAGAGCGCCCTGAGCGGCACCAGCATCGTTGGGAGCGCAGACGATGGCGTCGCAGCCAGCGCCGATCTGCTGCTCGATCATGGAAACCTGACCCTCGATATCGCTCTCAGCGCCGGGGCCAACCACGACCACTTTAACACCCAGATCATCAGCGGCGGCCTTGCAGCCGGTCTCCACATAGCCCCAGTACTCAGAGGCCAGGGTCTTCAGGACAACAGCGACCTTGACATCGCCGGTAGTGGGGGTCTCGGTCTCGGTCTCGGTCTCGGTCTTGGTGTCGGCAGGGGCCTCGGTCTTCTTGCCGCCGCAGGCAGCCAGAGACAGAGTCATTACCAGTGCGAGAGACAGTGCAAACAACTTCTTCATTCTTCATTTGCTCCTTTTCAATTTTTTCAGGATGTTTCCGGCAAAAAGCCGAATTCCTGACAGTATTAACTTAGCACAAACATAGCAAACTTTCAATCTTAAACTTTGCTCAAAGTGCAAAACTGTTATCGCGCACAAGGAAAATCGTTTTCGTTTGGCACTTTTCACAGTTCATTTCAGAGATCAGCCGCCGCAGACATTAACCGTACTTATGAATATACCATCACGATTTATGGCTGGTTTCAAGCTGCGGCGCATCGTATGTCTGCCGCGGACATTCTTTGGTCAGTTTGCGCACACAGTATGTCTTGCCGTTGGTTTTCTCCGTTTTTTTGTCCGCTTTGTCAATAGGCACATCCCCGCTTTACCACTTATAATCAGGAATAGAATGTCATACTATAAATGAGATGCATACCTGGTCCGATGGATACTTCGGGCAGAAAGGGATCTGATATGAACATTTTCTCTCTCTTTACCCTGTGCGGAGGGCTGGCCTTCTTCTTATACGGCATGACGGTCATGTCCAAAAGTCTGGAAAAAATGGCCGGCGGCAAGCTGGAGCGGCTGCTCAAGCGCATGACCTCCAACCCCATCAAAAGTCTGCTGCTGGGCGCCGGCATCACCATCGCCATCCAGTCCTCCTCCGCTATGACGGTCATGCTGGTGGGTCTGGTGAACTCCGGTGTCATGGAGATCGGACAGACCATCGGCATCATCATGGGTTCCAATATCGGCACCACCCTGACAGCGTGGCTGCTGTCCCTCACCGGCATCGAAAGCGAGAACTTCTTTGTCAACTTCCTCAAGCCTAAGAATTTCTCCCCCCTGCTGGCTCTCATCGGTATTCTGCTCATTATGGGCTCCAAGCGGCAGCGCCGCCGGGACGTGGGCCGGGTGATGATGGGCTTCTCTATTCTAATGTACGGCATGGAGCTGATGAGCGGTGCGGTGTCTCCTCTGGCAGATATGCCGGGCTTTACCCACTTCATGACTGCCTTCACCAATCCCTTCCTGGGTGTGCTGGTAGGCGCCGCCTTCACCGGCATCATCCAGTCCTCCGCCGCCTCCGTTGGCATTTTGCAGGCACTGGCCATGACCGGCTCCGTCACCTACGGCATCGCTATCCCCATCATCATGGGCCAGAACATCGGCACCTGCGTTACGGCTCTGATCTCCTCTATCGGCGTCAGCCGCAATGCCAAGCGGGTGTCCGTCATCCACATCTCCTTCAACCTCATCGGCACCGCTCTGGGTCTGCTGGCCCTGTTTGGCGGTGAGATGTTCCTGAATCTGCCCTTCCTGACAGAGCCCATCGGCGCTGTTGGCATCGCATTCTGCCACACGATCTTCAACGTCTGCACCACCCTTGTGCTGCTGCCCTTCAGCCGGCAGTTGGAGCGCCTTGCCAACAAGGTGATCTCCACGGAGGACAAGCCCTCTGACTTCGCCTTCCTGGACCCCCGGCTGATGCGGACCCCCGGCGTGGCTGTCAGCGAATGCGCCGTCATGACCAACCGCATGGGCGCTCTGGCACTGGAAAGCATGCAGCTGGCTCTGGCCCAGTTCATTCAGTATGACGGCAGCCGGGAGGAGCAGATCCTGGCCAACGAGGACAAGCTGGACACCTATGAGGACCGTCTGGGCGGCTATCTGGTCCAGATCTCTCAGCACGGCACCTCCTCCGCCGATATGCGCACCGTCTCCCGCCTGCTTCACGCCATCGGAGACTTTGAGCGCATCGGCGACCATGCTCTGAACCTGCAGGAATCCGCCAAGGAGCTTCATGAAAAGCAGTTGGCCTTCTCCACCATTGCCCGGGAAGAGGTGGATGTGCTGACCTCCCTGCTGGAGGATCTGCTGAACAGCGCCCTGCGCAGCTTCCAGTCGGACGATCCCCAGATGGCTCGGCAGGTGGAACCTCTGGAGGAGACTATGGACCTTCTCACGGAGGAGATCCGCAGCCGTCACATCCGGCGGCTCCAAAGCGGCCAGTGCACCATCCAGCTCGGCTTCATCCTCAACGATCTGCTGAACAATGCCGAGCGTGTGGGTGACCACTGTTCCAACATCGCTGTCAGCGTCATTGAGGAGCAGGAAAAACAGGCCGCCTCCCACGCCTATCTCCACAGTCTGAAGAAGAATGACGAGTTCTCCTTCCAGCTTCAGCAGAACCTGAGCCGGTACGTCCTGCCTGCGGAAACCGCAGAGGACCAGCCTGCCGAATAAGAAACCTTGCCAGCGTTCCCTTACGGGAGCGCTGGCTTTTTGCGTTTTCGGCCGCATATTCGGTTGAAGATGGCCCGTTCTGTCCGGGAAATCGAAAAATCAGCAGTCTCAGCCGCTGAAACAGTCCCTTTCTGTATAAATATGTGCTTTACCTTCCGGTGTTTTTCTGCTATACTGTATGTTTGTTAATGTGGAACATTGTTTGTTCCGCCTGATTTGAGAATGGGGGTGTCCAAATGAAGTATCAGAAATGGCATATCGGTACGGCATCAGAACAGGACACTGCCCTTTTGAAGGAAGCCGGCTACCCCAGTCTGCTGGCCACGGTGCTGGCCGCCCGGGGCATCACCACCTCCGAGGCCGCTGCCGAGGCGTTGGAGCGGGAAACCTCTCTGACGATCTCCCCCATGCTCATGCGGGACATGGACAAGGCGGTGGCCCGGATCCAGAAGGCGCTGGCCAACGATGAGACCATCGCTGTTTTCGGCGATTACGATGTGGACGGCATCACCTCCACGGTGCTGCTTCTGGACTATCTGAAAAACTGCGGTGCCAAGTGCCTGCGCTATATCCCCCGGCGGATTGAGGACGGCTACGGCCTCTCCAAGGACGCCATCCAGGGCCTGCGGGACAAGGGCGCCACCCTGATGATCACCGTGGACTGCGGGATCACCGGCAATGAGGAGATCGACTTTGCCGCATCCATCGGCATGGACGTGGTGGTGACGGACCACCATGAATGTAAGGAAAACCTCCCCAGGGCCGTGGCGGTAGTGGACCCCCACCGTCCGGATGACGCCTATCCCTTCAAATATCTGGCAGGCGTAGGCGTGGCCCTGAAGCTGGTGCTGGCGCTGGGCGGGCCGGACCGGGAAAACGCCCTGTTCGCCCGGTACTGCACTCTGGCCGCCATCGGCACCATTGCCGACGTCATGCGGATGGAGGGAGAAAACCGCACCATTGTCTCCTGCGGCCTTGCCGCCCTGAACCACACGGATTTTGTGGGCATCCACGCCCTTTTGAAAGAGGCAGGGCTGTTGGGCAAGCCCATCACCTCCATCCAGATCGGCTTCGTTCTCTCCCCCCGGATCAACGCCGCCGGGCGCATGGGGGCTGCGGATCTGGCCGCGGACCTTTTGCAGGAGACCGATCCCGCCAAAGCGGAGGAGCTGGCCAAGCAGCTATGCGATCTGAACCGGGAGCGGCAGGCGGTGGAGCAGTCCATCTGCGCCGATGCCATCGCCCAAATTGAACGGCTGCGGCCGGAGGAACGGAACGCGCTGGTGCTTTCCAGCGAGGAATGGCATCAGGGTGTGGTGGGCATCGTAGCCTCCCGCCTCAGTGAAAAATACGCCGCCCCCAGCTTCATGATCCATCTGAAGGACGGCTCCGGCAAGGGCTCCTGCCGCTCCTACGGTGGCTTCAACCTCTTTGCCGCGCTGGAATCCTGCTCCGACCTGCTGGACGGCTTCGGCGGCCACGAGCTGGCGGCAGGCTTCACCATCCCGGAGGGGAATATTGACGCTTTCCGCCAGCGGATGAACCGCTGCGTAAAAGCGGCCTCCGGTGGGGAAAAGCCCGTGAGCTGTCTGGAAGTGGACGCCGCCATCTCCAACCCGGCGGATATGACGCTGGAGCAGGTGGACCATCTGGCCCAATTGGAGCCTTACGGCTCTGGGAATCCCCGCCCGGTGTTCGCCCTGCTGGGCGCCACGGTGGACAGTGTCCAGCAGGTGGGACAGGGCAAGCATCTGAAGCTGCGGCTCAGCAAAGGCTCCAGCCGGTTTGACGCCATTTTCTTCTCCATGCCGGAGGCCGCCGCTCAGTTGGAGCCCGGCTGCCGGGTGGATGCTGCCTTCTATTTGCAGGCCAACACCTTCCGGGGCACCACCACTCTGCAATTGCAGCTGGTGGACCTGCGTCCCTCTTTGACTCCCAGCCGCCACGAGGCGGAATCCTTGGACCTGCTGCACCGCCTGACGGGGGAGCAGCCCCTCACGGCCCAGGAGACCGCCCGGCTCATGATCTCCCGGGACCAGTTTGCCGCCTTCTGGCGGATTCTGGACCGGCACCTGAAGCAGGGCAAGCTGGAAACAGATCTGCTGCCCTATCTCCGTTCTCTGGCGGCGCAGGTGGGCGGCTGCGACAGTTTTCTCCGGGCCGCGCTGGCCCTGACGGTCTTTCAGGAGCGGGGACTCATCTCCCTGTCCCGGCAGGAGGACCGGGTTACGCTATGTCTCAATCCCATTCAGGGAAAGGTGGATCTTTACGCCTCTCCCTGCCTGCGCCGCCTCCGGGGCGGTGCGGAGGTTAAACGAGGTGATTCGCAGTGACGATTGACGAACAGTTTGAGAAATTGGAGAATACCGTCCGGGAATACAATCCCGGCGCGGATTTCAAGCGCATCCGGGAATCCTATGAATTCGCCAAGCAGCATCACGGCGAGCAGCGCCGCAAAAGCGGTGAGCTTTATATCACCCACCCCTTAGCCGTGGCGCAGATCGTGGCGGAGGAACTGCACCTGGACTCCGAGTCCATCGAGGCGGCCCTGCTTCACGATGTCATTGAGGATACGGACGCCACGTATGATGACGTGGCCAAGCTCACCTCCCCCACGGTGGCGGATCTGGTGGAGGGCGTCAGCAAGCTGACCCGGATCCAGTACGCCACCAAGGAAGACGAGCAAATGGAGAACCTCCGGAAAATGCTCATCGCCATGAGTAAGGACATCCGGGTCATCCTCATCAAGATCTCCGACCGGCTCCACAATATGCGGACCATGGAGTATCAGACTCCCGCCAAGCAGAAGCAGAAATCTCTGGAGACCATGGAGATCTACGCCCCCATCGCACACCGGCTGGGTATGCAGCGGATGAAGTGGGAGCTGGAGGATCTCTCCTTAAAATATCTGGACCCCATCGGCTACGATGAGATCGTCTCCAAGCTGGACGCCAAGCGCCCGGAGTATGACGCTCTCATGAGCCGCACTCAGGCCCAGATCGATCAGCGGCTCAATGAAATGGGCATCAAGCACATTGTCTACGGCCGCATGAAGCACCCTTATTCCATCTACCGGAAAATGTTCAGCCAGAACAAATCTCTGGATGAGATTTTCGACCTCTTTGCGTTCCGGGTGGTGGTAGACACCGTCAGCGACTGCTACAACGTGCTGGGCGTGATTCATGACCTCTACAAGCCCATTCTGGGACGCTTCAAGGACTATATCGGCACCCCCAAGCCCAACGGCTACCAGAGCCTTCACACCACCGTCATGGGCAACGAGGGCATCCCCTTTGAGGTGCAGATCCGCACCACGGAGATGCACGAGATCGCCGAGTACGGCGTGGCCGCCCACTGGAAGTATAAGCAGAACGGTCAGGGTGCCGGCACCGAGGGCAAGTACGAGTGGGTACGCCGTCTGCTGGAAAATCAGGAAGGTGCCGATGCTGAGGAGTTTATCCACTCCCTGAAGGTGGATATGTTCGCTGACGAAGTGTTCGTGTTCACCCCCAACGGCGACGTGCAGAACCTCCCCGCCGGAGCCACCCCCATCGACTTCGCCTACGCCATCCATTCCGCCGTGGGCAACCGCATGATCGGCGCCAAGGTGAATAACCGCATCGTCACGCTGGACCATGTGCTGAAAAACGGCGACATCGTGGAGATTTTGACCTCCAAAAACGCCAAGGGCCCCAGCCGGGACTGGATGAAGATTGCCAAGAGCAACGAGGCCCGCTCCAAGATCCGCCAGTGGTTCAAAAAGGAAAAGCGGGACGAGAACATCGCCAACGGCCGCTCCGCCTTCGACGCGGAGCTGCGTCACTGCGGCATCGCCATGAAAGACGTACTGGACCCGGAATTCCTGCCGGTGCTGCTGAAAAAGGTAGCTTATCCCACGCTGGACGATCTCTACGCCGCCATCGGCTATGGCGGCTTCACCGCTCAGAAGGCGGTGAGCCGGATCCAGGGCGAGTTGCAGCGCCGCCAGCAGCAGCGGCAGCAGGAGCAGATGCTGGCAGAGGCTGTGGCGGAGCCCAAGGAGGACCCCAAGCCTGCGGACACTCCCAAGCAGCCCAAGGCCGTCAAGAGCGAGCAGGGCATTATCGTGGAAGGTCTGGACAACTGTTTGGTGAAGTTCTCCAAATGCTGCACCCCCGTCCCCGGAGATGACATCGTGGGCTTCATCACCCGTGGCTACGGCGTGTCCGTCCACCGGGCGGACTGTCCCAACGCCTCGGAGGAAAAGCGGAAGGAGCAGCCCGGCCGCTGGATCCATGTCTCCTGGGGCACCGATACCAATGACAGCTATCCCACCACCATCGAGGCGGTCTGCAAGGACCGGCTGAATCTGCTGTTGGATATTTCGGCGGCGCTGTCCACCACCAAGACTTTTGTGCTGGGTCTGAACAGCCGCAGCACGGAGGACGGCTTCGCCATCATCCGCATCGAGATCCAGATCAAGGATGGCGCGCAGTTGTCCACCCTCATGAACAAGCTCCATCAGATCTCCGGCGTTCTGCAGGTCAACCGGCCTGTGGGCTGATCTTTCGCGGCATTGGAAACGGGTTTTCTCCGCTGCCGCAAAGAACCGCTCTTGATAAAATGCAAAACACACGGATCTGCCCGATTTGCGGGCAAGGCCCATTACGAAGCATGCCCTTTCGGGTATTAAATAAGGAGTTGCTACCATGCGTGCTGTTGTTACACGAGTCAAAAACGCCTCTGTTGTCATCAATGAACAGGTCAACGGTCAGATAGGCACCGGTTTTCTGGTGCTGCTGGGCGTAGGCCCCAACGATACGGAGGTCACCGCCGACAAGCTGGCGGACAAGATCTGCAATCTGCGGGTCTTTGAGGATGAAAACGAAAAGATGAACCTGAATCTGGAGCAGGTGGGCGGCAGCCTGCTGGTGGTGTCCCAGTTCACCCTGTACGCCGATACCTCCTCCCGCCGCCCCGGCTTCTCCGGCGCGGCCAAGCCCGATCTGGCCATCCCCCTCTATGAGCGGTTCATGGCCCACTGCCGGGAGCGGGGCTTCGACGTGCAGCACGGCGAATTCGGCGCCGATATGCAGGTCTATTCCCAGAACGACGGTCCGGTCACCATTCTGTTCGACACGGAAGAGTAAACTGATTTCAACGAGGTGTGTCTTATGAAGATCCAAGCCTTGCAGGTGGGGTCCATCGGTACCAACTGCTACATTCTCTGCGATGAAGCGGCTAAGGTCTGCGCCGTGATCGATCCCGGTGCGGAGCCGGAGCTGATCCTCTCCGCCGCCGAAAAGCTGGACTGCACCGTGGATAAGATCCTGCTGACCCACGGCCACTTCGACCACACCGGCGGCCTGGCACAGGTACACCGGATGACCGGCGCCAAAATCTATATTGGCAGAGAGGACGCCGCGTTTCTTCACGACCCTGCGCTCAGCCTGTCCAGCATGCTGTCCGCCGCTCCACAGCCTGTCATTACCCCGGACGTTCTTATTTCCGAAGGCGACAGCATCCCGCTGGGCGGCCTGTCCATTCGGGCGCTCCATACGCCGGGCCACACGGCTGGCAGCTATTGCTACCTTGTAGGGGATGCGCTTTTTTCCGGCGACACGCTGTTTCAGCAGAGCTGTGGCAGAACTGATTTTCCCACCGGAGATTCCGCCGCGATGGCCAGATCTCTGCGCCGGCTGGCGGATCTGCCAGGCAACCTCCAGGTTTACCCCGGGCACGAGGGCGAAACCACTTTGGATATGGAGCGGCGCTTTAATCCCTATATGCAGAACAATTAATCACCAGAGCAGAGCGGCTTTTATGCCGCTTTCATTATTTCATTTATTTATTGCCCGCCGGGCGGTCCTGCCGCCGGAGCCTATTATCTTTGACCTTTCAGGAGTGATCACGTGATCTTAATTATTGACGGCCATTCCTTCCACTATGAGATGGAAACCCTATGCCGTTTATTTTTCCACCACGAAAAAATAGAAGTGCGCAAAGAGCTGCCGCCACTTCAGGAACCCCCCGGCGCCCTTGCCGTATTGACAGCACTGCGCCAGGAGAGCGGCACCGCTGCCATCACGGTAGAGCTGTGGGAGCCGGGCGGGGAAAAGCAGCGCTATTGTGAGACGCTGAAGGGTCCCCAGGCCACGGATTCCGGCGCACAGGAGCTTTGCATGGGCCGTCTGCTCTTTAAGGCACTGTCCCAGCTGAGAGGCTTCCGCCCTCAGTGGGGCATTATTACCGGGGTCCGGCCTGTCAAGCTGCTGCGCGCACTGTGTGAAAAATCAGGCGAAGACCAGGCCGCTGCTGATTTTCAACAGATCTACCTGGCCTCCCCAGAAAAGGTACAGCTTAGTCTGGCTACAATGAAAAATGAACAGAAAATTCTTGAGCGTTCCAAGCCAAACGCTTTCAGTCTGTACATTTCCATTCCCTTTTGCCCTACCCGCTGCTCATACTGCTCCTTTGTTTCTTCCTCTGTAGAAAAAACGATGAAGCTGATTCCCGCCTATGTGGAGCTTTTATGCCAAGAAATTGCCGCCGCTGGCGCGTGTGCCGGGCGGCTGGGCCTCCATTTGGAAACCGTCTATTTCGGCGGCGGGACTCCGACCACTCTGGAAGCCGAGCAGCTAAACACCTTGCTAAAGGCCGTGCATACCCACTTTGACCTGTCCGGCTGCCGTGAATTTACCGTGGAGGCCGGCAGGCCCGACACCATCACGCCGGAAAAGCTCAAGGCCCTTTCACAGAATCAAGTAACGCGCATCAGCATAAACCCACAAACCATGAACGACGATGTGCTTAAAAACATAGGCAGAAAGCACACCGCCGAGGAAACGGAAGCGGCGTTCAGACTTGCAAGGGAATGCGGCTTTAAAAACATAAATACCGACCTTATAGCGGGCTTGCCGGGGGATACGCCGGAGAGCTTTAAAAATACAATTGACCGCGTTTTGGCGCTATGCCCCGAAAGCGTTACCGTTCATTCGCTTTCGATGAAGCGTTCGTCAACGCTTAACACATCGGGGATGTTCCCCGA
>ERZ838577.3821-NODE-3821-length-13588-cov-2.996231_pt1 | contig 13588 bp, 9 predicted proteins | sample MGYA00519682_ERZ838577 | MGnify/ENA primary metagenome ERZ838577 (study PRJEB31850, sample SAMEA3708838) | human gut metagenome | biome: human gut; feature: human-associated habitat; material: faeces | place: China | collected 2014 ...
TGGAGTATAATTACCGGTGTAAGACCGGAGAGATTGATATCATAGCAAAAGAAGCTGGATATCTGGTCTTCTGCGAGGTGAAATACCGCACTTCGGATAAAAAAGGACATCCGGCGGAGGCTGTAAATCCAGCCAAACAGAGAACCATTTCCAAAAGTGCACTTTGCTATATGGCGGTCAACGGAATTGATGAGGTACCATGCAGATTCGATGTGGTGAGCATCGAGAATCATGAGGTGACCCTTTACCGGAATGCATTTGATTATACAGGATAGGAAGAGATCCGGAACAGAAAGGATGAATATGGCATGAATCTGGGCTTGCATTATAAAAATCAGGAGCATATATTTGATGAAAAAGAAGTGAACGGTGTTCCGTTCTTAAGTTATCCGATGCTGGAAGAGACCGGAATCGTGAATCATGGATTCTCGACCAGACTTGGCGGTGTCAGCAAAGGATGCTGGGCAACGATGAATATCAGTACAACCAGAGGTGACGATCCGGAAGATGTCAGGGAGAATCAGAGAAGGATTGCCGGAGCCATCGGTGTACAGCCGGAAGATATGACATTCACCAATCAGACCCATACGACCAATGTAGCGGTAGTAAAAGCCGGAGACAAGGGAAAGCGTTTTCAGGAGACCGATGGAATGATCACAGATGTGCCGGGAATCTGTCTGGTTACATTTTACGCAGACTGTGTGCCGTTGTATTTTGTTGATCCGGTGAAGAAGGCAATCGGTCTTTCACACTCCGGATGGCGGGGAACCGTCGGTAAGATAGGAAAAGTTACCATAGAACTGATGCAGAAGACATATGGCTCTGATCCGGAAGATATCATTGCGGCAATCGGTCCGTCCATCTGCCGGGACTGCTATGAAGTGAGCGGGGATGTGATACAGCAATTCCGGGAAAACTTTGACGAAGCGTACTGGCCGGAGCTGTTTTATAAAAAAGAAAACGGGAAATACCAGTTGGATCTCTGGCGTGCCAATGAACGGATATTCACAGAAGCCGGAATCCGCGAAGATCATATTGCGGTAACCAATGTATGCACACACTGTAACCCGGATATCCTGTTCTCGCACAGGACTACCGGAGATAAAAGGGGAAATGTAAGCGCATTTCTTGCGCTGAAACAGATGACAACAAGAGGAGTATAACATATGACAGATACAACAATTGCAGATACGACGCAGGAAGTAACCGATGCGACCCAGGAAGCGGTCAAACAGGTTAATCAGCTGACACAATATGTACAGGACAGCATACCGGAACTGATCACGTTCGGATTGAAAGTGCTGGCGGCATTGGTGGCATTCTTTGTCGGACGGCTGGTGATCCGGTGGATCAGGAAGATCGTCAGACGTTCCTTTGAGCGCTCCGGTGCGGACAAAGGAGTGGAGCAGTTTGTAGATTCCCTGCTGAAATACGGACTGTATGCCCTGCTTGTCTTCAGTCTGATCTCCAGCCTTGGATTCGATACAACGTCCGTAGCGGCAGTACTGGCATCCGGCGGTGTGGCAATCGGTCTTGCATTACAGGGAAGTCTTTCGAACTTTGCAGGCGGAGTCTTGATCCTTTTATTAAAACCGTTTGTAGTCGGAGATTATATTATCGAGGATAGCAACGGAAAAGAAGGAACCGTAAAAGAGATCCAGATCTTCTATACCAAGCTCAGTACGATCGATAACAAGACAATCGTAATCCCGAATGGAATGCTGACCAACAACAGTATTACCAATGCAACGGCAAAAGATGAAAGGCAGCTTGATCTGCGTGTGGGTATTTCTTATGATGCGGATATCCGACAGGCAAAATCAGTGATCGAAAATCTGCTGATCAAAGATGAATGTATCATCAAGAACGAACAGATCAATGTATTTGTTCATGAGCTGGCAGACAGTGCGGTTGTACTGGGAATCCGTGCATGGGTGAAGAATGAGGAATATTGGGAAACCAGATGGAGACTGCTCGAAGAGATCAAGATCCTGCTGGATGAAAATGGAATTGAGATTCCGTATCCGCAGATGGCAGTGCATATGAAGGAAAATGTGTAATTCACTACACATTTTCCTGAAAAAGTACTTGCAAATATAATAAAATGCGGTATAATTATAGACGTGGCTGTCACAGACACATGCTGGAATAGCTCAGTCGGTAGAGCACTTCACTCGTAATGAAGGGGTCGTCGGTTCAAGTCCGATTTCCAGCTTATTTTTTTAGAATCCTTGGAAAAGGGTTCTATTTTTTTGCCTGAGTATGTAAAAGTAACTGTTCGGATAAGAAATTGTCCGGATACACAGAGTGAGGGATTTCGTGTATAATAAATATGTGGATGTGAAAGGGGAAGACACAGATGAAACAAATATGGAAACAAACATGGAGACAGCGGCTGGCAGCAGCGTTGATACAGCTGCTTATGGTGCTTGCAATGGCAGGTGTCGGAATCCGGATGCCGGTGCAGGCGGCAGAAAAGAATGCGGTCACACAATCCGGTGAGATGAAGGTACATTTCCTCGACGTAGGACAGGGACTGTCTATTCTGGCCCAGTCGGAAGGAAAGACGATGATTTATGACGGTGGGGACAGGAAGACTTCAAGATTCGTAGTATCCTATCTGAAAGAACATGGCGTATCGAAAATTGATTACCTGATCAGCAGCCATTACGATGCAGATCATATGGCAGGACTGATTGGATGCCTGAATGCATTTGATGTGAAAAATGTCATATCCAGCAACTATGTGCATACGAGCAAGCTGTATCAGTCATTTGTGAAAGCAGTCAAATCCGATGGACTTAAGATGCAACATCCGGCGGTTGGAAAGACGTATAAATTTGGAAGAGGCTCATTCGAGATCCTTGCACCGAAGACGATAGAGGCGAAGGGAAGCAACAATAATTCAGTAGCAATCAAGTTGATGAATGGTGAAAACAGCTTTGTATTTACCGGAGATGCGGAGCACGAAAGCGAAGCAGCAATGTGTAATTCCAGTATCGACTTAAGTTGTGATGTGCTTGTCCCGGGGCATCACGGATCTGCAACAGCGACCTCATGGGATTTTCTTCAGAAGACAGTGCCGGAATATGCGGTGATCAGTTGCGGAACGAATAATAAATATGGACATCCGGACAAAGATACCATGGATAAGCTCCAGAGTATGGATATTCAGGTATACAGGACGGATAAGCAAGGAACGATCGTTGTGACCAGCGACGGTGCGAATCTGAACTGGAGTGCGGAACCGTGTAATGACTATACACCGGGAGACGATTCGGATCAGGGAACGCGGAGTACGTCGGAAGTACAGCAGGAGGCATCACAGACAGCAATAGGAGAGCATGTATGGGTGTCTGCGACAGGAAACAAATACCACAAGACGAATCACTGTGGAAATATGAATCCGAATACGGCAAAAGAAGAGCCCCGGGCAGAAGCGGAAGCGCAGGGACTTGAACCATGTAAGAAATGTTACTAAATGAGATAAACAGTGAGAAAACGGAAAGGAATGTTTGAAAATTACAGAGTATGGAATTACGGTTGTTTACCTGATGATCTTATGCCGTATTGCTTATGCGGACTGGAAATATCAGATCATTGAGCCGTGGACACATATAGGAATCCTGACACTTGCCTGTATGGAAATGTTATTCCGTGTGGGAGTGTCTGTCCAGGAACGGTGTCTGGGTGCTGTGGTCATTGCAGTACCAATGCTGGTGTTGACAGTTCTGTTAAAAGGCGGATTTGGAGGCGGCGATATAAAGCTGATGGCGGTATCCGGTTTCCTGAACGGCGTGAAAGTTATCACATATGCAGGAATGCTGGGAATCATATTGAGCGGCATATATGTAAGCATGATGCTGGCAGCAGGAAAGATGGGACGAAAGGACAGTTTTGCTCTTGGTCCCTTTCTTGTTATGGGAATTATTGGAATGAAATTATGGACTTCAATTAGTTGATATGGTAGCATATTATATGCGAGAGTATATTTTTAGACACGATTAGAGGAGAATATAGATAAATGGGAGCGTTAAGTATCAAGCGTGGGACAAAGATGCAGAGGAAAAGAATCAGCCGAAGCTGATCCATTGTGCTGACGAGAAGATGTATAAAGACAAAAAGAGGATAAAAGAAAATACACCTTCTGCATAAATGATAGTTTGGAAATGATAGAAATGCGCAATATATGATTACGAGGTGACGTATGAAATTACTGGTGACCGGAAATATCGGATATATTACAACAGAATTTATCGAGGAGGCTTTCCCTGAGTGTCAGATTCTTCTTCTTGGAGAGACTGAACAAAAGTCAAATCGCAATAAGAGCTTATCGGTATACCCGATGCCGAAGACGGAGGAAGAATTCAAAGACATTTTCAAGACGTATGAATTTGAGGGAGTGATTTATTTTTCTAATTATCTTACATTTCATGGGACGATGGAGGGTGAGATTGAGACTTTACGCAAGCTATTACATTACTATAAAGGGAATCTGAATTCCAGGCTTCTGTATATTACAGGACCGGATAGTTTATATGAAGATACAACAGGAAAGACGCTGATGGTCCGCTCGGCAGAAGAGTTCTGCAGGCAATACGGCGAACTGCATCAGATCGCTGTCAAGATTCTGCGTGTGCCGTATCTTTATTCCGGTACTTATGAGGAGGATTATTTTTTCAAGCTGTTCTCAACTGTGATCAATAAGAAGCAGATTACATTTGAAGAAGCACCGGCACAGGAGATGCATTTTCTTGCTTTGAGTGATCTTGGGGATTTATTATACAAGATTTTTGATAACTGGGGAGAGGGGAGCGCCTGTCTTCAGGTTCCGCAGGTATTTCATTTTACTTTTCAACAGTTCGGGGAGAGACTGGCACAGATGTTTCCGGCTGCAAACATTACCTATTTGTCAGATGTGCTGATCCGGGATGGGATATCTGATGACCACGTTCTGAGAAATGAATACGGCTGGTTTCCGAAGATTTCCCTTTTGGAGGATCTCACAGAAATTTATGAGGATTATTGTGAGAAAACGAACCATAAGACACGGAAGATCGATGTAGTAAAAACTTTTTTGAAAGTACATGATAAAATCGTGAAAATCGCGGAATTGCTGCTCACATTTTTTGTTTTTGAAGCACTGAACCGGGTGGCGGGAAATCAGGTGCAGTTTCAGATGATCGATCTGAGGCTTGTTTACATCGTGCTGTTCAGCAGTCTGTACGGCATTAATTACGGGCTTGCAGCAGCGGGGCTGGAAACACTTTCATTGCTTGCAGCATATACGAAAACCGGGATCGGCTGGACGACACTTTTCTACGAACCTTCGAACTGGATTCCGTTTATCTTCTATTTTGTAGTCGGCGCGATCTGTGGTTACATCCGACTGAAAAACAGAGATAATATTCAATTCATGAAAGAGGAGAATAAACTGATCCTGGATAAATTTCTGTTTATGAGAGAAATGTATCAGGAGACGCTTTCTGATAAACGGCAGTACAAGAAGCAGATTCTGGGAAGCCGTGACAGCTTTGGTAAGATTTTTGATATTACGAAAAAACTGGATATCATTCTTCCGCAGGAGCTTTTTATTGAAACTCTGCATGTGATGGAATCAGTTCTTGAGAATCATACATTTGCGATTTATTCAGTTGGAAAGAATCAGAGCTATGGACGTCTTGAGATCGCATCCCAGGGAATGACAGATGTGTTGAAAAAATCCATTTGTCTGGATGATTATCTGGAAGCGAAAGAGACGATTGTGTCCGGAAAGGTGTGGGTAAACCGGAATTTCCTGGACGGCTATCCGATGTATATGAACGGGATTCACAAGGATGGAGAGCTTGTGATGCTGATTTTCATTCAGGAAGTGGGAAATGAACAGCTTTCCCTCTATTATCTGAATCTGTTCCAGATTCTCTGCGGTCTGGTAGAAACAGCACTTTTGCGCGCACTGGAATATCAGGAGGCAATCAAGAACAGGCAGTACGTGCAGGGTACACGTATATTGAAGCAGGAGTATTTTGAAGAACGGCTGTATTCCTTCCATTCTATGAGGGAGGAGAATCGGGCATCCTATGTGCTTTTGAAGCTGGAGTATCCGAAGATGACACTGGAAGAGGCAGACACAGCGCTACAGGCTTCGGTCCGTGAAAATGATGTCAGGGGGATTTCTGAAAAAGGAGAGCTCTTCCTCATTCTTTCACAGACGGACAGAAGTTCCTTGCCGATCATTCTTGCAAGACTGGAAAATGACGGCTTCGTCTGTCATGAGATCGATACCATGGAGAATGCAAATACAGGAGAAAAATTATGATTCAGACAGTGCTTGGAGTATTCCTGATCCTGTTACATATTGTCTGCTGTGTGCTGGTCTGGCTGGGGATAAAGACACATCTGCTGAAGGTGAAAAAATATCTGATGGCACTTGTGATCTTCGTTCCTTTCTGGGGAACAGTGTGCGTGCTGCTTTTGCATTTGCAAATGCTGACCAGAAGAGACAATAGGATAGAACCGGGAGTGGAAAAGCTTCGTGTAAATGAAGAGATTTATAAAAATATTTTTCAGGCAGTTTCGGATACGGACAAAAAGATCGTTCCGTTAGAGGAAGCACTTTTGATTAACGAACCGAGAGTGCGCCGTGAACTGATCATGGATGTGTTAAATGATGATCCGGAAGAATATATGGATCTTCTGAAACAGGCCCGCATGAATGAAGATGTAGAGGTTGTCCATTATGCGATCACAGCCATGGTTGAACTTTCCAAGGAATATGATTTTTGTTTGCAGAAGATGGAGAAGCTGTATGCGGCATCACCGGACGATCCGGAGATCCTGGAGCAGTACTGTGATTTTATGGAAGAGTATCTGAATCAGGGGATTCTGGAAGCCCAGATGGAGAGAGAACAGAGAAAACGTTATATCCGTCTTTTAAGACAAAAGCTGAAGGTGAAAACGACGCTTTCCACATGTGTGCGTCTGTTCCAAAATCTGATGAAAACAGGAGATTATGTTCAGGCGGAAGAGATTCTAGGGCTGATGGATCAGAAATGGCATCGGAAAGAGGAGTTCTGGATTTTGAAGATCCGGTATCTGGCAGAACGAAAAAAGGGAGCGGAGTTGCAGCAGTGTTTAAGACAGATGAAAGAGGAGCAGATCTATCTGTCGTCTAAGAGTAAGGAGGTATTGGCTTTTTGGCTGGATTAAAATCATTGAAAACATTTCCGTTTAAAAGTATGCTGGTGATCCTGGGTGTATTTCTGATGATCGCGGTCTTCCTTTTTGCTGAACGAAGTGGAATTCAATATACTGAAAAAAACAGAAAAGTCGCATATCTCAGTCAGGAAGAAGTGGTTACGGAACAGATGGCTGCTAAATCACTGCCGAAGACCTGTCTGGTACTTCGTAACAGTGAAGATGAGGCGAGTGTGGCTGCATGGGAGCAGTTTCAACAAATTTTTAAAGATATGAAGGTTGGAACAGATGTGGTAGACCTGCAGAGTGCATCCTCTATTCCAGATTATCATGCTTATGAAACGGTTGTTGTATTACTGAGCGATGTAAGTCCGTTGAAAGAGAATCTTATGGAACTGTGTGATTGGGTGTCAGAGGGTGGGAATGTACTTTTTGCCCTGACATTTCAGAAAACAGCGTATTCATCAGTGATTGAGCAGAAGCTTGGAATCGTTTCTTCCGGATATGACAATACACTTGTAGACAGTATTTATTTTGAACCGGAATTTATGCTTGGCGGCGGACAGGCTTATGCAATCACGGATCCGTATGACTCTGCCTGGGCAGTGCAACTGAGTGAGAATGTGAAGGTTTATGCGCGTGTCAATGAAAAAAACGGTCAGCCTGTCATTTGGGAGAACCAATATGGAAAAGGGAAGTTTGTAGTAGACAACTTTGGACTGTATGAGAAAGCGGTGCGTGGATTCTATGCGGCTTCCTACAGTCTCCTTACTGATGTGGGGGTTTATCCGGTGATCAATGGATCAGCATTTTATCTGGATGACTTTCCGTCACCGGTTCCGGAGGGAGATGGTACTTATGTGAAGCGGGACTATGGAATGAGCATTAGTGATTTCTATATGGATGTGTGGTGGCCGGATATGCAGGAGCTTGCATCTGATCACAACGTTCGCTATACTGGTGTGATTATTGAAAATTATGAGGATGCGACGGATGGAACGATTAAGAAACAGAAGGATACCAGACGTTTTCAGTATTTTGGAAATATGCTGCTTCATCAAGGTGGAGAACTCGGGTATCATGGATACAATCATCAGCCGTTGAGTCTTTCAAATGTGGATTATGGTGACGTGCTTCCGTATGATACATGGAAAAATGAGGCGGCCATGAAAAAGGCTGTAAAAGAATTGATCCATTTTGGAGAGGATACATTTCCCGGTGTATCAATGTCAGTCTATGTACCGCCGTCCAATGTATTGTCAGCAGAAGGAAGGAAGATGCTCGCGAAAGATTTCCCGGAGATCCGGACGATCGCCAGTAATTATTTCACCGGTGAGTTTGCGTATGTGCAGGAATTTGAAGTTGCAAAGGATGGGATTGTAGAACAGCCGCGTATCATCTCCGGTGCAATTATCGATAATTATATGAAGATGGCGGCACTGTCGGAATTAAATATGCATTTTGTGAACAGTCATTTTATTCATCCGGATGATCTTCTGGACGAAGACCGCGGTGCGGCGCTTGGCTGGGAAAAGATGAAGGGCAACCTCGCTGATTATATGGACTGGCTGGTGGATTCGGCACCGTCCTTGAGACAACTCACCGGTTCAGAACTATCCGGTGCGATCCAGCGTTATGGAGCGGTTACATTTACAAAGACAGTGACAGAGCAGTCTATAGAATTGAAGCTTAAAAACTTCTATGATGAAGCATATTTTATGGTGAGGATCAATGAAGGAACACCGGGTGAAGTTTCGGGAGGAAAACTTACACATCTGACAGGAAATCTCTATCTGCTTCAGGCAAAGGAACCAACAGTAACTATTGAGAAATTAGAAGATTGAAATACAAAGCGGTAACACGCGACAGATAAGGAGTTAATTGTGAGAATCTGTCTCATATTGGAGGGGTGTTATCCCTACATATTTGGAGGTGTATCCACCTGGATGCACCAGTATATCAATGAAATGAAAGAGCATGAGTTTGTTCTGTGGGTGATTGGGGCAAATGCGAAGGATAAAGGGAAATTTGTCTACGAGCTTCCGAAAAATGTTGTAGAAGTTCACGAGGTATTTCTGGATGACGCCTTGCGGCTGAAGGATTCTGGAAAAATGTTTCATGCCTTTACAGAGGAAGAGACGAACAGCCTGAAAGAGCTGATGCTGTGTAGACGCCCGAATTGGGAAATCTTGTTTCGGCTCTATCATGATCAGAAGCTGAATCCTATGTCTTTTTTAAGAAGTGAGGAATTCCTGAATATATTGACGGAGTGCTGTATAAAAGATTATCCATATACTCCGTTTGCGGATGCATTTCACACAATGCGTTCTATGCTGCTTCCGGTCCTTTATCTAATGGGAAGTGAAGTGCCCAAGGCAGATGTCTATCATGCAATCTGTACAGGATAAGGCGGACTTCTTGCATGCCTGGGCGGGCATGTTTATAAGAAGAAAGTGCTGCTGACAGAGCATGGGATATACACAAGAGAGCGTGAAGAAGAGATCATTCGTGCAAAATGGGTACAGCCGGCATTTAAAAAGCAGTGGATTTCTTTCTTCTATATGCTGTCGGATATTATTTATACGAGAGCGTTTCTAGTCTCAGCATTATTTACCAATGCCATGCATGCACAGATCCAGATGGGATGTGACAAGGGGAAATGTCGTGTCGTTGAGAACGGAATCAACTATGAAAGGCTTTCCCCTATTCCATTGAAAAAGGAAGACGGATGGGTTGACATCGGTGCGATCGTGCGTCTGGCACCGATCAAGGATATCAAGACGATGATCTATGCGTTTTATGAGCTTTGCACGACAAGAGAGCATGTGCGTCTCCATATTATGGGAGGCGTCGATGATGAGGAGTATGCGCAGGAGTGCTATGCGCTGGTCGATCAGCTTCATCTGGAAAATGTGATCTTTACAGGACGAGTGGATATCATCTCTTATATGGAGAAGCTGGACTTTACAATTTTGACGAGTATATCGGAAGGACAGCCGCTGTCTGTTTTAGAATCATTTGCTGCAAGGCGGCCTTGTGTGACTACAGATGTAGGATGCTGCAGGGAACTTCTGAATGGTAACGAGGAGGATCGATACGGAAAAGCAGGCTATTGTGTTCCACCGATGTATCGAGAGGGGCTCGCACAGGCAATGGATCGGATGTGCGCTTCCAGAGCTCGGAGACTCCGCATGGGGGAGAATGCACAGAAACGAGTGAAAGCATATTATCGAAAAGAAGAAATGATTGAAAAGTACCGGAAGATGTATCAGGAGGTGGAAGAGGCAGATGGCCGGAATCGGATTTGAGTTAAAAAAATTATTCCAGAAGCGCGGACTTGCAGCAACGGCAAAAGCGTATGGGTATGCAGGAGTGATCTGTACAGGTCCGATGCTGCTTGGTATCGTGCTGTTGGTAGGAATCGCTTTTATCTGCGATCATACCGGTGCGACGAGACATAACCGGGAACTTCTGAACTGTATGATTACTTACACACTTCTCGCTTCGTTGACCGTGACCAGTTTCTTCTCTATGGTCGTGACGAGATATATTGCGGATATGCTGTATGAAGAACGCCACGAGGCGGTGCTTTCTTCTTTCTGGGGTTCAACAGCGATCCTGCTTTTAGTCGGCGGAATCATGTATGGGATTTTTCTTCTGTTTTCAGGAATCAATCTGATTGATCAGTTTTTGTGCCTGGAGTTTTTCGGAGAATTGATCGTCACCTGGAATGCGATGAGTTATCTGACAGCGATCAAGGATTACAAAGGGATTCTTATTTCATTTATTACAGCGGTAGCGGTATCATTGTTGGTCGGATTCCTATTGATCCTGATTGGGATTCCACATGTAGAGGCGTTGATGATCGCAGTTACGATCGGTTATGGAATCATGCTGCTTTGGGATGTGACGCTGTTGTACCGTTATTTTCCGCAGAGAGAGATCAGTGCATTTTTCTTTTTACGCTGGGTGGATCAGTTCCTTCCGCTTGCGTTTACAGGCTTGTTCACGAACATCGGACTATTTGCACATCTTGTTATCATGTGGTGCGGACCGATCCGTGTACATGTTCAGGGATTATTTTATGGTGCACCGTATCATGATGTACCTGCGATGATTGCCTATTTGACGATTCTTATTACAACCGTTAATTTCGTTGTATCTGTGGAAGTGAATTTCTATCCGAAATATCGGAATTATTATAGTTTGTTTAATGACAAGGGAGAAATCAAGGATATCCTGCAGGCGGGAAATGAGATGAGAAAGGTCTTAAACATGGAGCTGAAATATACGGCGTTAAAGCAGCTACTTACAACGGCACTGGCTATTTCGATCGGACAGCTGCTTTTGACATATCTTCCGCTTGGATTTAATGATCTTATGGAAGGATATTTTAGGACACTCTGTGTCGGCTATGGACTCTATGCAATTGCTAACACAATGATGCTGATCTTACTTTATTTTACAGATTACAAGGGAGCATTATTTGCAACAGGAATGTTTGCCGCATGTACGACGACATTTACCTGTGTGTCTTTATTCTTCCCACAGGTGTATTATGGGTTTGGATTTTTACTGGGAAGTGCAGTGTTCTTTTTGATCTGTACACTGCGTCTTGGATATTTTATAAAAAAACTTCCGTATTATATTTTGAGCGTACAGCCGATTGTGGCAGAGGATAAAACAGGTTTCTTCACACGGCTTGGATGCTTTTTGGAAGAGAAAATAGAGAGGGGAGATAAGCTTGAAAAAATATAAATTACTTGCGTTGGGATGTGCCCTTTTATTAGGAATGTCCTGTTGCCTGACGGGATGTACCACCCCGGAGAAAACAGGGGATACTTCAAAGAAACAGACAGAACAACAGGAAGAGATAAAAAAGGCAGAGACACAGGATATCAACGACGTTCACCTCAGGGATAAGGATAGTCTCTATGAAAATGATGACGAGGCAAGTGTTGTGACGATGTATCTCACCGTTTCCCGTGGAAATTCTTCAGAGGGAACGGCTCATACCTGGAAGGAGATTAACAGTTATTCGGCCTATGATTATGACAAGATGGGAGTAGAACGTTACCAGACAGCGGCGCTTCTTCAGGTTGGTGATGAGTCAGGTCCGCAGAGCGGGGAGGTTGGATATGGTGAAAATGTGCCGAATGCTACCGTGCAGATCAGAGGACAGACATCGAGCCGTAATTCGCAGAAAAACTATAAGATTGAGCTGAAGAAGAATAAGGGAACCTGGCGTGGACAGCGCACGATCAATCTGAATAAACATCAGACAGATGGAATGCGTTTCCGTAATAAGCTGTCCTACGATCTTCTGAAAGGGATACCGCAGCTGATGTCACTTAGAACTCAGTTCGTACATTTATATGTAAGAGATCTTACCGAAGGAAACAGCGCAGAGTTTCAGGATTATGGATTGTACACACAGGTAGAACAGCTGAACAAGACAGGAATGGAGAATCACGGAATGGACTCGAAAGGACAGTTATATAAAATCAATTCGTTTGAGTTTTTCCGTTATGAAGATGTGATAAAAAAAGAAGACGATCCGACCTATGACCAGAAAGCCTTTGAAAAGCTTCTGGAGATCAAAGGAGATTCAGATCATACGAAACTGATTCAAATGCTGACAGATCTGAATGATATTTCTCAACCGATTGCGGATATCCTGGATCAATATTTTGACAGAGAAAATCTGACGTACTGGATGGCGTATCAGATACTGACCGGAAATGTAGATACACAGAATCGTAATACATATTTATATAGTCCACAGAATTCGGACACATGGTATCTGATCGCGTGGGATAATGACGGCTCTTTCATGAGAACCGAATACAACATTCAGAATCGTTTCGATCAGGGAAGTTGGGAATGTGGAGTCAGCAATTACTGGGAAAATGTTCTTTTTCAAAGATGTCTGCAGTCCGAGGATTTCCGTGAGGAACTTGACGCGGCGATCCAGGATCTGAGATCCTATCTCAGTGTGGATCGGATCAGTAGTATGATAGAGGAATATCGTACAGTTACTCAGAAGTATTTAAATCAGATGCCGGACCAGATGTATGCACCGTTGACTGAAGCGAAGTATGAAACAATTGCATCGGCAATCCCTTCAGAGGTAGAACAAAATTATGAACTTTATAAGGAGAGCCTGGAAAAGCCAATGCCGTTTTATATCGGAAAACCGGTGATCAAGGGAAATATTTTGAAGTTCAACTGGGACGCATCGTATGACTTTGATGCAGAGACGATCACTTACACAGTTGAACTGGCAAAAGATTATAAGTTTAATGAGATTGTATTTCGTAAGGATAATATTCAAATTCCGGAAGCGGAGACTACAGTTCCGGCAGATGGTCAGTATTTTGTGCGTGTCCGT
>ERZ838577.3825-NODE-3825-length-13575-cov-3.647633_pt1 | contig 13575 bp, 12 predicted proteins | sample MGYA00519682_ERZ838577 | MGnify/ENA primary metagenome ERZ838577 (study PRJEB31850, sample SAMEA3708838) | human gut metagenome | biome: human gut; feature: human-associated habitat; material: faeces | place: China | collected 2014 ...
CCCCCCGGGGGAAGCCAAGTGGTGCAAACCTTTAGCCTGTACGCTCTACTACAGTGGGCGTGTGCAAGACGGTTTCTGAACGGTATCGTCACCGGGCGGGTTAGGGCACTACCGTATGGGTACAAGCCCCGCAGCATCATGAAAAATCCCCCTTGTGGAAATTTATCCACAAGGGGGAAAATCGTATTATCGAAAGCTTACTGCTCGTCCTTGATGGCAGCCTGTGCAGCGGCCAGACGTGCAATGGGCACGCGGAAGGGGCTGCAAGAAACATAGTCCAGGCCAATCTGGTGGCAGAACTCCACGGAGCTGGGGTCGCCGCCATGCTCACCGCAGATACCGCAGTGCAGGTCGGGACGGACGGACTTGCCCAGCTTGACGGCAGTCTTCATCAGGGAGCCGACACCCACCTGGTCCAGCTTGACAAAGGGATCGCTCTCGTAAATCTTGGCATCGTAGTAGGAACCCAGGAACTTACCGGCATCGTCGCGGGAGAAACCGAAGGTCATCTGGGTCAGGTCATTGGTGCCGAAGCAGAAGAACTCTGCCTCCTTGGCAATTTCGTCGGCGGTCAGGGCAGCGCGGGGGATCTCAATCATGGTGCCCACTTCATAGCGCATCTCGATACCGGCGGCGGCAATCTCCTCGTCGGCAACCTTCACCACGTTCTTCTTGACGTAAGCCAGCTCTTTCACTTCGCCCACCAGAGGAATCATGATTTCGGGCACAATGTTCCAGTCAGGGTGCTTCTTCTTCACATTGATGGCAGCCCGGATGACGGCCTTGGTCTGCATGGCGGCAATCTCGGGGTAGGTGACGGCCAGACGGCAGCCACGGTGACCCATCATGGGGTTGAACTCATGCAGGGAAGCGATGATGGCGCGGATGCTTGCAACGGACTTGTTCTGGGTCTGTGCCAGCATCTCAATTTCATAGTCGCTGGTGGGAACAAACTCGTGCAGCGGGGGATCCAGGAAGCGGATGCAAACGGGCATTCCCTCCAGTGCCTCATACAGCTTCTCGAAGTCACCCTGCTGATAGGGCAGAATCTTCTCCAGGGCAGCTTCCCGCTCCTGGACGGTGTCGGAGCAAATCATCTCCCGGAAAGCGGCAATGCGCTCCGGCTCAAAGAACATATGCTCGGTGCGGCACAGACCGATGCCCTCGGCACCCAGCTCCTTTGCCTTTCTGGCATCGGCGGGGGTGTCGGCATTGGTGCGCACGCTCAGGCGGCGGTACTTGTCAGCCAGCGCCATGATGCGGCCAAACTCACCGGCAATTTCGGCATCTACGGTGGGGATGATGCCGTCATAGATGTTGCCGGTGCTGCCGTCGATGGAGATGAAGTCGCCCTCGTGGTAGGTCTTGCCGCCCAGGGTGAACTGCTTGTTCTCCTCGTCCATCTGAATGTCGCCGCAGCCGGAAACACAGCAGGAGCCCATGCCGCGTGCCACAACGGCTGCGTGGGAGGTCATGCCGCCGCGAACGGTCAGAATGCCCTGGGCAACCTTCATGCCGGTGATGTCCTCGGGAGAGGTTTCCAGACGCACCAGAACCACCTTTTCCTTGCGGGCAGCCCAGTTTTCAGCGTCCTCTGCGCTGAACACAATCTTGCCGCAGGCAGCTCCGGGAGAAGCGCCCAGACCCTTGCCGATGGGGGTGGCAGCCTTCAGCACCTTGGCATCAAACTGGGGATGCAGCAGGGTGTCCAGGTTGCGGGGGTCAATCATGGCAACAGCCTTTTTCTCGTCAATCATGCCCTCGTCCAGCAGGTCGCAGGCAATCTTCAGAGCGGCCTTGGCGGTGCGCTTGCCGTTACGGGTCTGGAGCATATAGAGCTTGCCGTTTTCAACGGTGAACTCCATGTCCTGCATATCCCGGTAGTGGTCTTCCAGCAGGGCGCACACCTTGGTGAACTGCTCGTAGGCCGCGGGGAACTTTTCGGCCATCTGGGCAATGGGCATGGGGGTGCGGACACCGGCAACCACGTCCTCGCCCTGGGCGTTGGTCAGGAATTCGCCCATCAGGTGCTTCTCGCCGGTGGCGGGGTCACGGGTGAAGGCAACGCCGGTGCCGGAGTTATCGTTCAGGTTGCCGAACACCATGGGCATCACGTTGACGGCAGTGCCCCAGGAATAGGGAATGTCGTTGTCACGACGGTAAACATTGGCACGGGGGTTGTCCCAGGAACGGAACACGGCACGAATGGCCTCGTACAGCTGAACCTTGGGATCGCTGGGGAAGTCAACGCCCAGCTTGGCCTTGTATTCCGCCTTAAACTGACCGGCCAGCTCCTTCAGGTCGTCGGCAGTCAGCTCCACATCGAACTGAACGCCCTTCTTCTCCTTCATCTGGTCGATGAGCTGCTCGAAATACTTCTTGCCCACTTCCATAACCACATCGGAGAACATCTGGATGAAGCGGCGGTAGGAGTCCCACACAAAGCGGGCAAACTTGGGGTCGGGGTTGCCCTGAATCATGGCTTCCACCACGTCGTCGTTCAGACCCAGGTTCAGGATGGTGTCCATCATGCCGGGCATGGAGGCGCGGGCACCGGAACGGACGGAGACCAGCAGGGGATTGGTGAGGTCGCCGAACTTCTTGCCATTGATTTTTTCCATCTTGTCCACATATTCCATAATCTGGGACATGATTTCATCGTTAATCTTCTGGCCGTCCTCGTAATATTTGGTGCAGGCTTCGGTGGAAATAGTAAAGCCCTGGGGAACAGGCAGGCCAATGTTGGTCATTTCGGCCAGATTGGCACCCTTACCACCCAGGAGCTCACGCATTTTTCCGTTGCCCTCGGTAAACAGGTAAACGTACTTATGTGACATGAACAATACCCCTTTCAGATTTTGAAACGATTCATTTTCGCTTCTTTTCTTGCATTTTTGAATTATATTATCCAACGCCCAGATAGTATAGCATGACATCCAACAAAATGCAAATGTTTTTGAGAAAAAATAAGAGAAATTTCAACAAACTGTAGGATTGCACAAGTGTGTTCTTTGGCGATTATGACAATTAACCAGAAAAAATCGTCATCCATGAGTGGAAAAAGATGCTAAAGAAGTGCTGTTGCTCCCCGGCGCGAAGCGCTCTCGGCTCCACCTCTGGGGTGTTGCAGAGCGCAGCGAATCTTTTAAAATTATGATTGCCGGTGGCAATCATACCGCTGTTAAAAGCTGGCAGCCCGAACGGGCTGACTGAGGGGGTGTCGTTTGATGAATGGAATATGCTTCCGGTTCTGCGCAACGCCCTGTAGGGGTCGACGAGTATGTCGACCCGAAGCTCCCGCAAATGAGCTGTCCGTTGAATGGAACCAGCTTTCCCATCCGAACCGTAGGGGCGGCTACCAGCCGCCCGCAGCACAAAGCGCTCCTTCGGAGTGCTCTGTGCCGGGTCGACTACTTGTCGACCCCTACAGTGGCGTGTACGTTCATCTGGGTGCTTCCTGAAATCCGGGGGTTCGGGCGGATGCTATCCGCCCCCACAGGACGTTCTTCCACGGCTGTGGAAACATTCTCAATATAGCAGCATGGAAATCCATGTTACCACATTCTGGCCATACTGAAACGTAAGCCCGTTTTCCTCCAAAAGCGGAATCACGTTGATGCCCTGGCTTTCCACACAGGGGTGCATCCGTTCCGGGTGGCGGCAGGGCTGACCGTCCAAAATGGCGCACCGGGGGCAAATGGCGCAGGACTCGGTGGACAGCACAAAGGGCGCTGCCCCCAGCTGCCGCAAAATCTCCGCCGCCTGGTCGGTGATTTCCTCATGCCCCCGCCGGGTGGACAGGGTTTCTTCCAGATTGGCAATGTCCGTCACCTCGGTGATGGTGGCAATCACCAGGCAGGTTTGATAGCCCATACAGTGCGCCTGACATTCTTCCACCGTGCCTACACCAGGAGGACACGCCCAGCTCTGTCCATACTGCCCGCACTCATGCTCGCAAATCCAGCGCACCCGGGGGGAAAATTCCAGCTGGCTGGGGGATGTAAAGAAATAGGAGTACAGCGGAAGCTCTGCCAGCCGCTGCTCCAAAAGCGCCTGATTCATGCAAATTCCTCCATAATTTTCTGGCATCCCTCCACCAAATCCTCCCAGGTTTTCGTGAAGTCCCCGGTGTACCAGGGGTCAGCCACGTCCCGGGGGAGCAGGGGGCGGATTTTGTCATCGTCCATGGGCAGCATCCGGTCAAGATACCGCTTGTTGCTGGCATCCATATAGTAAATCCGGTCATAATGGCGGTAGTCTTCCACGGTCACCTGACGGGCATGATGCCCCTGACAGCCGATGCCGTGGGCGGCAAGCTCCCGCTGTGCCGGGGGATAGACGGGATTGCCAATCTCCTCCCGGCTCACCGCCGCCGAGGCAATCTCAAACCGATCCCCAGCACTAGCCTTGGCGACCATGTCCTTCAAAATAAACTCTGCCATGGGACTGCGGCAGATATTGCCGTGGCAGATAAATAAAAATTTTATCATTCCCAATTGCTCCTGCTTTGTTTTCGTGAATTTGAATTGCTGATTCTGTGCGTGCTTTATTGTGAAATCAGTATACCATTTTAATGGGGCAATATCAATACCACGTCTTTCGCATTGAGCAGCTTATTGACTTTTGCAGCCTGAACGTGCATACAAAAAGGGGCTGCCTTGAATGACATGGAATCATCCAGGGCAGCCCGGTGGGAGGGGGAATTTACATTACAGAATGGACGTGAATTTCAGGCCGTTTTCCTGAAATTCCCGGTACAGCGCTGCACGCTCCCGGAAGCGCTCTGCGCCCAGGGCAATCTCGGCGGCGGTGGGGTGGGCTGCCATCAGCTTCCAGCGCAGCTCGGACTCCGGGGTAGCGCTGTGGTGGCCGGTGGGATTGCTGCGGAAGGACTGAATCATCTTATCACTGATGTGGCCGTTGCACACATAGCCGCCGATGACGGTATTCTTCTCCTTCACCGCGTCAATGCCTGCGGTGAGGGAGCCGGTTCCGTGGGCCGCATCCGCCCAGTAGGCCAGGGTACAGAAGACGCCAACGGTTTTGCCTTCCAGCTTGTCCATGAATGCCTTCATCTGGGCGTTGGGGCCGCCTTTGTCCACCCAGTAGCCCAGCAGGAGGATGTCGCCGTCCAGGGCGGGTTCTCCCTCCGCCAGGTCATGAATGGATTTTTCCGCATCTCCAAGGCCGTCATAGATGCCCTGCGCCAGCTTTTTGGTGCAGCCGCTGAGGCTGGAATAAATCACCTGAATTTTCATATCCACCGCTCCTTACTGTGCAGCCGGAATCCGTGCTTCCAGCAGGTCAACCAGCTTATTGATGCTGCTGATGGATTGCAGTCCCTTGCTGGTGACGTACTCGCCGCCCAGGTACACGATGTTATTGTTGGCAACGGCGTCCAGCTGGTTCCACAGGGTCCGGTTCTCGTCAAAGGTAGCCTCGAAGGTCTCTTGCAACACTTCGGCAGAGGGAGCGGAGGGGGAGATGGCGAAGATGATGTCGGGGTTCAGGCCCAGGGTGATTTCGGTGTCAATGGTGGTGGTGGGGCTGTCGCCGTCCACCAGGGAGTCGGTCAGGTTCTCAAAGGGGAGCATAGCCAGCATACTGCCCAAGTAGCCCTTGCTGGTCTGCTGGTAGGTGCCGGGCTGATGGAAGAAAATCATCATGGTCTGGGTCTCGTGGGTGGCGGTGAAGTCAGCGCAGCGCTGCTCCACAGCTTCAAACTCGGAAGCCAGCTCTGCTTCAAACTCGTCGCCGCCGAAGCTCTTGGCCAGGCACAGGGTTTCGTCCTTGGTCTGGCTGTAGGAGATGGAGGGGCCTTCGCTGGTGTAGAAGCAGTCGATGCCGGCATCTTCAAAGTTCTGGCCGTAGGCTTCCTTTTGGTAGCTGCCCAGAATCACCAGGTCAGGCTCATAGGAAATGATGGATTCCACATCCAGGGACTTCATTCCAACGGAAATGGTGGGCAGCTCATACACCCAGTCGGGCAGACCGGAGGTGGCGTTGGTGGTGACGGCAACGGGATGGATGTCCAGCCGTGCCAGCACCTGCAAGGCTGTGTTGGACAGGCACACAATGCGCTCCGGCACCTTGTCCAGCTGGGTGGTTTCGCCGAACTGCTCTTGCAGGTGGGCGGGGTAGTACATGGTGAATGCGCTGTCCGTGTCGGCAGCCTCGGCAAAGCCGATGGAGGCCATTGCCATCATGCAGCAAACGGCCAGAATGAGGGAAATCAGTTTCTTCATGGTTTATTCTCCTTTTTAATAATGTAGGGTGTTGTATTCACGATGAGGGGGCATCAGTCGGCATCAATGCTGATAGCCAGGATTTTCTGTGCCAGCTCATTGTAAACCTGGTGCATGGGGGATTCGGTTAGACATTCAAACACGGTGCCGCCGCCGGACTCTGCCTTTTGAATGTCACCGCAGCGGGGGACATAGTGGATGACATCGATTCCGATTTCCGCGGCGGCCTTTGCCACGGTTTCCTGCTCGTTTTCCGTATTGCGGGCGTTGAGAATCAGGCCGCCCAGCCGGGCATAGCCCCGCCCTGCAAAGTTGCGCACGGCCTGGGCAATGTTGTTGGCGGCGTACAGGGCCATCATTTCGCCGGAGGAGACGATGAAAACCTCGCGGGCGTAGCCGTCACGGATGGGCATGGCAAAGCCGCCGCACACCACATCGCCCAGCACATCGTAAATGACGATGTCCGGCTGGTAGGTTTCAAAGGCTTCCAAATCCGCCAGTTTTTCAAAGGCGGAGATAATGCCTCTGCCCGCGCAGCCCACGCCGGGGGTGGGGCCGCCGGATTCCACGCACAGCACGCCGTTGTAGCCCCGGAATACCACATCGTCCAGGGTCAGCTCCTCGCCCTTGCTGCGCAGCTGCTCCAAAACTGTGGGGATGCGCCGTCCGCCCATCAGACCCTTGGTGGAGTCGGCCTTGGGGTCGCAGCCAACCTGCATCACCTTGTAGCCCATGTGGCTGAGGGCCGCGGAAAGATTGGAGGTGGTGGTGCTTTTGCCGATGCCGCCTTTACCGTAAATTGCAATTTTTCTCATTTCTTACCTCAGATACCGCAGTTGCGGAAATATAGATTTTTCTGTTCCATCAGCCAGTCCATGCCCTTTTCACCCATGATGGGCAGGTGGGAGGCGTACTGGGTCAGTCCCTCAAAGGGGAAGGAAACGGGGGTATAGAAGTTATCCTCGCCGCAGAAATTGGGAATGATGTTGTCGCCCAGCACCCAGGCGTGGTGAACAGAGCCAAAATAGTCCAGTCGGTCCTTTTCTCTGGGGAACACCGTTACTTCCCCGTTGGAGTTGGGAACCGCTTTCAGGCTGTGGTGGCAGTCCATGCAGGCCACATCCACTTCCATTTCACGCATGGCGCCCGCCAGACCCACAATCACGTCATAGTCCCCGGACAGCACAGCCACCGGCTCCCGGCGGTGCATCATGCCCATGGGGCCGCCCATGGTGGCGGGGGCATTGTCGGCAATCTTTTCTTCCAGCCGTGCCCGCAGCTCCGGGTTGATGGGCTGGCCGATAATCTGAGAGATGGATTCCAGCCATTTAAGCGTCCCTTCGTAGCCATAGGGCGCACCGTAAACATAGGGGGTGCCGCTCTGCTTTTTCAGCGTCTCGGCAATGTCCCGTGCTTCCGTCCGAATCACCAGGTTCAGGGCGGACTGTCCGGCGGTGCGCAGCTGCTCAGTGGTGCTTTCCAGACCCAGCACCAGGCGGCAGTGCCAGCCAAAGGCTTCGGTCATCAGCTGTTGCAGCTCCCACACGTCAGAGCGAATGCGGTAAGAACCGGCGGAAGCGCCCAGAATCTGGTAGCTCTTTTCCTCGGTCACGCCGGTCTTCTCGGTAAATTCCTTGATGAGCAGCTTGTTCACCGCCCGCAGACCATAGGTGTAATCGCCCCGGAAACCGCCGTCCTCAAAGGCAATCAGCCGGGCGTGTACTTTCTCCTGAATGGCAGTGCAGACACCCTTCACGTCCGTGCCGATGACGGCAATCACCGCGGAGGCCACCACAAAAATCACCTTTGGCGCGTACATGGCATCAATTTCCAATATGGCCTTTTCCAGGCGGGAGACATCCCCCATGACCACGTCATCCTCGCTGATGTGGGTGGTGTACAGGCGGCCCCGCATCCGGAAGCCCAGGGAGCCATAAAGTCCGCCGCCAAAGTGGGTGGTTCCGGCGGGGCCGTATTCCAGCACAATGCCATCCTGAATGGGAAGCAGGCTCCAGATGATGGCCATCCGGTCAGAAGGAGATGGGAAATAACGGGTTAAGCTCATTGCTTGCTCCTCTCCGCAGCCGCTTTCAGCATGGCTGCAATCACCATTTGATTCACTTCAAAGCCCAGCATGTTGTAGGCGTTCATCATGCGCACCATCACGGTGCCCACCGCCCGCATTTCCGGCCCCGTTCCGGCACCGATGTTCAAATCCGGCCTTAAAACCGGGTACATATAGCCCAGGGCACCCATATTGGCGGCGCGGGTCACATAGGGGTCACAGTGGGCAAGAATCATGTCCCGCCAGCGCCGGTCAATGTCCTCCAAATCGGAGATTTGCAGCAGCACCGGCTCCATTCCCAGCTCTGTGAGGAAGGCGTGAAGCTCAAAGTTACACAGGGCGGTGTTGCCGCTGAAATAGGTCAACCCCTTGAGCTTGGGGGCGGCGGCCTCACTGCGCTGCACCGCCGCCTCATAAAGGGAGTGCAGATGCTCCGGCAGGGGCTTTCTCAGCAGAGCAAAGAGCTGCTCATAGGCGCGCATGATGCGGTCGGGGGCGCTGAACCGCTCAAAATCCACATAGGGAATGCCGAATTTTTCTTCCATGGCTTTTGCCAGGGGCAGTCCCACCGGATGTACCACCAGGTTCACCTTTGCCGCAGCGGCATTTTGAATATCTGCCACAGAGCAATTCCCCGGCAGACTCATGCCAATGGGAACGCCGCTTTCCTTTAAGATGCGGCAGACCTCCGTTTTGGAAAAATCTCCCAGCCGCAGCCCCAGAATGTTCACGGAGTCGTTGCATGGCTTCGGCTCCATCAGCCCGAGGCAGCCGGTCATGGTGTGCTCGATGCCCGGCATATGGTCGTCGGTTTTGAAATTTTCCGCGTGGACAACAACCACGGGGAAGCTGTATTCCCGGCGGAATACCTCCGCCATGGATTCCACATCGTCGCCGGTGACCTCCGGCACACAGGTGGTCACCATAAAGACGCACTGGGGATGGTATTCTTCGCTCAGCTCCTGGAATGCCTCGGTGATGCTCTTCTTGCAGCCGAAGGTCACGTCGTGCTGGTCTAATACCACCGAGACGATTTTGCAGCCCTCTGCGGCCATGCGCCCGCCGTCGGAGGTGGCCATTTTGGTATAGTAGGTGCATTCATCCGGCCCGATGACCAGCATGACCGCATCCCGGATTTTTCCGATGGTCAGCATGGCGCCCATCAGCGGGCAATGGTAGCCGGGGAACAGCGCATAGGACAGCGGCTCTACTTGCTTCATCATGCTGACCTGGCTGAGCCGCACCAGTCTGCTTCCAATTTGTTCGTTTTGTTTGTTCATTGCTCTCTCCATTTGTCACCGCCCAGCTCTTTATAGACAATCAGCGGTTTTTTTCTGCCCAAAATATGGGCAATCTCGCAGTCTACGCCGTAGACCTCCTTCATCATCTGGCTGGTGATGACCTCCTCTGGCGCACCCTCGCTGAACTTGCGCCCGTTTTGAATCACCACCACATGGTCGCTGATTTCCATGGCCTGCCCCAAATCGTGAAGCACCATCACAACGCCAATTCCGGTGGTGCGGTTCAGCTCCCGCACCAGGTTCAGTGTCTCATATTGGTGGGAGATGTCCAGATAGGTTGTCGGCTCATCCAGAAACATCAGCTCCGGCTGCTGCGCCAGCACCGTGGCAATCCAAACCCGCTGGGCTTCGCCGCCGGAAATTTCATAGATGGATTTGTCCCGGAACTGCCATGTGCCGGTGGACTCCATGGCCCAGCGGATGATGGCATCATCCTCCGCCGTTTTTCCACGGATGGCCTTCTGATAGGGCATTCTGCCATAGCCCACCAGCTCCTTCACCCGAAAATCCGAGGGGGCGGAGTGAACCTGGGGCAGAACCCCCAGCTTCTGCGCCAGTGCCTTGGGCTTCATCTGACGGATGTCCTTGCCCTCCAGCAGGACGGTGCCCTGCTGAAACCGAATGAGCCGGGTAATGGCCTTGAGCACCGTGGATTTTCCGGAGCCGTTGGGTCCAATCAGGGTGGTGATTTTTCCCCGCTCAACGGTGATGTCCATTCCCTCCACTACCACGTGCTCGCCATAGCCAATTTGAATTTGACGTGCCTCAAGTGCCATTGAATTTTCCTCTCTTTCTGAGCATATACAGGAAGAACGGGCCGCCGCACACGCTCATCATCACGCCCACGGGAATTTCCGTGCCGGGTATCAGGGAGCGCCCCAGGGTATCTGCGGCCAGCACCATCAGCGCACCGGTCAGGACGGAGGTGGGCAGCATCACCTTGTAGTCGGAGCCAACCAGCATCCGGGAGATATGGGGGGCGCACAGCCCCACAAAGCCAATCATGCCCACCTCGGCCACGGTGGCCGCTGCCAGAAAAGCGGAAATGGCCGAAAGAACAATGCGGCTGAGATTGACCCGGATGCCCAGATTTTTGGCCATTTCGTCCCCAAGCTGCAAGGCGTTGGCATTGCGGATGCTTAAAAAGGAAAGAAACAGTCCAATGGATGCATAAACGGCGCAGACCGAGGCTTTCGTCCAGTTTCCGCCGGACAGGCTGCCGTTCATAAACGCCAGCACACCGGACAAATTGTCGCTGTTTTGCAGCTGGAGGAAGGCATTGTAGCCGCCCAGCACGGAGTTGACGGCCACGCCGGAGAGAATGATGCGTACCGGGTCAACGCCACCCTTCCAGGCCAGCAGGTAAATCAGCACACAGGCACCGGCTGCTCCTGCAAAGGCAAACAGCGGCACCGAATAGGACAGACCCGGAAACAGCAGAAGCACCGTAATTGCCGCCGCACCGGCACCGGCGGACACGCCGATTGTGCCGGGGTCAGCCAGGGGATTGCGCATCACCGCTTGCAGCAGCGCACCGGCGGCGGAGAGGCTGGCACCCACCAGCACCGCAAGCACGGCGCGGGGGAGGCGGAGGTACAGCACCGTGATGCGTACCTTTCCGGCATTCTCATGCCACAGGGCATTCCAGACCTGGGGGATGGAGTAGCGGGCGCTGCCGATGGCAATGCTCAGCAGGAACGTGATAAACAGCAGTCCCAGCAGCACGCCCCACACAGCTCCCAGGCGGAGCAGCTGATTGCCTGCACGGTTTTGATTTGTCTTGCTCATTTACTTCTCCGCATAGAATGCTTCGATGCAATCTACCAGCTCGTTAATGTTGTCGATGACGTGAATGCCGGCGGTGGAGCAGAACTCCACAGGCAGATAAATCACATTGCCGTTCTTAATGGCATCGATGGAGTTCCAGTAGGCTTCATTTTCAGAGAAAGCCTGCTCCATCAGTGCCTTGTGCTCCTCGGCAGTACCGCCGCCCACGCACAGCACCAGGTCGGGGTTATAATCCAGGGCCTGCTCAAAATCCAGCTTTGTCATGGAGGAGGTTTCGTTTTCATACACATTGCCGAAGCCCATCATCGCAGCCATGGAAGCCAGGGTGCCCCGCTCGGTCTGGATGTAGTGGTTGGCGGTGTCACTGGATTGCAGCACCATCGCCTTCTTATCGGTGTAGGTGGGCTGGACGGAGGCCAGACGCTCTTCCAGAGCGGTGAAGCGGCCCATGATTTCCTCGCCCTTGGCGGTGGAAGCCTCGTCCAGGGAGAAGGCCTTTACCAGGGCTTCGGTCTGAGCCTTGATGTTGTCATAAGAAACGGTGTGACCGGCGAACACATAGTACACGGGGATGCCCAGGGACTCAATCTGTTCGCCCACTTCGGTGCTGCTGGAACCCACCAGAACCAGGTCTGCCTCCAGCTCTACGATGCACTCATAGTCGAAGTCGCTGGAGGACATGGCGGAGAACTGCACCGGCTCGGTGGCGGCAACCAGGTCTTCCGGCCAGGTGACCACGCGGCTGGTGGGGATGCCTACCAGGTTTGCGCCCATTTCATACAGCGCCAGCACCGGGGAGGCGGACAGGCAAACGATTCTCTGGGGCACGGAATCCAGCACCAGGGGCTCGGTGAAGCCCAGGGCCTGCATGTCTTCGGGGTAGGTCATCACAAACTTTTGCTCCTCCGGTGCCTGGGCAAAGGCACCAACAGCCAGGCTCAGGACGCAGACAATCGCCAGCAGAGCGGCAAGCCCTCTGCTCCATATACTTGTGTTTTTCTTTGCTATCATATTACATCACCTTTCTGGTTAGTGTATGCTAACCGACAAATTCCTGGTTAGCATACACTAACCAACTGGGTTTGTCAAGTACTTTTTTTCAGCGTCCACCAATAAACCACTGCGTCTGCCTGCTCCCGCCGCCCAGGCGGCGGCCTGAAAAACAGCAGGAAATATTTCTGAAATAGCCGTATCTTGGCATAAAAAAGGCTGCCCCAGGTTCATTTGAAGCATCTGGGGCAGCCTTTGCTGTTTTTTGAAATTGTGGGAAAAATCAGGCCAGCTTTGCCTTGGCTGCGGCAATCATCTGGACGCATTCCTTGGCGATTTCCTTGTCGCTTTCGGTCAGGTTCAGCAGGGGAGCGCGGACTCCGCCGATGTCGGGACCGCCGGACAGCCGGAGGATTTCCTTAATCATGGCGTACATATTGCCCTTGCCGGAGCACATCTTATAGATGATGCGGTTGGCATCCAGCTGAAGCTCCCGCGCCAGGGCAAGGTTTTCGCCCTTGGCTGCCAGCTCAAAAATTTTCAGGTACACCTCGGGCATGGCGCCGTAGGTGCCGCCGATGCCGCCGGTTGCGCCAGCCACCAGGCCGCTGAGCAGCTGCTCGTCGGGACCGTTGAAGGCAATGGCACCGCCGGAAATCCATTTTTCAATGTCCTCCACGGGCATACTGGAGTTCTTCACGCCGATGCATCTGGGATTCTGGAGCATGGTAGCCAGCAGACCGGGGTTCAGTGCCACGCCAGCCAGCTGGGGAATGTTGTAAATGATGAAGTCGGTGTTGGGGGCAGCGGAGGAAATGTCATTCCAGTACTGGGCGATGGCAGCATCGGGCAGGTGAAAGTAAATGGGGGGGATGGCGGCGATGGCATCCACGCCAACGCTCTCGGCGTGGGCAGCCAGCTCCATGGAGTCCTTGGTGTTGTTGCAGGCCACATGGGCAATGACGGTCAGCTTGCCCTTGGCAACGGCCATGACGTTTTCCAGCAGCAGCTTCCGCTCTGCCACGGTCTGATAGATGCACTCGCCGGAGGAGCCGCCCACATACAGACCCTTCACGCCCTTGGCGATGTAGTATTCGGTCAGCTCCCGGACAGCCTTGGGGGAAATGTCTCCCTTCTCGTCATAGCAGGCGTAGAAGGCGGGGATAATGCCGGCGTATTTGCTGTA
>ERZ838577.3840-NODE-3840-length-13515-cov-2.576152_pt1 | contig 13515 bp, 3 predicted proteins | sample MGYA00519682_ERZ838577 | MGnify/ENA primary metagenome ERZ838577 (study PRJEB31850, sample SAMEA3708838) | human gut metagenome | biome: human gut; feature: human-associated habitat; material: faeces | place: China | collected 2014 ...
CCTGTTTGAAGCTGCGGCAAGGGCATTAAAGGAAATGCAGATAAAGAAGCTGCCCTCTTCCGCGCTGCCGACGATCACTTCTTCCAGATAGTTGTTTTCCGCAAAGCTCTGCAGACCGATGGTTTCCACCGTCGCGGGTATGGAAATGCGTTCCAGCCCCGAATAGGTGAACACGCTCGGCCCGATCGTTCTGAGTTTGCTGCCTTCGGCGAATTCCACGCCGAACCCAGCGTTGCGCACGTAACCGCCCGCAGCGGAATCGTACGCGACGCCTGCGCCGAAAAAGGCAAATTCGCCGATCGTTTCCACAGACGCGGGAATGACGATCGTGCCGTTAAGCGCCGAAGAGTTGATGGAATTGCCCGTGCTCGGATCTGTTTCCGTATAGGCGTAGAACATCAGTTCGGGAATTTCTTTCAATCCTTCGCTGAATACGATGTTCTGCAAATTCAGATCGAGCGCGAAACTGCCCTCGCCCGCTTTTTCCAGCGAGGACGGGAACGTTACGGACGTCAGGGACATGCATTGCATAAAAGCATAATCCCCGATAATTTTCACGCCCTCTTCAAAGGTCATTTCCTTCACGCCCGTTACGCTGAACGAATACGCGCCGTATTCCTGCACGCCGGGCTGCAGCTCGACGTTTTCCAGCGACGTCATGGCATAGAATGCGAAATCGGGCACTTTTGCCAGAGGCTTGCTCACGGCCACCGTTTTCAGGTTGCCGGGCAGGCGGTCGGAATTGATGATGCGGATATCCCCGTAGCCGCCGTCCTCCGCCGTCGAGTAGCTGACCGAGGCGCCGAATATGTACGGCAGATAGTTTTTATCCGTGCCGTCGCCGATAAAGGGAACGGTTATTTTTTCGAGATAATTGCAGCCGTTGAACGCGTTGAAACCGATGCTTTCCACCGTTTCGGGCACGACCACTTCGGAAACGAGGCTGCCCGTAAAGGCATAACTCTCTATTTTCTTCAGATCTTCCCCGAACACGATATCCGTCTTGCCCGAAGGCACGCTGACGAGGCGAGTGCCGTCCTTGTCGTAAAGGCAGCCGTCGACGACGGAATAAAGCGCCGACTCGCCCAAGGTGTATTCTTTGAGCGTATGGCAGCCCGCGAACGCGCCCTCTCCGAACGACGTCATGTTGGCGGGCACTTCAAACGTTTCGAGCGCCGTGTACGCAAACGCATAGTCGCCGACTTCCGAAACGGCCGCAAGTCCCTTGATCTCCCGCAGTCCGAGCGCGCCGTAGAAGGCGTAATCGCCCACTTTTTCAGCGCCGCCCGCGATCGTTACCGACTGCAGCGTTTCGGGGATATAAAGGCTCCTGCCGCCCGCCGTTTCGCGCGCCGGAGCGCCGAACAGATAGGCGAGATAGTCGTTTTCCGCGCCGTCGCCGACCGAGGGAACGGTAAGCGCTTCCAGCGCGCGCATGTCCGCGAACGCGCCGCATTCCACCGCGGTGTCCGCGCTGCGGACGACGACTTCTTTCAGATTTTTGTTGTTTGCGAACGCGCCTTCCGCGACCGAAACTACGTTCGCGGGGATTTGAAAACTTTCTTCCGCCTTGTCGCCCGATACGTACAGCACGAGTTCGTTGCCTCGGTACAAATTGCTGTCCCGCGTGGAAAAGGTCTTATTCGCGCCGTCGAGCGCGACTTCGGTTAAGTTCACGCACCCGCTGAACACGCCCTTGCCGAGCGTTTCCATAGCTGCGGGAAGAACCACGCGTTCGAGCGCGACGCACCCGCTGAACAAATTGTCGCTGACCTCTTTCACGCCTGCGGGCAGCGTCATTTCGGTGATCCGCAGGCAATCCGCGAACGCCTGCGCGCCGACGGAGGTCGCCCTTTCGGAAAGCACGACGGACGGCAGTTTTTCGCAGCCGAGGAACAAGCCTTCGGGAACGACCGTAACCGACGTGATGTCGCCGTATTCTTTGAGGCGCGTGTTGCCGTAAAACGCGTATTCGCCTATGCTTCTCAGCTTGACGCCGAGGTTGACGCTCACGAGATACTCGCAGCCGTAGAACGCCTCCCTGCCGACGGCGGCAATGCCGTCGGGCAGAACGAGCGTTTCGATATCCTGTCCGATAAACGCCCGCTCCGCGATCTCCGTTACCGCTCTGCCCTGCGACACGGCGGGGACGATCACGTTTTTCGACGTCCCCTCATAGCCCGTAACCACGCCGTTTTTCACCGCCAGCCCTTCGGTCTGATACGAGGTGTAAAGCGCAACGTTTTCCGACGCCGCGCCGCCGAATGCGAATTCCCGCGTCATCGCCTCGTCGGTGTACCAGCCTGTATTTACGATATCTTCGCCGAAAAGCGCGGCCTCCCGCACGGTTTCGCCTTTTTTGACGGGGACTTTGGCAAGTTCCCTGCCGTTGCCGTTATACGTGACGTAAACGTAAGCGGGATCGTTCACCCACTTTGCGTACAAAACGATGTTTTCTTTGGGGAACACCGTAAATGCGTAAGGATTTGCGCCCGCCGCGTCCGTATACCAGCCGCCGAATTTATAGCCTTCGCGCACGGGTTCCGCAGGCTGCACGAACGCGCTGCCGATCACGCCCACGCTGGGAGCGACTTCGCTGCCCCCCTGCGCGTCGTAACTGACCTTCACGCTCTCGTCGGGCAGCCAGGAGGCATACGCCGAAAGGTCCTGCGCGGGCATCGGTTCGCCGAACAGCACGAACGGCTCTTCCAGACCGCTGTCCTGAAACCAGCCCTCAAACGTGAAATAATCTTTCGAGGGAGCCTCCGGCACGGGAATGGTTTCGCCTTTTTTCAGTTCGTAAGCGGCGATGTCCGTGCCGCCGTTGGTGTAAAACGTGAGAGAATATTTTTCGCCCTTGCTGCAGGCGGCGAAAGCGCTGAGGCTGAGCGCCGCGACGATACAGCACGAAATCAATGCGATTTTTTTCATGTTATTTTTCCTCCGTTTTACGTTTCGATACGAAGAGCGCCGCTCCCGCGAGAACCGCGATGACCGCTACGGCAAGACCGCCCGCCTCCGCATGCGATTTGCACCCTTTGTCCTTATTCCCATCCGGTTCGGGCGACGGTTCGGGGTCGGTTTCTCCCGCGTCGAGGGCGGCCAGCTTATCCTGCGCCGCGGCAAGCAGTTTCTGATAGTTCGTCCCGTCGTAACCGCCCTGCACGAACTCTTTCTGTTCTGCGGAAAGGGTGTTGTAGATCATGGCGAGATCTTCGATCTCTTCCCTGTCTGCAAGAGTGATCGTTTCGGGCAGCGCCGCCGCGCGGTCCATAAAGTCGAGCGCGTTCTGCGCCGCCTGCACTTCGCCCGTTGCCGAGAGATACAGCCCCACGTAATTTTTCCAGATGTAGTTATCGTACCCCTCGTTGTTGGACGGTATCTGAATGGTTATATCCATCGAATCGCCCATCGCCTTGGGGAAGTTGTTGTATTCGTAAAGCGCGCCGCCTTCCTTTTCCGAAGCATAGCACTCGAGGATAGGCGCGGAAACCGAATTGATGATCAGTTTTTTGAGCGCGGGCATTTCGTAGAACGCCGCCGCGCCGATGATCTGCACGTGTTCGGGAAGCGTTACTTCTTCGAGATAGCGGTTGCCGGCAAAGGCGTAAGCGCCGATCTTCACGGTGCGCTTTTTCACCGAATAATTTTTATCGGTCTTTCCTTCGGGATAGCCGATAAGGGTGAACAGGTTGCCTTCGTTCTTGTAATACACTGCTCCGTCTTCGCTGAGGTAAACGGGGTTTTCCGCCGCCACCTCGATTTCGCTGAGGCCTGCCGCGCCCGAAAACGCCTGTTCGGAAATGCTCGTGAGCGTAGCGGGCAGTTCGAGTTTTTTGATCTGCGTGCCGGAGAAAGCGTTTCTGCCGAGCGTTTCCGCAACGGGCAGGGAAACCGACGAAAGCGTGGCCGCGTTCATGAACGCTTCGTCGCCGATCGTTTCGGCCGCGCCGAGCGAAAGCGACGTCAGCGACGTGCAGGCGGCGAAAGCTTTATCGCCTATCTCCGCAGCCGACGGAAGGTTGACTTCCGCAAGCGCGTTGCAGCCGTCGAAAGCGGAAAGCCCTATTTTGACGGCGTTTGGCAGATCGACCGAAACGATCGAACTGCAGAGGTTGAACGCGCCGTTTCCTACGGTTTTCACGGCGTCGGATTCCACGCTCTTCAGCCTGGTCTTTGTAAAGGCCGCCACTCCTATCGTTTCTATATTTTTAAAGTCGAATTCCTCTATCTTGGAAACGTTGAACGCATACGCGCCCACCGCCGTTACGCTTTCGGGAACTTCGATCGTCTGTATGGCCGTACCCGCGAAGGCATAATCGGCTATCTCCGTCAAAGCGGACGAGAGTTTTACGTTTTTGAGCGAGGTGCATCCGTAGAAGGTGCCTACGCCGAGTCTTTCCACGCTGTCGGGAATTACTATCGATTCGAGCGAGGTGCACGCCGCGAACATTTCGTCCGAAAGCATTTTCAGCGAAGAGCCGAGCTGCACGCTTTCCAGATCCTCGCACGTAGAGAACGCGCTTGTGCCCGCTTCTTCAAGACCGCTGCCCAGTTTCACCGAAGTGAACGCGCACTTGCTGAACGCAAATTCGCCGAGGTATTTTAAGCCGTCGGGCAAAACGAGCGATTTATCCGTCAGCGACGTGCATTGCGTGAACGCCCCCTTGCCGATATATTCGGTGTTTTCCGAGATCGGAAGAACGGTGATGGACGCCCCCGCGAAGGCGTAGTCGCCGATGTATTTTAAATTGTCGAAATCCGTTACCTGAACGGACGCCGCGGAATAGAAAGCGTAATCTTCTATGCGTTCCACGTTGTTGAGTTCGACCGTCCCCACTCTCGTGCTCGCCGCGAACGCCGATTCGCCGATGGTGCGCACGCTGTCGGGCACCGTGAATCTCGTGGCGGACTTGCCGTAAGGATAAGCGACGAGCTTCGTCATGTTCCTGTCGTAGAGAACGCCGTTTTCGGACGAGAGGTATTTGTTCCCCTCTTCCACGTTAAACGCCGTTACGCCGTTGCCGTAGAATGCGGCCATATCGGCTTCGGTAATCTTTGCGTCCTTATCTACGTTGACCGTTTTCAGGTTGTTATCGTTTGCGAACACCATCTGTCCGAGCACCGTTAAGTTCGCCGGCAGGGTGAATTCCGTCATCGCCGTGCAGCCGTAAAACGCGCGGGAGGCAATTTCGTAAACGCCGCCGCCGAAATTTACGTTTTTAAGGGCGGTACAGCTTTCAAACGCCTGTATTCCGATGGTGTCCACGTCTCCGAGGAAATTCACGTCGGTAAGCGAAGAACACAGATAGAAAGCGCCTGGACCTACGTTATCCGCGTAAATCGTAACCGAGGTAAGCCCCGTGCATTGCGTGAAGGCCGCAAGCCCCGTGGAGGTATGCGCGGGAATGACGAGTTCGGTCAGTCCGCTGCAGGCGGCGAAAGCGTAATCGCCCACGACGCCCACCTTGCCGAGGTTGACCGATTTCAGCCCCGAACAGAGCGTGAACGCCCTTTCCTTGATATACGTGGTGTGCGACAGGTCTATTTCGGTCAGGCTCGAACAATTGTAAAACGCGAGCTGTCCGATCACCTTGACGTTTTCAAGATTGATTTTTTCCAAACTGGAACACCAGCCGAAAGCCCATGTCTGCACTTCTTCGCAAGACTCGGGCAGCACAACTTCCTCGAGGTTGGAACAGCCGTAAACGCTGGCCTCCATAATGTATTTCACTCCCTCGGGAATGATGATCTTCTTGATGTACTCGTTGTTCATGAACGCGTACGGGTAAATGTAACTAATGCCGAGGTCGTCGGGGATTTCCACCACGCCGTTCTCGTCGCCGCGCCCTGTATACGAACGCAGATATACGCCGTCAACGGTGAATTCTTCCTTGACCTGCACCGAACAGTAAGCCGAAATATACGTGCCGTCCGCCGAAACGCGGATGGTCGCGCCGCCCGATTCCTTGGCGTAAACCGTCGCCCTGAAGGGATTGTCCTTATCCACGGTTACGGTAACGTCGCTGCTCGTGCTCGTCCATTCCACGGTTACGTCGTTTTCGTAATTATACGGTTCGACGGATACTTCCAGCGTGGCGCTCTCGCCCCTTTCGAGCGACAAGGCGGTATCGGAAAGTTTCAGCCCCGTGAGTTTGATGGTCGTTTCCTGCGAACCGACGTTTATTTTGAAGTTCAGGCGGACAGCGGGATCCTGCGCCGCATGCACCGTGATCATGGAGGAAGAGTTGGCTTTCAGCCCCGTAACGAGGCCGTCCTTCACTTCTACCGCTTCGGGATCGGAGCTTTCCCATACGAGGTCGTAAGTCTGGTAATCTTCAAAGTATTCGCCGTCTATCTCGGTGAAAATGCGGATATAGTCGTTGAGATCGAGCTGACCGTTGACCGCGATGCTGTATTCGTCCTTGGCGTTTCTCGTCTTTTCGAGTTTCATGACGTCAGAAGGCTCCAGCCGGACTTTATACGTGGAGGTGTTTTTCGCGTAGTCCATAAACTGCACGTACAGCTTGCCGCCGCAGTCGCGTATCTGTTTCCAGACGCTCGTTACGTTGAGCGTTACCGTGGTGGTCGCGTTGTATTCGCCCGTGATCGGCATAACGCCGCTCACTATGGGTTTCTGTCCGACCAGATTGCCCTCCGCGTCTATGCTGTCGTACGTGTAGACGATATACCCCTGCAGATAATGGTTATCGTAAACGTTGAAATCGATATAACGGTTGATATTGCCGTTGCTTCCCTCCACTTCGCGCACTTTGGTGCCCGTGAGCACGGGGTTTTCGTTGTCCACCGTAAATTCAAAAGAGAAGGTATTCCTGTTATTCTGCTGTTCGCCGTCCCAGTCGAGGAAACATTCCATCGAGAAGACGTATTTCGAATTGTTTGCGAGGTTGAGTTCGCGGGCGTCGAATTCCACCATGATCGTTCCGCCCGTCTGCGAGCCGCCCGAAGAGTGCGATTTTCTCGCGTTGTAGTCGGTGTGGCTCCATATGAGTTCGTTTGTAACGCTGTCGCGGATTTCCATATCCACGCGTTTCGCGCCGCGGAGAAGCCCCGCGCTGATGATATAGAGCTGATAGTTTCCGCTCTCGCTCGTCGTAAGGGAGGCGTATCTTTCCAGCGTGGTCGGCATGGTGTAGCCGCTCGCGAGGTTGTATGAAAACGCGCCCATGCCCCAGGAGCCTATCTTTTCGTTGCCGCTCGAATCGGTGGTGGTGAACCCGGCCATCGGCAGGGTGCCGTACACGTCCGCCACGAGCTTGTCTTCCGCGAGGACGGAATCGTCAATCGCGGACTCGCCCACTTCGTACGCCGTAACGTCCAGCATGGGCGCAGCAGTCCAGTCGCCGTAGAAAGCGAGGTACGGGAGGTTGAGGTCTATCTTGTCGGCGTTGAGCGATTCCAGCTCCACAAAGCCTTCCACGTACATGCCGTTTTTGAAGTTCTTGTCGAGATAAGCCTTGTCCTCCGCCGTAAGCCGCACCGTTACCGTAACGATCGCTTGGGAATAGCCCTGCAGGCTGAGCTTGCTGCCGTTGAGCGAAGCCTGTCCCTGCGTAGCCTTGACGCTGTAACTCTTTTCCGCGTCCTCGAAGAGATACGCCTTTTCCGCCACCGTCTTTCCGTCGCTCGACATGCTCTCCGTCATGACGACGGGATTGATGTTATAGCTGAGCGCGCTGCCCGAAACGTTTACGATATTGAAACGAATGGTATATTCGCCCGTTTTGGAGGGATCGTCGCCCAACGAGGCCTTCGGCTTGTTGGAGCCGTCCACCGTGAGATATGCCTTCGTGGAAACGGATTTTTTGATATCGGCAAGCCCCGCGCCCTGTTTTCTGGGGGAATACGGGTTGCCCTCCTCATTGTTGACGATGGTCGCGGTGCTCATCATCAGGCTGTAAGAAAGGTCGCGCACCTCGCTCGTCGTGAGGGTGCTGTCGAAGTTCTTAACGTATTCGCGCACCAAAATGAGCGCGCCCGCGAGGTTGGGGCACGCCATGGACGTGCCGCTGTACGTACCGTATTCGTCCGTGCCTGCGACGGAGGAATAGATTTCGCCGCCGTGCGCCGTGATGTCGGGCGAAAGCTGCAGGTTGGGGAGCACGCCCCAGGACGAGAAGTTGGACATAAACGGCCCGGCGAGGTAGGAGGTGGAAAACTTAAGCGTTCCCGACCCCTTGCCCACGAGATAATTGCCCATATCCATGGATACGGAACAGCTGGGAACGTATTCGCCCGTGCCGACCGACATATTGATGGTGCCCGAAACATTGTTGTATATGATCACGCCGACCGCGCCCTTTTCCTGCGCGATCTTCACCTTGTCTTCAAAGGAATTGGAACCGCGCTTGACCACCGCGATCTTGCCCTTGACGTCAAGCCCGGAATAGTTGCCCGAAAGCCCGACGCCCGGCACAACCACGTAGCCGAATTCGCCTTCCGACTTGTTTCCGAGAATGCCCGCGACGAAATCGTTTTCCTCTTCCTGTCCGACCTTTCTCGATTCGGTGAAGTAAATTTCCTTCTGTCCGTCCGCGACCATGTACTTGGTCTTTACGCCGCTGATCGACGCGACGGCCAGCGCCGCGGGATAGGACGCGGGCGAACCGACCGTACCGGAATCTGGATTGCCGGCGAGGTTAGTGTCGCCGTGCGCGCCGCCCTGCGCGGAGGAATAATCGTTGCTCGCCGCCACGACGAGACATATGCCGGCCTGTTCTATCTTATCGTAAACTTCGTTTACGCCCGCTTCGTCCTCTTCGCGCGTAAAGCCGCAGGACGTGCCTAAACTCATATTGATGGCGTCCACGCCGAGCGTAACGGCGTCGTTCAGCGCGGCGAGGATCGCTTCCTGCGTAGCGCCCTCGTCCGCATCCGAAAACACCTTAAACGTGGCGATCTGCGCTTTAGTCGCCACGCCCGTGATGGTATCCGACTTGCCCGCGATAATGCCCGCTACGTGCGTTCCGTGCGAGTTTACGGGATAAACGTTGGTGTCCTGGTCGGCGTAGTCGTAGGCGAAAGGCAGTTTTGAACTGATGTACAGATCGTCCTCGTCTATATTTTCGTTGTTCGCCGCCGAAAGGTTGGTCGCGGCAAGGCTGCCGGCGGCCTCCGCCACGTCGTCCTTATCGATTGCGAGCGAATCGGGGTCGAGTTCCATGTCGAAAACTTCGTGCGTGTAATCCGTTCCCGTATCGAGCACGGCGACCACCGTGCCCGTGCCGTCGTAGCCCACGCCCTCGGAATTGAAGATACCCGTTTCGTGCACGTCCACTTCGTTTTCCGTGATGGCCTCGGGCACCGCGTAGGTATCCGAAAGCATAACGCGCTTGACGTTCGTCATATTTTCCAGCCGTCCGAGATCGCGGTAGCGTATTTTCGCGGAAAATCCGTTAAATACGGCGGAATAATCGTACCCCGCGTCCACAATGATGCGGTCGGCTGCGGAAAGCGCGTTTTCGCGGATCCTGTCAAGGCTCCTGAGGTTGGCCGCGCCCTCGCCGGTTTTCAGCGCGTCAGACACGGATACGTCTTTTTCCATAGCGAAGTCGAGCATCGGCTTGCCGCTCAGTTCGACGATGATTTTCTGGGCGGTTTTCAGCCCCAGACCCTTGACGTTTTTGAGCAGTACGGCATTGCCCGAGGCCGGGAGCGGCCGTTTCCTCCGTCATGTTGTTCAGCATTTCGGACTGCGCAAGCGATTCCACCTGCCCGCTGACGTCCTCATACGAAACGCGCACGCCGTCGTTGACGGCGGCGGGATCCCTGCCGATCTCCGCGAAACTCGGAAGTCCGATCCCCTGCAGTACAAGGCACATGATGCAAGCCGTGATGATCAGCAGATTCAAGCTTTTTTTGAAACTCTTTGACATTCTGTTCTCCTTTGGTAGCCTGCGGCGTCAACGCCGCTTATCTTTCAGCCGGCGTACTGCGAGTACGCGCGTATGTCGAATATTTTCCAGGTCGGGTTCGTTTTGTACGTTTCGACTAAGTTGTCGGGAACGTAAACGGCCGCGCCGTCCGCTATAAAACCGTTGTTGCCCATCGCAACCATCTTTTCCGAAGTCAGCACGAGCGTCTTGATGTTTTCGCATTTTCCGAACGCAATCCCGCCGATCTTTTCGAGCGAAGAATTATCGCCGAATATCACTTCTTCCAGCGCGGGCGCGTTATAGAAACACCCCGCGGAAATTTCCTTAAGCCGGCTGCCTGCCGCGAATTCCACTCGTTCCAGCGAAGTCATTCCGTAGAAAGCGTAGCCCCCGATCGTTTCGAGCGAGGCGGGCAGGGAAACTTCGGTCATATCCGCGTTCCCGTAGAAAGCGTATTCGCCGACGGACGCAAGGCCCTCGTCGAAGCGGAAGGACGATATCATCATCGTTTTCCCGCCCTCGAGAATATCGCCGCAGAACGCCGATTTTCCTATGCTTTTGAGCGACCCCGTCTCCGCCTGCCTTACGGTCGTGAGGGAAAATGCGTGGAAAAACGCGTATTCGCCGATGACTTCGAGCGAAGCGGGGAGGGAAACTTCCTTCAATTTCTGATTGTCGTAAAATGTATAAGCCTCTATCGCCTTGGTGCCCTCCGCGATATCGAACACGCCGTCGTCGCCCACGTACCCGAACATCAGTTTGGAAGTGGCCGTTTCGTATAAGCCGCCGTTTTCCACGCGGTAATGATCGCCGCTGACGGTAAGATTTTTCAGCGAATAACATTGTTCGAACGCCTGCGGATAGATCTGCGCAACGCTCGCGGGCAGGGCGATTTCGGTCAAAGCTTCACAGTGCTTGAACGCCGTGGCGCCTATAACCTTAAGCCCTTCTCCCTCTATGATCACTCTTTCGAGATCGTAACAGTACATAAACGCGCCGCTCATGATTCCCGTAACGCTGGCGGGAAGGGTTATTTCGGTCAGCGGCACATACCGCACCGCGGCGCCCTCCGCGCCGCCGAACGCAAGCTGGCCTATCGTTTCGATATTGTCCGAAAGCGTTACCGCAGCGAGCTTTTCGCACAAATAGAAACAATAATCGGGCAATGCCGTGAGCGCCGAATTTTTGCCGAAGTCCACGGAGGCGAGTTTGGGGCATTCCCCGAACGCGCCCTTGCCGAGATACGCGAGACGGTTATTGTCGGCGAACGTAACGCCCGTCAGTTCCGCGTTCATGGAAAACGCGTAATCGCCGATCGATTCTATGTTCTCGGAAAAATGAATTGCGCCGACGATATACATCGCGTGTCCCGTACCTGCGGAAAACGCGAACTGTCCGATGGTCTTCACCTTGCTGAAATCGAAACTTCTCAGTTCCGTCGATTCAAAGAAAGCGTAATCGCCGATATTTTCCACCCCGCAGCCGCCGGGGAAACTTATCTTGACCAGGTGCGTACATTCCGCAAAGGAGTAAGCGTCGAGATTTTTCACCGTGGACGGAAGGGTTATCGTTTCTCCTCTGTAACGGTAGAAAGCGTATTCGCCGATCGTTTCCGTGCCGGCCGAAAAAGTTACGTCGCCGTACAGTTCGCGGAATGCGTATTTTCCGACGCTGCCGAGCGAGGCGGGGAACGTTACGTCGAACTTTCCGTAGGCGAACGCATACTCGCCCACGCTCTTCAATCTGCTGTTTTCCGCAAAGGTAAGGCTCGCCAGGTGGTAAGGCTCGCCCTCATAGAAGAAGATGCCCGCGTGGTTGAATGCGTAATTGCCGATCGTTTCCACCGAAGCGGGGACTTCGTACGCCGTGCGCGTACTGCCGAGCGGATAATAATAGAGTATTTTGCCCGCGGCGTCCGTCAAAACGCCGTCTGCCGCCGCGAAAGACGCGCTGCCGTTTTCCACCGCGAACGCTTCCACGTTGACGAGCGCCCAGAGCGCCTGTTCTCCTATGGAAGTTACCGCGGCGGGCAGAGTGAATTCTTCAAGTTCCCAGCAATAGGCGAACGCCATTTTGCCCAAACGCCGTTCGCCGCCGCCGAACTGCACCGTTTTCAGTTTGCGCAAATTGTAACAGCAATAATCGCCGATCACGGTATACGTGGAGGGAAATACTGCTTTTTCGATTGCGCTGCCCACGGGGAGCAGTCCGCTTTCCAGCCCGTCTGCGGTGCCCGTTACCAATTTTCCGCGATAAGTCGCGGGGAAATAAAATTCGGTTATGCTTTTTCCGAAGTTGCTGTCCACCAGAGAAAGGACATAGCCCTCTTCGGTTTCGGTAAAGCCCAGAGCCGCGGGATTGTACGTAGGTATCTTATAGGTAGCGGATATCGTGCAGTCGCCCGTAATTTCGTCCAGCGGTTGGGACCAGCCGCCGAATTCGGGAATGGAAGAAATAGGCGTTTCGGGTTCTTCGGCATTTTGCCCCTTGCTCACCTTTTGCTCCGCGAACACTTTGCCGTCCCAGTCGGTAAACTTCACAATATATTCGGGAACTTTCCACACCGCCGTGAGCGTAACGTCCTCATAGCGGACGGTATAATCGGAATTTGCATCAAAGGTCTTTGATCCGTCCGTCCAGTACAGGAATTCGTATTCGGAAGAACGCGAGGGCAGCGGCAGTTCCACGGTTTCGCCCGAATTTTTGACAAACACCGTTTCTCCCGTCAGTTCGCCCCCGTCGGGATCGAGTTTGACCGTATATTCGCCCGCGAAAAGAGCTTTTAAAGTAACGTCTGCTTTGATCGCATAGACAGCGCCCGCCGCGTAATCGGCCTCGCCGTCCGTCCAGCCCGCAAATTCGTAGCCCTCTTTTTCAAGCCCGTCGCCGCTCGGAAGCACCACGGAGCGCGTGGACTTCAAAGCAGCGGGCGTTTCGCCCGTCGCGCCGCTTATATCGAACGCCGCGGTGTACACCGTTTTCCATACGGCCGTCAAAGACAGATCCACGCTGGGCATGACGTATTCCGTACCGGGCGCATATTCCGCGCTGCCGTCCGACCAGGCGTACAGCCCCAAATCGCCTTTTGCAAATCCTTCTTCCGCAGGGAGAATGATTTTTTTGCCTGCCGAGGCGGAAAAATCTTTTCCTTCGGTCGGTCCGCTGCCTCCCTGCAGATCGTACGATATCGAGTAAACCCTGTTCCATGCCGCGTAGACTTTGAGATCGAAATTGACCGCGGTGTTTTCGTCGAAAGGCTGTGTCGGATCGTTGTCAATCCTCCAGCCGATAAATTCGTGTCCCGCCTTATTGATCTCGGGAAGGGTTTCGACCGTGCCGCCTTTTTCAACCTTTTTGCTGTCCACTTCCTGTGCGCCGTCGTAAAACGTTACGGTATAGGTTTCCGCGGCATTTTTATCTCCGCCGTTATCGCAGGCGAAGAAAAACGCCGCCGCGCAGACCACAGCCAATATTGCGAGCAGAACTTTCGTCAGTTTTTTCATCGCGTATCTCCTTTATGCCTCGTCGCCGACGAAGAGGTCGGCGTATTGCAGCCACGCGGCGTCTTTGACGTAAAGCGCCTTCACCGCGGCGGGCACGTGTAATTCTTTCAACGCCG
>ERZ838577.3853-NODE-3853-length-13461-cov-3.268014_pt1 | contig 13461 bp, 10 predicted proteins | sample MGYA00519682_ERZ838577 | MGnify/ENA primary metagenome ERZ838577 (study PRJEB31850, sample SAMEA3708838) | human gut metagenome | biome: human gut; feature: human-associated habitat; material: faeces | place: China | collected 2014 ...
GGTCAGTTTGAATTCTACGGTGATACTTTCATGGTCGAGCAGACGAGTACCGTCTTCTGCCCGCTTAAATTCCTGTTCAAGCAGCATATAATCGACAAAGTTCAGATTGATCTTCTTCGGGAAGTTAAGTACGGCACGTTTGACAAAGTAGGTAGAGTCGAGCGTGACATACAAGTGCCCGTTAAAACCGAAAGATTCGGAATTAAAGGGGGTGAAAGCAAGGTCCGCACAGGTTTCACCGCCGATCTGCAAGGTATCCATCAGATAATATTTGTAGAATCCTGTCCCGATGCGGGATAAGGGGCTGACGAACTTATTGGTGAACAGGGAGATGTTGTTCTCGTAAATGTCCACGTCTTTAAAGACTTCATTAATAGCAGCCTGCATACCTTGTTTGGAAAGGAATTCATCGACTCCTGCCTGCTTGCGTCCCTTCACCCACTGCTTTTCGGAATGAGGAGATTTGCGGTAGTAGTCCGTAGCAAGAAGTTCACGGGCAGATACGGTCAGTATCGGTTTTCCGGTGACGGCAGAGGTGTCTACATATTCTGTCAGGAAATCAAATTTGCGGTATAGCCATTTCTTCTGTTTCTCTTCGTCGAAGTTGTTCAGCGCAAACGTAGTCTTCTCATAACGGTCGCGCTGCCAGAAGTCTTTCTCATTAGGAGAATGGTCGTCACGATGTTCTATCATCCGACGGACAAACTCCACAGCGGGATTGTCTTTCTTACGGTAATGCTCGCGTTTAGGCTTCACCAATACTTCGTTGAGCGCATATGTAGCGGGAGAAAGTGCTACTTTATACGAAAGATTACGTGCCGGATGGATCAGCCGGCTATATTCATTATAGCCTACGGTTGAGATCACAAGCACTCCTTCGGAGCGATGAGTTTTGAAATAAAAGCGTCCGTCACTTCCGGTAGTCGTTCCTTCGGTCGTGTTTTTCAGACGTACAGATACATAAGATAAGGGTTCTCTGGTCAGAGAATCAGTCACCACACCCTGCACTATGTATTGGGCACTTAGCGGAATACTGATAGCCAATAAAAGAAAGAGCGCTACTGCACCTTTAATTATTAATCTCATATCTTATACCTTAACATCCTATTGAATTGAGCGGGGCAAAGGTAGGAGGGATTTCAGAACAAAAAAAGGTCTATATAGCGGAAGAACTGTTCTCGTTTGACATTTGATCAGGGAAAAAGAATACGGAATCTGGTCAATCCGTCAGCATAAGTCCGCAGAGAGAAGGTACAGCCGTGACGCATCAGAACCTCCCGGATAAAGATCAGTCCGATTCCCTGACCATTGGGCTTGGTGGAGAAGAACGGGCTGAACAGCTTCGCTTCCACCTCTTTGCAGATTCCCTTGCCGTTGTCCACCACTTCGACAATGGCAGGAGAAAGGGTGCGGACGATAATCTCGCCATCCTTTTCGATGCTTTCCGCAGCATTCTTGATGATGTTTACCAGTACCTGTTCGAAGAGGGAGGCATCCATTTTTACCTCTTTCAGTGTTTCGTCTATCTCCAGACGAAGTTTTATGTTCCGGTCGGCACACATACCTTCCATAAAACGCTTGCAGGTAAATGCGAGGTCATTCAGGTCGACAGGCGTGAGCGTCGGTTCGGGAATCTTCACTACATCGGCAAAACGGGTGATGAAACGGCTCATAGAGAAACAGCGTTCGATACATACACGCATGACATCGCAAATATCATCCATGCCTTCTTCGGCAGAAAGCGCCTGCTCTACTGTATCCAGTGTGGAGGTTATTCCGGCAGTAGTGTTGTTCACTTCGTGGGCAATCATGCGGATCACCTTCTCGTAGGCTTTCTTCTCTGCCTTCATCACTTCGTCCGTCAGACTTTCTATCAGGAAGAAGGGGTGCTGAAATCCACGGTCAATAAAAGAGGAATGCGTACATCTATAAATATTCGAATCATTCAGACGGACGGTAGCCGTTTCTCCTTTCGGCACATTTGCCAACTCGGCGGCAAGCGGAGAATCTATCTCGTTCATCTTTTTGCCCAAGACATCTTCCTGACGGACACCCAGCATTTTCTGCGCCATCGGGTTCAGCTCGGAAAGGTCCTCGTCCAATGTGGTGAGGATGACTCCCATCGGAGAGGCTTTAATCAGCAGGTCAAGGAAGTTATTCTGTTCGCGAAGACGGAGACGTTCATTCTTTAGTTGCTCCATCATCCGGTTGAAGACGTTCACAATACGGTCGGCTTCATATTGCCCCACGGGACTTAACCGGCTGCTGAAATCCTGTTCGCGCAACAGTTCCATACCGCTTCCGATAGAGTTCAGCGGTTTCACAATTTTACGATAGAAAAACGGGAGATAACACAGGATAAAAAGGACCAACCCCTCTCCTATATAGAAATAGATCAGGTTCAACCGGCTTGAAAGGAAAAGCAATCCACCCCCCAAGACCAGAAGCAGGAAAACGAGTATACCAAAAAATCCTTTTATACGCATAATAATAGTAAGGTCTATCTGCTAAACACTGATTCCAAACTTCTCCAAACGACGGTAAAGGGCGGCACGACTGATGCCAAGCGCTGTAGCTACCTGACTCAAATTTCCCTTATGACGCTCCAAAGCCTGCAAAATCGTCTGCCGTTCTATTTCATCCAGAGTCATACCAGCAAAGGATGCGCCTTCGGCGACTTTCTGATCTTCGTGACGGATATACTGAGCATCAAAGTCGGCGGCATCAAGCGTCGGCTTTCCATTGACCAGAATCGTACGTTCTACCAGATTCTTCAATTCACGGATATTTCCCGGATAAGGTAAGCGACTCAGAAACTGCAAGGCATCCGCCGAAAATTCGGTGCGAGGAAAACCGTTGGCCTCTGCCTGACGATCGGCAAAGTGACGTGCCAGCAAGGGAATATCCTCCCGACGCTCACGCAAAGCCGGCAGTCTGACGGTAATCAGATTAATACGGTAAAACAAATCTTCGCGGAAAGTACGTTCGCCCACCATCTTGCGTAAATCGGCATTGGTAGCGGAGACGACACGAATATCCGTCTTACGGGGACGGCTGTCTCCCAATACTTCAAACGTCTGATCTTGTAACACCCGCAAGAGCTTCACTTGACAAGAAGGGTCGAGATCACCGATCTCGTCCAGAAAGATGGTTCCTTTGTTCGCCATCTCAAAGCGTCCGATACGGTCGGAGGAAGCATCCGTAAAAGCTCCTTTCTTATGGCCGAACATTTCACTTTCGAACAGACTTTGGGAGATTCCTCCCAAGTTCACTTTGACAAAAGGCTGTTTGGCACGCTGGCTGTTGATGTGTATCGCCTCGGCTATCAGTTCCTTGCCCGTCCCACTTTCTCCGGTGATCAGTACGGAAGCATTCGTCTTTGCTATACGGGCAATGGTGTTCAGTACTTCCGTCAGTCCCTGACTACGGCCGATGATATGACGACGGTCGAAAGCGTCATTCTGTTCCTGCGTTGTCTCTTTGGGAGAGCCTGCCAGTTCCAAAGCCGTCTCGATACGTTGCAACAATGCCGCATTATTCCAAGGTTTGGTGATAAAATCGAAGGCTCCTGCCTGCATACCTTGCACGGCAAGCTGTATGCTTCCCCAGGCGGTCATCAGTATCACCGGAGTTTCCGGACGGAATATTTTCACTTGCCTGAGCAAAGTCAGCCCTTCTTCACCTGTAGTAGAAAGGGTGAAGTTCATATCCATTAAGATTAAATCCGGTGCTACGGAACGCACCACCTCCATAGCTTCCCGGGGACCGGAAACCGTTTGTGCTTCATATCCAGCCCGCTTCAACATAAAACTGAGTGAAGAGCGTACCGCACTGTCGTCGTCTATTATTAAAATCATAGTTTAAATTACTTGTGACAAAGATATTGTAAATACTCAATACAAGCAACAAATAGCCCGATTAATCCCTATTGCCGCACTATTTCATCAAAATCTGCTTCCAACTCCGTGTTAGCCTGGAAATCCCAGAGAGTCAGACTACGGATCTGATAAAAGTAATACCAGTAATAATAAAGTTCGGAGATGTGCTTCCGGCGCGCCTCGTCTTTGGCGTTCTGGGCGTCATTTAAATCCAGCGTGTTGATTTTACCTATCAGGAAGGTTTCAATACTGGTTTTGTAACGTTGCTGAGCTATGCCATCCGCCTCTTTGGCTATCTCCAATTGCTGTGCCTGATTATTGAAATGCTCTACCAGCAAGAATATGTCCTGATTGAAGTTGATCTGTTCCTGCCGGATCTTCGAAAGCACTACATCGCGGTTGCTTTTCGCTACCCGTACCTTTCCGCGTCTCTTTCCCCAGTCCAGAATCGGAATCTGAACGCCTACCTGCACAATCTGATTATCCTGCAAGTTCCTGTAGACACTGGAAAGTTCACGACTCTCTCCCGTATATCCTACACTAGCAAACAAATTAATGCTACGCAGATTACCACGTGCCGTAGCTACCGCATAATCGGCCTCCAACTGACGGCGACGAATATTCTGGGCAAAAGAATTACGTTCCAGCGCTTTATTCAAAACCATATTATATTCCATTTTACCACAATCTACCGACTCGGGAACGACAGGACGGAGGATTTCATCCTCTCCCACTCCCAAAAAGGCACGAAGCTGGAACATCTTGGCATTCAGATCACTTTCGGCTTCGGTCAACGCAGCCTTTGCATTCAATGCCGAAAGTTTTAACTGGAGAAGTTCATTTTCCGAAATCTGTCCCATCTTGCGTTTAGCTATAGCCACTTCGTAAAGCTGATTGGCATTCGTCAAGTTCTGACGGGCGGTTCCAAGAGTCTCCTTCGCCAACAGCAGATCAAAATAATAGGTAATAGCCCGCATCGTCACTTCTTCGGTAGCTGTGATAAATTCCGCTTTCGCTTCGGCATATCGCACAGGTTCTATACGCCTGTTCCACTTCACATTATTCACACCAAGAATAGGTTGGGTCAGTTTTAAAGTAACAGGAACGGACATCAGATGGCGATCACCGCTATTACCCAGTTGCTTTAGGTAGTCGAGGGAAGAGGTTAGTGAAAGTTGTCCACCGGTAAGCCAGATATTCTGGTCGATGGAAAGTTCACCGGAAAGACCTAAGGCGCTGTTGCGGACAAAGCTGTAAGAACCGTCCGGATTCTGATAGGAGCCGTAAGATTTATTGTAATTAGGCAGTGTTCCTTTCAGATTGATTTCCGGAAGAAGATCGGCACGGAATGTGCGATATTCCCAATAAGATGTTTTCAACTCATTCAAGGCAACGGCAGCGTCAACAGACTGCATACGCGCCATAGCGATAGCTTCGTTCAAGGTGATTTCCCTCTCTTTCTGTGCCGACACTGCCAAAGGCAGACAGATTGCAGCCAGAACAAACAATATACTTTTCTTTTTCATTGTACACGGTATTTTCCAGTCAGATAGAATCAAACCATGTGCCAAAAGAATAATACATTTACTATCAATCGGTTAGAGAAATGTATCAGTGTTCATTTTCGGACACTATGCACAGAAATGAACGTTCAGTCTTATTCGCAGAAATTCGGGATACGTACAGTAAAGCGAGTTCCCCTGCCTACTTCGGAAGTCACAAAGATCGTTCCTCTCAGACGTTCGACAATCGTCTGGCAGATACTCAATCCAAGACCGGCTCCCTGTGTAAAGTTGTCCACCTTATAGAATCGTTCGAAGATATGACGGATACCTTCTTCGGAAATGCCGACTCCCGTATCTTCCACAAAGATTCGGGTATATTCGGGATCTTCATCTTCCTCATATCCGAAAGTAATGGAACCGTAAGTCGTAAACTTGGCAGCATTATTGATCAGATTATTGACGACTTGTTGGAGACGGACATTATCTGTCACCAGGTATTTTTTCTCATTATCGGGCATACGAAGCAACAGTTCCACTCTCGGAGGCATATTCAGTTGTTGAGAATCATGCACTGTCTTCAGCAGCAGAGGCAAATTATGATTGGCAAACATAAATTCCATTGTTCCTGACTCGATACGCGACAGATCGAGAATATCATTAATCAATGCAAGTAACAATCCGCAATTCTTATTGATCGTTGCTATAAATTGCCCTATTTCCTCTTCTGTAAAGCCGCTTGTATCGCTCAACAAGTCGGAGAAACCGACAATAGCATTCAGTGGTGTACGGATTTCATGACTCATATTGGCAAGGAAAGCAGATTTCAGTTTGTCAGCCTGAAGTGCCTTATCACGCGCCTCCCTCATTTCCTGTTCTGCTGTCTTATAACGTTGGATACTTTGGCATACACCTAATATATTATATAGCGAATCTCTCGTCAGACCGGAAATAACAGAGGAACGGTATTCCCACCATTCATATTCTCCATTGGCATTGCGCTGACGGAAATTCAAACGGGTATTGGTTTCTTTTCCCGCCAATGTTTTATCAAAGAGAATACGCATTTCCTTCAAATCCTCCGGATAAACCATACGATCCATTTCGTCGCGGGTGATGGAAGTAATCGACTCATCATAACCAAAACGAACAAGAAAACCTTGCGGAAAGATGAAACTATTACTCTCCACATCAAACTGCCAAGGGTAAATAGAACTTTCCTCCACGGCCATGTCAAAGAAACGTTTCTGCATTTCTTCATCCGATACGTTGCGTGCCGAAAGTGCCATACCGGTAATCTGCCCGCCTGAATGAATCGGAACAACTTCCCCGGAAACCGGGAAATAATGTTCGCTATGTACTTCTTTCATAAAAGCCCCATCGGGAATAATGACACTCTGCCCAGTCTCTCCCACCTTCTTCAATATCTTGTAAAGGATATCCTGACCGTTATAGTATATTTTGAAAATACTGCCCGCCATCATTCCTTCATAATTCCGTCCGCCCGATTCTGAGGGTAAATGAAGGATCTTCAGCAGAGAACGGTTGGTAAAGTGAATATGAAGATCAGTATCATATGTGATCACACCGTCGCGTATGGAATGGAAGATATTATCAAACTCATTCCGCTGTTCCACCAGTTTATTCTGCACCAACAAGCGGGTCTGGGCATGTATCCGTCGCTTAGCTTCACGACGGTTGACACGAATGAGCCACACGATAGAGACGATCAACAATGCCAGGATAGATGGATAAAGAAGAATAAACAATAATTTATATCTTTCCCAATACGGCTGATTAACAACACTGCCACTGGAGGAAACCTTATCCGGGTCTATATGAAAGAAGTCCAGCTGTTTATAATCGTAAATAAATCCCTGTTCCGTCTCCGTCACACCCAGTTTCAAGGGAGATTCCCCCTTCAACACTCGCGATGCCTTCTTTGCAGCAGACATCGCAGAGGTATAGGCGTCTGCGTCATATGCCGCAAATACACCGTTCATCAGCCCCACATTCTGACTGGAGAAGACCGGTGCTTTGGAGTTCTTGCCTACAAACGAAAGGAACGGTGACCATTTGGGAGCAACCACAACCCGAGCATAACTATTGCGGGGATAACAGATAGCCGCAATAATATGATTGGTTGATTCATGCTGGGTATTGTAGAGTTTCATCTTGTAATCCGGATTCTCTTCCTGAAAAAGCTGCCATTCTTGTTTGAAGTCCTCACGTCCCTTATTACTCAGAAAACTGTTGTCAATCACACATATCACTTCTTTCCGTTGGGGAAATACCTTTTGTGCCTGCTTTAAGATCACATAAAAATCGGGATTAGCGGTGAATCCGCATGCATTGGGAAGACTCGCTATAAGTTCTTTATCGGGATATTTGATTCCGAAAAACACAACCGGAACTTGGTAAGGCAACGAATCGCCGGAAGAGAAAAGAGTGTAAAAAGCCTCATCGCTGGCTGTGATAATCATATCCGTCTTTCTGTCACGGGCACGCTGACAAAAACGCTGCATAATCACTTTCTCCGAACTGAATGACCAAAAATCGGCATCCAAATATTCAGTAGTAATATTTACTTTCAGTCCATTCTCTTTGAATCCCTTGGTCAGCCCCTCATTCAGGTCGTTGTGCCAAGGGGTTTGCGAGGTATAAGATTGAATAAAAAGTATGTTGTATGTATGTTCTGCTGCCGCCGCCCGGGCAAAAACAACGAAGAACAAAACAACAAACAAACAGTAATATTGTCGGTTCATAAGCAAAAAACAGCATTGTTTTCAACATTTTGCCTACAAAGATAAGTTATTATATTGAAAACAATGCAAATAGCTTCAGTTTTTTATTCCTCGCGTAAGGCTTCTGCCGGCTGTATACGGATCGCCTGCCGGGCGGGGAACCAAATGCCTATGAGTATCATCAAAGCCATCAAAAGACTTGTCACACAAAAAGTGATAAGAAAACGAATGATACTCCACTCTATACCACCTTCCGTCAGTTCCAGATAACCTATATTATAACAAATAATTGCAGCAGGCAAAGCAGCCAGTGCCAGTAGCAACAAGCCTTCTTTATTAAGACGATGCCAGAGTCCCATGCGGGTGGAACCGACTGCGACACGAAGTCCGAGTTCTCCACGACGATGCTGGGTACGAAACCAGAATGTACCGACTATTCCCAACAGGATATTCACCAACAAAAAGCCCATCATCCAAAACCGCGTCTGCATCTGATTGACATTGGTACGATTATAATCCTCACGTATCATCTCGTAATCGTGTACCTTCAGTATAAAAAGATTTCCCACACTGAACTGGGTATCCGACTGTTCCATCAGACGCTCCGGAAAGCCGGGAGCCGTATTCGGCTTTACACGCAGGCAAACTTCCGTATTGAGCGGATACAGGTCATCATTAATCTCGGCCAATTGTGCTTCCGTAAGAGGAATAGCCATATAGCGATCGCTGTAATTTGGCCAAAAATCATTGTAACGTACCTTAGTCGATACGGCAGCTATTTTATAAACGTCTGTAGAATCATCCACATTCACGACTTCTTTTCCCAACAACGTACGGTCACCCTTATAACCGTCAGGCCATATATTCTCGCTGAGAACCGCATTTCCGTTTTTTATAGCCTGCATTAAAGGCTGATATCCCTGTCCATCCGCACTTTGATAACGGAACACCTGAAAAAACTCCGGTGTTACCGGACGTCTCAACGGACTGCGCACCAGCGTATCAAGGCGAAAACGGATGCCGGAATTACTTCCTATATACGGACGTGCATTCACTGATATCGAGACAGCCTCTACTTCCGGCAAGCGACGGAGTCGGTTAGTCAGTTCAACAATGTCCTGTCCCGTCGTCGTTTCCTTCTGCCCTCTCGGAATATAAGAATCACTCTTATTGTTTTTCAGACTGAGTTCCAGATAGTAAGTATTGGTGATGTCATATCCCAGCGGTTCGTAATAAGTACGCGCTGTTGCATACGTCCAATCGACAATATACCACAACACCACGAAAACAATCAGCAATTCTGCCCACAGCCACCCGTTCGAGCGACGTTCGTTCCATATTTGTTTTAACAGTTGCATCTTCTTAAAAATTAGTTTGTTGAATGTTTCGGTTATCTCTCATTGATGGCATCCACAATATTTGTCCGTGTCACTCTCCATGCCGGAATAGCAGCACTCAATAAATTAAGTGCAAAGCAGGCAAAAAATGCGAGCAAGAACACAACCGGGTCAAACAGCAGATCCATACACATGGTCCGCAAATCCGTCACACCATTACCCATAAAGTCAATGGAAAACAGCATACTTCCCAAAAAGAAAGTTGCGCCATAACTCAGAATTAATCCGAGCACTCCACCCAACAGTGAATAAAGCATATTCTCAGAAAGTACCTGTATCATCAGTTCGCGTCTGGGCGCACCGAAAGCTTTTCGAACACCGATTTCAGAAAGGCGTTTGCGCATACGCGACAATGTCAGTCCGGAAAGGTTGACAGCAGGTACGATCAACAGAATGATTAACGTTATTATATACTGACGGACAGCCTGCTTCACAGCCGGAGGATTATTGGCTGAATATCGTTGCGCCGCCACAAAATAAGTATCCGGCTGGTCACGATAGAGCAATTCATAATCCGGATAACCTTCCATATATCTGTCCCTGAGACGTTCAGCTTCCATACGGATTGCCGGAAAGTCATCCTGAGATTTAGCCAGAATGTAGACACTCACCATTCCCATAATTCCATATTCACCCCAACTGGCGGTAAACGCATCTGTTGAACTTAAAGGAATCCAAATCTGGGCATAAGCATACCGTGCCAGTTTGGATACGGGACGCACAACTCCACATCATATAAGCGGAGTGATTTAAAAGGAATGTTTTTCCGACTACATCCGATGTTCCGAACAATTGCCGGGCTATATCCTCAGATATTACTGCTTTGGTTGCACCGGCATCAAAAGTAGCCTTATCAAACGGATATCCCGAAAGGAAATCGAACTTAAATACTTTCCAGAAATCATCATCCACCTGCAATACACTGCAACTAACCTTCTCTCCCGCTGGCTTGGCAGCCAGCATCGTTTCCGAGAAACTGCTGGTTATAGTAACTGCTTCAGGGGCAGCCATTTCTTTAAAACAGGCTTTCGCTGTCTTATAAGAAACAGGTCCGTTACTCTGCCAGTTCTCGTTTGTTTTATACTGAAATCCCGCATACCTGAAAATCAACATACGGTCACGATAGCTTTCCGGAGCAAAGGGTGCAATAGTAGCACGCAATGTGATCACAATCACCATAATCATAGCAATAGCCAATGCCGTACCTATGATAGAGATAGAAGAAAGTAACTTATTCTCCTTCAACAGGTGAAATGCTTGTTTGAAATAGAGTTTTATCATTGTAATCTCATTATCTTCTCATTCATTTTCATACTTATCAGAATCCCCAGCCTTTCGTGCTCACATCCGGGCATTTCAGGCCTTTATGATTGATTCTGCCTACTCCGTCACGCTTCAGAGAAGCTCTGTCTGCCTTGCCGGACAATTTGATATTTCCGACTCCATCCACTTTGGCTTTCACAGTATTGCAGTTTACATTGACATTCATATTCCCTACCCCGTCTACCATTAATTCCAACTCATCACAATGGAGCTTTTTCACCTCACAGTTTCCCACTCCATCGAGTTTGAAAGTTACATTTTTCAGTTTCAGGGTTTCTTTAGCATTGAAGTTGCCGACACCATCGATCTTTACACTCTTCAAATCAGGGGCTGTGATATAGAACGTCAGGTTCTTAACGTTTTTTACATTCTTCTGCTTATATTCGATAACCAATGTTTCTCCTTTTACCGTTACTTTTGTTTTATCGACATATTCAAAAGGACCTTCCATCCGACAGGAATAAGTATCGGACTGAGTGAAAATAATGTTACCTACCGACCGCAGATTGATAGCGGAAAATTCGCCTACTTTACAATCTTCACTCACATTTTGTGCCCAAAGCGGGCAAAGGGCTACACTTAATAATACCGCAACAGCAGTTATAAAAATATTCTTTGTCATGATTAGCTTTTTTAGAGTTTAAAAGGGGATTACTGTACCTGACGGCCATCGAAGAAACGGATAGTTCTTGAAGTCTGTTTCGCCTGTTCTTCATTATGCGTCACCATAACGATAGTTCGGCCGTCTTCCTTATTCAGCCGATGGAGAAGTTCCATGACTTCGGCACCCATCTTAGAATCCAGATTACCGGTAGGTTCATCGGCCAGAATTATCTCCGGATGACCGATAATTGCACGCGCTATGGCCACACGCTGACACTGACCACCGGAAAGCTGTGTCGGAAAGTGATTCATACGATGACTCAATCCGACTTTTTCCAGTACCTCCTTCGCCAAACGCTTGCGTTCACCGCTGCCGATACGACGATAGAGTAACGGTAACTCAACGTTATCCATCACATTGAGTGAATTAATCAGATGGAAAGACTGGAATACAAAGCCCAGTGTTTTGTTACGGAAAGCCGCCAGTTGCTTATCTTTCATTCCCTCAGTGTGCGTACCGTTAATTTCAACAGTTCCTGTTGTGGGTGCATCAAGCAGTCCCATAATATTCAACAAAGTAGATTTGCCACATCCGGACGGCCCCATAATGCTTAGAAATTCTCCGCGGTCTACGGTCAGATTCACGTTTTCCAGTGCTACCGTTTCAATCTCGTCCGTACGGTAAATCTTAGAGAGAGAAGTCAATGTTATCATAACTATAAGTATTTAATTTAGATCGTTTTTATCTCATTTTCAGCTTATTCTTGTTCTTATAAGAGCTCATATCACTGACTACCACTACATCTCCCGGTTGTAAGCCACTCACCACTTCCACATATTCAAAGTTGGAATCGCCCAGCTGTACTTTACGTTTCACCAGTTCGTCATCAGATGTCCGGACAAAAAGATCATACTCACCACGTCCCACATAGAAAGAAGCGTTTGCCATCCGCATCACATCTTCCTTTACGGCATTCATCACATAAACGTCCGTTTTCAGTCCCGAACGTAAACGGTGGTTATTATCGTCTTTCAACTGCACTGTAAAAGAAATGACTCCGTTTTTAGACAGGGGTGTCACACTGCTGACCGTTCCTTCCAGTTTGTCATTGCCTATCTTCACAACCGCTTTCCCTCCGGCAGCTACCCGGTCACCGTAGGTATCGGCTATTTCACCTTCTACTTTAAAATGGCTTAAGTCTGAGATGATGGCCACCTGTCCGCCTTGCGAAATCTGAGCACCGATCTGATTATTAATGTAGGTAAGAATCGCTTTACGCGGAGCCCGAATCTGGGCATCGTCCAGTGTACGCTTCATTTCGGCAAGACTTTTACGGAAGATATTGAAATCCAGTTCCTGCACTTTCAGTTCGGCAGCCGCTACTTCTTTTTCGTTCTTATATTGTTGTTGGAGCTGTTCGTATTCCAGTTGTGCTACGTTATAGCTCAATTCTGCCTGACGCACTTTATCTGTTGTTCCCGCTCCCAGACTGTCCAGATAGTGTTCGTTCCGAAGTTCCACTTTCATGCGGCTCAATTTCATGGCAGAGACCTTAATCTGCATCGCCATATCGGAAAGTTTCGTCTGATTATTGACGCGAAGCTGATCCAGCTTATAGCAGCGCATCTGTTCTTCGTCAAGCAGTTTTTTATATTCCGTTTCCGTGCTCTGAAGGTCGAGTTTCAGAATCGGAGTGCCGATTTCCACACTATCCCCTCCTTTTCTGTATACCTCAACGATACGACTGTTAATGGGAGAATTGATGATTTCTTCAAATGCAGGGACTACCTTACCGGAGGCGCTGACACTAACTTCAATCATTCCCTTATCAACTGTAGAAAGTACCAGATCCTTCTTTTCCACTCCTGTCCGCATGACAGATATAAGTACACCGATAACAACTATACCGGCCACTCCTATCGATGAATAACGGATGATCTTTTTATTGCGTTCTTTGTTACGCACTTCTTTGGGTATTTCTCTGTCCATATCTAAGTATTTACAATTTCACTT